>ENA-OPVV01001525-OPVV01001525.1-human-gut-metagenome-genome-assembly--contig:-NODE-1525-length-16675-cov-3.077136_pt1 | contig 16675 bp, 10 predicted proteins | sample MGYA00241500_ERZ501992 | MGnify/ENA primary metagenome ERZ501992 (study PRJEB25962, sample SAMEA2043052) | human gut metagenome | biome: human gut; feature: human-associated habitat; material: faeces...
CTGCGCCTGCTGCTGTTGCTGCTGTCCCATGGCAAACAGGTTCTGTGCGTTCATGCCGCCGCCGGCATTCATGGCCATGCCCATGCCCATAAAGCCAGTCATAGCGCCTGCCTGGTTGCCTGCCGCCGTCTTCATGGCATCCGCCTGTGCGCCCACCAGCGTGGCTGCCGCCATGGTGGGATCCCGCATGATGGCCGTGCGCTGGGCCTGCTTGATCATCTCCGCATCCTCTTCCGGCAGCGTGACCGAACCCAGGGCAATGCTGACTACCTTCAGACCGCGCAGCTCGCCCCACTTGGCAGAGAGCGCCACATTCATGGCATCCTCCAGGTCGGTATTGTGGCTGACGATCTGATTCGGGCGCAGCTCCAGGTCGGACAGCTTACCGAAGGCCGGCTGCAAAGCGCTGACAAACTCGGTTTTCAGCTGGCTATCCAGCTCGTCCCGGGTATACTCCTTCTCCACATTTCCGCAGACATTGGTGTAAAAGAGCAGAGGGTCTGCGATCTTATACGAATAAACACCGGAGCAGCGCACCGAAACGTCCACATCCAAACCGATCTTGGAATCCACCACACGGAAGGGGATGGGATTCGGCGTGCCGAATTTGTTGTCAATAAGCTCCTTGGTGTTGAAATAGTACACCCGCTGGTCCTTGCCGGTGTCGCCGCCGTAGGTAAAGCGCTTGCCGATGGTCTGGAAGGTGGCGCGGACGCTGTCCCCCAGATTGCCGGAGAAGATGGAGGGCTCCGTGGAGGTGTCGTATGTAAATTCGCCGGGCTCGGCGCAGATCTCCACCACCTTCCCCTGCTCCACAATGATCATGCACTGCCCGTCGGCCACGGCAATACCGGAGCCGTTGGAAATAATGTTGTCGCTTCCCTTCGTATTGGAGGACCTGCCGCTGACGCGCTTTTGTCCCTTGGTGACCAGCACCTCCTTGGGCATAGACTCGCAGTAGAAAAATTCCTTCCACTGGTCGGCAAGAGTGCCACCCAATGCACCGATACCCGCTTTAATAAGTCCCATAATAAAAGCTCCTTTCCAATTGTGAGAATGATCCATATACTTTTCCGACCGGAGCCGGCAGATCACTTCTTTTTTCCGTGGACCCCCACGGAATATGAATGATTGTTCTCCCCTTGATTTTATTGCCGCCCGACAGTAGACCACGTATCGCTTATGGCATCATAGCTATAGACGAGATTGTCGCACACGCCGTAATAACGTTCTCTGACAAACTGGTCCTCGCTGTCGGTTCCCAGGGCAAACAGCAGGCAGGGGCGCCCCTCGATCCACTGGGTATTTCCGGTATACATAACCTTCATTCCCTGCATGACCGCCTGCTTTACCTCGTCCGTTTCCAGAAGAAGCTCTGTTGCGATTTGAATGGATCGCTCATCGGGCTCTTCCTCGTATGTTGAGAAATCGTACACCCCTGCGATCTCCTGCAGGTGCCCGTTTTCCATGGACAGCGACGGGCGGAAGTCCATGGCCCCGCCGCCGTCAGTAGCGGCAATCAGCACATTGGAGTATATCTCGCTGAGGTTGCACCGCAGCAATAGCGGTTCGCCGGGCTCCCCCACGTGGAGGGGATTGCTCTTGTCGTCGGCATACTCGCCGTCTTCGGTCATCATGGATGGGTACACGATTATCGTTCCCTTGTCATTCGGCGGTATAATTGCATACAGCTCCTGTCCCTCAGCCATGTAAAGCGGCGCACGGGATAGGCTGGGATATTCCTTTCCCGTTTCGCTGCCCGCAACATAGGCGCGCAGGTCAGCCTCAGAGCTCTCGCTATCCACATAGCCGATAAAGGCGACGGCGACTGCGCTGCCGCTCTGTGCGATTTTCTTTTGCAGCGCCGCAAAAGCGGCCTCCTCTGTGTTTTTATCATCCGGATCCTTCGCGGTGTTGCCCCCGGGGATCGTGCTCCCGCCTGGGATAGAAGGGTTTTTTTCGGGTGAAGCCGAACATCCGCACAAAGAGCAAATGAATAACATTACTGTGCAAAACAGGCAAAATGCTTTCCTCATACGCGACCCTCTCTTTTTCATAATTATTCCAAGTACGCCATCATAAGCGGTATATTCCTCGACGCGCTGTGTGAACCCGCCTCAGCGGATATTATGCGGCACTGTCATGACTTCAAAACGGCAGCGTAGCATCGATCAATTCAGCGCAGAGGACTTACCGTTGTAATAACGCAGAATCTGATTGATATCAGTCGTGTCGATCGAATTGTCGGCATATATATCGGCAACCTTCAGCCGATATGCCCTTGTTTCGGCATCGCCGTTACCAAAGACGGAGGTTTTTCCGTTAAACCTCCTGCAGATCTGTACGACATCAGTCATATCTCTGACCCCGTCCCCGTTCACATCTCCCAGCAGCCAAATCTCTGCGTTCTGCGTCACCGCTTCTCCGCTCACCGTCACGGTATACTCCCGGGTGACATGATTATTCTTCATCACCCGCATGGTGTAGGTACCGGAAGCGATCCCGGAAATCGTGTAGGAGGCGGTATATTGATTCCCCTCCTTCGTTCCGCCGGAGACCGTGGTTTCATACGCAGGCTCTGAGAGTCCCTGCTGAATGAGCTGAATGGTCACCTTATCGGAAGCGGAATTAAAGCTCTTCACCGTGCCGCTGACGGAGCCGCGGGCGTTGGGGTCAACCACCTTATAGGATTCATACACCTGCCAGACATGCCCGTCTGTATTGTCTTCATATTCCATCCATGCGTTTACGCTCTTACCGTTCACCTTGAAATCTTTCCAATTTTTCGGGTATACATAGCCCATTTCTTCGCCGCCCTCAAATCCGATACGAAGATCGAGGAAATACGATTTTCCAACCTCAAATTTGTCAAATTTCCTCATTGGTTTTTGATCGGGTCCCAGCCATTGCATCGACAGCACCTTCATATTATACGGCAGGCTTGTCGGTTTTTCATAGTCGGCAAAGGCAGCGGGGCGGTCCCCCGCCTTAGGCTCCTGTACACGGATATCGGTCCCGTATTTCACTCCCTCGCTGTTCGGCTCCAACAGTTGAGAGACCCGGTATTTCCGTCCTATCGGTGTATAGTCGTACCAATCGCCCTTATAGACTGTGCTGTATGTTTCCGCAGAGTCGAATATCCCGTTGGCTCTGTAGCCTGCGGGCTGGATCACCTTTACCGAAGCATTCTCGGGGAGATAATAGCCAACCCCCGGCTTTACGTCGAAGTAGACATAACACGTATCGCCTTCACGCAATTGACCGGCCTCTACGCCGTAAGAGCCATAGGCGACATCGTATACCACCGTATTTTTGAAGGTATACTTTTTCGGTTCATTCGATACGATCTCCGTAAACCCGGCGTCAATGCCGAGACGGAAATTCCTGAGCGTACCGCGCACATCCGTCAGCTTCCGCTTTGCCACAAGGTTGACAGTGAGGTTTTTTTCATAGTTGGTGAATGACCTCCTTGTAACCTTTGTATGCTGCACATTCAGAGTAACTCCGTTGTCTGCCGTCGCAGTCGAATCGGCAAGCTCGTATCCGTGCCGCGGTCTTACCCAGAAGTACATAATATACGCATCCTCATCGGCCAGATATCTCCACTCGGAGGGGATACCAGTTGAATATGACTCGTCGGTATAGCATTTCGCCAATGTAGCCGGATCCAGGGAGATCTTGTGGGTGGCGTTGGTTGCTTCGGTAAATTCGCCCCCCGCCTGCAGAAGATGAACATTATATATGTATTGTTTGCCGCTGACCGATTCGTTCATCTGCACATCAAATTCGATGTGTGTCTGATAAAGGACACTCGCTTCTGTCATCGGTCTGACATAGTTACTATCTGCCGACGGCCTGCAGGCCCAGTAGAACTCTACACTGTGTTTTCCGGTGCGGTCCACATAAAAATCATACGTATACGCATAGGGGTCTTCTTCATAGCCCTCTTCCTGACCCGGCTTGCACAGGAGGCCGTAGAAATAGAACCTGACTCTGCCTGCATCCCTCAGCTTTTGCATCCACTGGGGCATATACACAATATCCGCAGACATCTCATAGCCCAGGCCGGCCTTCAGGCCCCACACCGTCTGACCCCCCTTCACCTCCTGGAAGTTGAGGTTGAAGCGTATCTGCGGCATGTAGTCTCTGCGATCCAGGGTGAGATTATAGCCGCTGTTGGTTCTTCCGGCTATATACCATTCCCTGCCGATCTTACCGATGCTCCTGTAATACTTAAACACCTTCGCCGGGTCGGTTTCGCCGTTGTTGCCGAATAAGATCCATCCGCCGGAGCCCCGCTGCACATAGACATTCAGGCTCTTTGCGTTGACGAGCTTGAAGTTGTTCATATGGCAGCTCCAAGCGGCGGCGTTGGTCCGGGGATTTTTGATAGAAAGGGAAACATCCCTGGTGGTGTCGATGGTGAGCGAGATCGTCTGGATCAGGGAACTCACATCTCTGTGGCTGTTGCCGCAGACAATATTCAGTGCAGCATCCTCCAGAACCGATGTGTTTTTCGCCACGATGGCATAGTCGGGGCTGGTTTTCCTGGGGGCACTCGTCGTAACGATACCCAGCTTCCCGTTTCCGCACAGCTCAAAGGTACCGCAGCCGCTCAGGCTTCCCTCCGACTGCGCCAGATCGATCACCGCGCCGGTTGCACCGTTTTGGGGGCAGTAGGCGGTCTTGTTCTTATACCGGGTGCTGTGGTTGAAGGTGACCTGGACGCCGTCGGTCACCATCAGCTTCAGATCGACGCCGGGGGCATACAGGGCGGATAGCTTCAGATTGTCGAACAGAACCAGCATCAGAGACCTTCCCTCAAGCCCCGAAAGATCCAGGAAATCATTCTCATAACGTGTCCAATACATAAGAATGCCGTTATCGTATGACACGACCCGCTGAAGATTTGTATCGCTCTTATAGCCTTCGAGTAATCTCTCGTTATATATGCAATCCTCCGGGTCTATAATGACCGAACGGCTCACCACCCTGCCGTTTTTATAGAAAAAATAGACGTGACCGTAGATTATCTCCGTTCCCTCGACCAAATTGGTCAGCGCGGGATACGACGAAGAAGAGGCCCGCGCTGCGCCCCGATTGGCGCCGGTCGTCTCCTCGCCGCCGCTTTCAGCGCCCACCGACAGCACAGAAAGCGGCAGCAAGCCCACCAGCATGATCAGCGCCAGCAAAAAGTTGAGCCATCGATTTCGTTTACTTGTTTTCATCTCTTTTCCTCCTTTACAAAGTCCAGATGGTTTTTGAAGCCGAGCACCTTAGCGGATTGCTGTATAACATTACCTTTCCAAAGAAAACCAACTGCTTGATTTTCTTTGGAAAAGCGAAAGGGCGGAGGCGGATGGCTTCCGTCCCGCCCTTTGCTTCAATCCTTTAGCACGGTTTTTCGGTTAGGTGGTTTATCTGCTCCTTCTGCGGGAATACAGGGATGCTCCCATCAGAGCCGCACCGGATACGATCGCCATCGCGATGCTGAAAGCGATCATGCTGCCGTCGCCGGTCTTGGGGGTTTCCGGCGCAGGAGGCGTCACCGGCTTCTCGGCGCTATAGCTGTTGGTGAAGCCGATTTCCTCCATGGGATTGTTGTATTCCAGCTCGCCCTTCTCGTCGAACTTGAAGAAGGCCCAGCCCCGAACGCTGTCATAGCTGTCGACAAACAGAGGCATGGCGTAGAAGATGCTCTCATCGTAAGTCCAACCCGCAGCATTGCCCTTGACCTGGTGGATAACGAAGCCCTCGGACAGATTGCCGGCCTGATCCTTACTGATGGTGAAAATGAACTTACCCTCATAGGTCTTTTCGCCATTGGTCTCCACGGTATCCTGCACCAGCGTATAGACGGTGGGGGCGCCGAATCTGTCAATAGCGAACTTGAAGGTCTCCTGGCCGGGATCCATTTCGCCGGTCTTCTTCACGGTGAGCTTGAAGGGGACCTCGATGCGAATGCTGCCGTTCTCCCGCTGCGGCTCAAGCACACGGCCGCAGCCGGTGCACTTCACAGCGTAATCGTAGGTCGCTCCGCCCTCATGATCGGGCGTATGGGGCTGCACTGCATCATAGGCATCGTGATACTGGCACTTGTGGGCGTGACCGGTCTCCCCGCAATCGACCCACTCACTGCCGTAAACATGAGCGCCCTGCTTGCCGTTATAGAACTTATCCGTAGCGGCGGCATCATCCTTGGCGCTGTGGGTTGCGTCATTGGCGCAGGTGTACCAATAGGTGTCAAACTCGCGGCAATCTGCAGCGGTGGATCTTCTGTGAGCTTCATCGCTGTTTTGCACGGTGTAGCTATGACCCGTCTTGGGAAGCACCACACTGCTGTGGTCGGTAATTTCCGTGGCGGCGGCAGCATCCTCGAAGAGCTTGCCGCAGGTGCACCGGTAGTACTCCTTGTTGCCGTCAGTGGTGCAGGTAGCGTCCACCTTGTCCACCTTGGTCAGATGGTTGGCATGGACATGGCCCGTTGCAGCCTGCATCACAAATCCGCATTCTGTGCAGGTCTGCGGTGTGGTTTCCGTTGCGGCAGGGGCCTGCCGTGTGAGGCACTACGGTATCATGGTGCGCCGCGTTGCGGCTGCAGACATGGGCGTGGCCGTCGGCCTCCTTGTATCCCCACTCAGAAGTGTTGAAATCATGATCGTCGTTGGTGGGCCTGTACGGGATCCCGGTAAGGGGATTATCGCTCATGTCAAACAGCTTGCCGCAGAGATCGCACTTCTTATAAGCGTCCCAGCCCTTCTCGGTGCAGTTCGATTCCTTCTCCGGGAAGGGGGTGCAGGATTCGTGACCACAGTTTACCGTCACCTTGCAGGTGGCCGTTTCTGTTCCTGCCGTTGCGGTAATGATCGCTTCACCGGGGGCTACGGCGGTCACCTTGCCCGTGGCGGGATCGACGGTAGCAACAGCGGGCTTGTCAGAAGACCATACCACCGTGTCGGTAGAATCGGCCGGCGTGACCGTCGCTTTCAGGCTGTCATCCACTGCACCGGCAACCAGTGTCAATTCACTCTTGTTAAGAGTGATACCCGTTGCCGGCTTCGGGGCGGCAGTGATGGTGATCACAGCCGTCTTGTGCGTGAAATCATCCTTTGTAATCAGAAATACGGGGAGTCCGTCTTCGTCTACCGCTCCGACCTTGATGTGTTCATCCAGATAAAATTCGGAATTGCCCAAAGCGGCGCCATCCTTGACTTTGATCTGAGCCGTCAGCTCAAGTCCGTCAAATTCGATCTTCGCATCACCGGACGGTTCGTAATAAGCAGCAGAGAAAAAGCCGTTCTTGTTGCAATCCTCCGGATCTGACTGCATATGATTCATGCCGTTGATAGTCGGAGCCTTATATTCCGTTACCTCAAAGACATTTTTATCAAAATGCACCTTTAATGACATGTCACTTATTTTTTCGGTTGTTCCGGGCACTTTCAAAGTGACGCTGAAAGTGCTTCCGGGTGACGCCGTCGAAACCGAGGCAGTCACGCCGCTGTCATCCTCTGCAGCCCATGCCGGCACTGCAGATACCAGCAAGCTACACACCATGACAATGGATAAGAGTAGGGTTCCTATTCGCTTGTTCATGACTAAGCTCCTTTTCATTGATTTGCGGGGCGGTTAGTACTTACCTTGCCGCAGCCTCGCTTAGTTACGGTAAGGCAGGGAGATTATTCTCCTGTTTATTTCTTATGCCTTTACATCCGGTCTGTATCGCAGCATTGCATACAAAAGGAAAGTATCGGCATTAAGACAAAATAAATAATTTACGGCTCTATCCCAGCACAGAGGACTTACCGTTGTAATAACGCAGAATCTGATTGATATCAGTCGTGTCGATCGAATTGTCGGCATATATATCGGCAACCTTCAGCCGATATGCCCTTGTTTCGGCATCGCCGTTACCAAAGACGGAGGTTTTTCCGTTAAACCTCCTGCAGATCTGTACGACATCAGTCATATCTCTGACCCCGTCCCCGTTCACATCTCCCAGCAGCCAAATCTCTGCGTTTTGCGTCACCGCATCGCCGCTCACCGTCACGGTGTACTCCCGGGTGACATGATTCTTCTTCGACACCCGCATGGTATAGGTGCCGGGAGCAACCTCGGGAATGTCGTAGGTGGTGGTGTATTGTCCGGAGCTGTCTTTTGTTCCCCCCGGCACCGATACGGTGTACTTGGGCTCTGCGCTGCCATCGGCAAACAGGGAAACGGTCACATCGCTGCCATCGCGGAAGCTCACCGCCTGACCGTGTACACCCGAAGCAACGGGAACGGAGTATCCTACGGTAAGAGTTGTTCTGTCCCCGTCCTGCGCGCTTATATACGCTTTTGCCCCATTCACATAAGCATCCAGCTCCTCGTCGTCAGCTATGTAATAGCCCTCTTCGCACTGTAAAATCACGTTTACGTGATATCTTCTGCCTGCGATAAAGGTCATATCAGCCTGAATCCGCTCCCCCGTAGCGGAAGCATACCATGTATAGTTTACAACCGAAACGCCGCCCGGCAGCCCCGCAACCAGATTATTGTTATATATCGGTCTTTCGCCCGCCCACGGAAGTGGCACGCCCAAAGACAGATAGTCATAATGAATCACATCCGGTTCCGGTACCAAATCTATTACGTATGCCTGGGCGGATGCATCATACGGCACTTCAAGATAATTTTCTGCAATGTTGAGATCACTGTACATCCGCAGCTTGACATTCGTGTTGACATAATAGCCAAATGTGATATCGTACTGCTCCGGACCGTTGTGGAATGTCATTCCTTGTTTGCCCGTGCCCACCAGCTTGATCCGATAGGTATAGTCTGGATCGATCATCTCGTCGGGGCTGGGGCTGTAAACAACTCCGTTTTTGATTCGCTGGATCTCCTTAATCTCAAAATCAAAATGGCTGTCCTTCGGCCTGATGTTCACTCCGCCGACCAGGCTTCCCGCCCGCAGTCCGGCAACGGTACCCCAGGCGCTTTGAATCAGCTCGGAGGGATGGGAGGCCAGGGACACACCCAGGGACCTTTCATCACTGGCGACCGAAACAGATATACTGTCGCATTCCCGGTTGAGGCCCCGGATCTTGACCTTCGGCGGGTTGTTCTTATCGAATTTATACCCCTCATAGCCGTCCTTGAGGTACACACGGATGAAGCGATAATACTGATCCCCCAATATCGCGGGAACACTGCCGTTTCCGGTCAGGTCCCAAATATCTTCATGTTCCCAGTAGCCCCGCCTGTCCTCGATGGTGTAGGGAGCACTCCCATCCACAGTGAAGGCGCCGCTGGTATAATCCCCCTGCACCAGAGGCTGGCTGATATCCAGATAAATGGTGTCGATAGCCTTCGTCCGATCCACCCACCGTGCCACCTTTGCGCCCTTGTAGCCGGTCGTAACCTGCTTCTTTACGCCGTTGGTCTCCAGCATCAGGTCATACTGCAGCTCCATGGTGGTCAGTGTGTCCACATTGGATTCATTAATGTAGTAAGTCACCGAAAACGGCTCTTTACCTGATTCCGGAACATCGGGATAATGAACCATGCCATACCCTATTTCGTCATCAACGAGTATCCGAATATACCCGGTCGAATAATCATTGGAATAGCTGTACCCCAGCACGCGCAGCATGGGGGAAATCGGATACATGACAAACGTCACCCGATGCTCGCTCTCCGCGGTGGTATCCACCTGGGGTGCGCTGAAGCCTCGCTCGCCGCAGGCCATGGGCTCGCCGTCCAGCAGAACCTCCTTCACGCCGTAGGCGTTGGAGATCACCTTGGCTATGCCGCCCTGAATACCCAGCGACGTACCCTGGAAAGCCATGGTCGGCCCGCCGTTTTCAACCGACCGGCGCATATTGCCCCGCACATACCAGTTTCCGTCGTGCACATCGGTGAAGACCGCGCCGTTTTCGCTGATAAGGTGCGGCACCAGGCCCCACATCATAGTCTTCGCATCATCCAGGGTCGCGCCCGGAATATCGTTATAAAATAACCGGTAATCCCAGTTATTGTCATAAAAACTTTGCATCTTCCCGCCTAACACCAGACGGCACTGGTCCAGCTTATCGGTGGTACGCATGAAATATGCATCGTTGATCTGCATGGGCAGATGATCGAAATTGCTGGCATAGACATCCCCGGTCAATATCAGAGCGATGGACTGCCGGAAAAAGCCGCCGTTTACCACCAGCTCATACTTTCCCCGGTTCTCCGGTGTGGGGGCGCTGTGCAGAACCACCCGGTCGAAGGTACCGCCGTTGATGGTGACGCTGCCGCCTGCTTCTCCCCGAATGGCTTGCAGCCGGCGGGAAAGATACCGCTCCTCCTTCTCGCCCCCGGGACTGGTCACCTGCGTCAGTACCTCGCCGCCGTTAAAGATCGCCGTACCGGATACACCGATGGCGCACTTCGTATACTGATTATCATTGGAGGGACACAGCATCTTGACCGTACCGCTCTCCATAACCAGCGTACCTTTACTCACATTGATAAACTCATAGTAGAATTCCTGATTAAACTCGCCGATCAGGGCGCCGCCCCCCACGCTGTCGCGGATGGTCAGCCGGGCATCCTTATGACTTATATTGATCAGATACCCCTGCGCAACCTCCGAATAGTATTTCGCATACGCATTGACGGTGTGTCCGTTCAGATCCAGCACCTTGTCCATGGCCATCGTCATGAAGATGATGTTGTCCTGATGCAGACCGGTGTGCCCGTTCAGAGACTTTGTTTCGATGTCCTTAACCACCTTCACCACCGAGCATTTTGTCGTGTAGTCCAGCGCTTTTTTTAGCTCCGCCCAGGTAGAAACCTCCACCGTGCCATCTGCTGCATCGGCCGTCACCGGGAAGAAGGGCACTGCTGATACGAGCATCATCACTGCCAGCAGAAGGCTAAGCCATTTTCTTTTTTTCACTGTGCTTCACCTCACCTTTCTTATGTCGTCCTTACATCGCGTAAATCTGATCCATCAGGTATTCAGCGGTCATCGACCCGTAGAAAAACTGGTCGATGATACCATTTTTCTTGGCCTCCCGGATGTCCTTCGCCGCCTGTTTTTCGGTGTTGGAATCCACGATGAGGGCAATTTTGCAATCCGGGCACACCGTCTTTGCCTCATCCCGCAGCTTCATCCTCTCGCAAAGCAGCCATGGAGTATAGGCAGTAACCTCCATTAAAAGGACAAACGGTTTGAACACCCGGCACAGTTCAATGGTATCTCGCGGGGACTCCGCACGAACCACAGCAATGTCGTAATCCGAACTCTTGAAAGCAGTCGCTATGGAATCGGCAAACAGAAAATTCTGCATATCGACCACGATTTTCTTCATCGAACCGTTCCTCCTTTTTTCTGATACATACACCGAATCTGTTCCGTCTTACTTTATGGCTTTATTGTAGCAAGGAACGCCGGCTCTGTCTGTCCTCAAAAGTGAGGACAAACGCCCCTTTAATTGTAAACAAATTGTGAACGAGCGTCTGTTTTTCGCAAAAAAATACCCAGCTTTTTGAAAGCTGGGTATTTTCGTGTCAAAAATGGTTTTTTCAGCGCGACGCTTTATTCAATTTGCTCCTACCTGGTTTCTTCCTGCTCCTCGATCCAGCATCCGGGCACGACCATCCGTTTGCCCACAGCTGCGATCATCAGTCGATTGCGGTTTGTGTAGCCGGTTTTTTCCAGCATACGGTTAATATAGGTCCGCACCGAGGACTCGCCCACATTCAGCTTTACGGCAATCTCGGCATTTGTTTTTCCCTCACAGAGCAGGCGCAGAGTCTCTATCTCACGGTCAGACAGGTCGCAGGAGAGCGTGTTGCCGAGCCGGACACTGGGCACGCCGTCCGGCCAAAAGTGCTTTCCGGAAAGGGTTCCCTCGATCACACCCACAAGGTCGCCGGAGGGGGAGTCCTTATACCAAAAGCTGTCTGCACCGATCCTTCTGGCCCGATCAAGAAACCGTCCCTCCAGCATAGAGGTCACCATAACGATTTTTATCTGCGGGTAGATCTTCTTGATGGATTCGGCTGCGGCCAGTCCGTCCGAGTCGTTTTCGGTGCATATGTCCATGAGAATCAGATCGATGGGCCCCTCATCGCAGCGCTGAAGCGCCGCATCGGCCCGGAACAGCGTACCCGCCACCTGGCAGTCCGTGCATTTTTCCACGCAGGCGCACAGATAGGTTCTCGCCAGCGCCTGATCCTCCACGATCAGTATTTTTCTCATAGTCACAGGTTATTCACCCCCGAATTCCCGGATTTTGGTATCTCAATTGCCAGAGAAAACCTCGGCAAGCTCTGCACCGTCATCTTACCGCCCGAATTTTCGATCCGGTGGCGCAGGTTGGTAAGTCCGCCGCCCTCGGTGATCTCCTTTTCCGGCGGCTTACCGTTATTGCGTATCACCACCGTATAGCTGTCCTGGTTTTCCCAAATATTTGCGGAAATCTCCGTGGCCTTGGCATACTGAATGGCGTTGTTCAGGCAAACCTGCATGGCCGTGTACAACAGCTCCGCCTCACCGTCCGTGGGCTCCTGACCTCTTATCCGCACGGTCACGCCGCTGGCCCTGGCGCTGTCCAGCAGTCTTTTTCTGGCCGGCAGGCGGATCGTATCCCGGAAGGCAATGACCTTCTCCCATTCATGGCATACAACGCCCGGATCCATACCGTCAAATTCCCCTGTTATGTACTGCTTCGTCAGTGTAATGCAGGCGGCAAGGCCGTCGTGCATGGCGGATTTCGCGTCCAGCAGCTCCTTCTCCCGGGCCAGAGCCCCGGCATTATTGGAAAGCTGCTTCAGCTTTTCCGCGTCCTCCTGCAGCTTCTTGCTGTCTGCGGTAAGCTGTACCAAGGCGCGCTGCAGGTCGGTAACATCGGCGGCGGTAAGCTGTATATACCTCGTCCCGTACCGATCGGTGACCTCCGTTTTTTCAAACCTCCACACGGTGTTGTCCGGAAACCGATAGGTGTTGTCTATATCCGGGATCCGCACAATGCCCCCTCCCGGGGCAGACAGCGCCTCCTGGACCTCGCCCAGATACTGCATATCGCTGTCAAGCAGGTATCGGCTCAGCTGATACATCTGCCGGTTGCACAGGACGATGCTGCCCGTTCGGTCAAAAAAACACACGCCTGTGGGAAGCCGGTCAAAGCTTTCCTTGATGGCATTAAAGCCCAGTTGTTTTATTCTATGCACCGCTCCCACCTCCTATCCTTGTGCGCACAAGCCACAAGCCGTCCTCCTGCTGAACCGTCACATCCGGAGAAGCCAAAAAGGACAGCTCGGCAGCACACTCCACCGACAGATCCATCTCGCCGTCGGACACGGAAATAAACAGGGAATACAGCCCGCCTATCGCCGCTTCCGTCACGACCTTCAAAAGGTCAAGCAGCCGCGCCACCTCTGTCGCGCGCATAGGCCCGGTCGTGTGGTAGACCACGCTGCATTCCGTGCCGCAAACGGTTATCACCCGCACCGCCTCGTCTATGGTCAGCCGAAGCTCCTGCTGCGGCAGAAGCTCATATTCCTGGCTGAGAAAGTACAGGTTGGCGCTGCGCTTAATGTAAGTGCCCAGCAGCAGGATCCTTTTCAGTGCGCTTTGTATTTCCTCGGGTGCGGCCCCCTGGCATTGCCGCAGCAGCTGCCCGACTCTGGTGATCTGATCTCCGTACCTTGCCTCCATCTCGTCGTAAATACGGTTTTTTTCCGTCAGCTCAAGCAGCTTTTTCTGTATGATATAGGCCTCCCGTAATTTCTCTTTGTTGCTGTTGATTTTGGTCTTGTTTTCGCTCAGTCTTGCGCGCAGCTCCGTCAGCGGCCGCACATTATCCTGCCATACGGCATAGCCGCCGCTGATGGGCGCCGAGGAGATGCGTATTCCGTTGGGCCGGATGAGCGGAACGCCCTCCCTCGGGCAAACCATCCCCTCCCCTGCGGCCCGGGAACGGAGAACGATATTCCCGCTGCGATCCGCAATGCACGCCGCCAGCGTTGTCGCCTCGAACAGCTCCACATAGCCTGTATTGGACGGTATCATCCGGCAGCGTATACAGCTTTCATAAATCGCCGCATATAAAAGGCAAAACATCACATTCATATCCCCGAACCACCGGCGTACAGCCGGCAGCCCCAGCAGATACAAAATCCCGTACAGAACCGTTGCGCAGCCTATAACAAACGGTGCAAGCCTCTTTTTTTTGCTGCACGGGACACGGCTTTTCTTCAAAAGGAGGATAAGTGAAAAAAACATGCAGGTCACCGTCCAACCGAGGTAGCAGAAGTAAACGGGACCGTAGGAATAGGAATAATTGTCTGGTCCTCCCGGCACACCGCTGCTGAATGCAAACACCTGCTGGTGCAGATCGTTGGTGATCACCAGCAAAAACAGCACAGCCGGAATGATTGCCAAAGCGCCGATCCTTCCGGTCAGGCGGAATTTCTCCGATTTTCCTAGAGACAGCGCAATATACACTCCCAGCAGCGGTATAAAAAGCATTGGCAGATAGTAAAGATACCAAATGTACCGCGCCACTGTCAGGTCGGTGACAAACTCATATTTCAGCGTGCGCAGAATAAGCCACAGCAGCATCAGCGCCGCGGTCAGACGCAGCCAGTGCAGAGTCTGCGGCTGTATAATGCGTCGGTCAAGGGAATAACCCCAAAGGGAAAACAGAAGTAAATAAAGCGCGGCGCGGATATAGTTCACATAAACCCCGCAGATGTCGAACATGGCCAGCATCCGGCAGGAATAGCCCGCCGCAATGATCGTAAAAACCAGGATCATAGGGATCAGCTGTTTCGTATTCCGTTTCATAGGGGAAATCTCTCGCTTTCTCTCACAGGCAAAGAATGTCCTTTGGCAGTTTTATTTGCTTCTCGGCAGGACGATTCCGAATGTGCATTTACCAAAGGCAGTATACTAAAGCATTATCAAATCTCGCTGTCGGATGCGAATTCCATTATGTCATTCGGCGTACAGTTCAATGCTTTGCAGATCTTACCCACGGTTTCGACCGTGATATTTTCATTCCTGGTCATTTTGGAAATGACATAGTTGCTGATGCCCGCAGCCTTTTCAAGGTCTTTCTTTTTCATATCCCTGTCGATCAGCAATTTCCAGAGCTTTTTATAGCTTATATCCATACCGTCAGCCTCAATTCAATCAGGATTTACTCAAAAAACAGGAACAGCTGGTCTTGGCTGTTGAGAATATAATATCATATTTCTTGCAAAAATGCAAAATAAAGTAAATGATTTTCGCACCCATAAATCCGTCAAAAACACAGATTTGAATATGTATTTCAAGGAAAATCACCACACAGCGATTATCAAAAAAGAGGATTGGATCAAGGTACAAAAGCTGCTGTCAGAGCGGAACAACACAGCAAAACGAGCTACATTGCGCCGTTTGAGCAATCACTTCGTCGCATATCGCGTAAAGGATGGTCTCTTCAAGGGCTAAGTGTCCATTTTCTATCCCGAAAACGCACAGTTGCCACGACGAACAGAGGGCAGCGTGTCAATATGGCAAAGAAAAGCAAACGGCACACAGGCGGTTTTATCCTCCAAAAAAGCCCCGAAGCACGACAAAAAATAAGCCCAGCACCACGCCATTGACGTGATGCTGGTTTTTTAGCCGTAAACTCACTCTGAGATTAAGCCAAAGTGCCGCAGCGCATCCTTGATTGCCTCGACCTTCTCAGGCGGGCAGGGATGATACTCATGTTTTCTCTGTTCAACAGCATTCGGTGCTTTGTGCGTATCCAGCCCGACCATACGCTTGACCTCTGCAATATATGCCGTATGGACTTTGAAGCCGTACTTTTCCTGCACATACTCCTGAATGCGTTTATAGGTCGGATGCTCCTTGACCTCTCCGGTTTCCACTTCCATTCTGACCTCGACCGTCAGTGGATTTGTTTCCCGTGACAAGAGGACCACCGTCTCGACTTCTCCGCCTGTACTGCTGACAAACAGAACCCCACTTTCTCCGTCATAGGTCACCGGGAAGGTAAAGTGGATGGTTTTGATCAGATGGCCGTCGGCGTGTTTGCCCTTGTAGATTTCAATGGAGGAAATCATTGCCCGCAGAAGCTCTTTCTTGTCCTCCGGAGCCATGGCATCGTAGTATTTGCTGAAGCCCTCCAGCATTTCAAAAATGGACTCTTTTGTCATGGCCGATTTTTCTACCATGGCAATTTCAGCATTGACTTCATCCAGTCTCGTCTGTGCGTCATCCAGTTTGTCGTATATATCATCTAACACACGGTTCAGACTGTCAACCCTTTTCTCATAGTGCTTGTCATCCACGTCCAATTCCGATAGTCTCTTTTCGGTTTGTACGAGATTGCTTCCGTATTTATTGCGCTCAGTTTCTATGCTCTCCCGTCTCTTTTTGAGCAGCGCAATATCCGTCTCCCGATCCACCTTTTTTGAAATCAGTTCTACAAATTCGGGGATCGTAACCATGGCGGAGATCACCAGCATGGCATTGAAGTCCTCCAGCGTTGTGATGCCCGAAGCCTGCATCCAGTTGTAAATCCTGGCATACTGCTTCAAATCGACAACTGTGCCTTTCTGCTGTGCATACCTGCTCCAGTCGTACCGCATATGGTATAGAAAGCGGAGCCCCTTTTTGGTAAAATTGACTTGAGAGAAAACC
>ENA-OPVV01001535-OPVV01001535.1-human-gut-metagenome-genome-assembly--contig:-NODE-1535-length-16579-cov-1.744251_pt1 | contig 16579 bp, 7 predicted proteins | sample MGYA00241500_ERZ501992 | MGnify/ENA primary metagenome ERZ501992 (study PRJEB25962, sample SAMEA2043052) | human gut metagenome | biome: human gut; feature: human-associated habitat; material: faeces...
CTACTGTTGTCGGTGCCATTGTTGTTGGCATCACTGTTGTTGGTTCTACTGTTGTTTGAACCGTAGTTTTTGATGTGGTTTCTATATTCTTTGGTGTTTCTACGTTTTTAGAAATATTTTCTTTATTATTTCCCTTAACTGTCACTTTAAGAATATATTTTTTCTTTCCATATACAGCCTTTATTTTTGCTTTACCAATTTTTTTACCTTTAATCTGTATTTTCTGTTTATATTTTCCTTTTTTCTTTATTGATATATTCTTTTTTCCTGATATAATTTTCCATACTACTTTATATTTTGCTTTTTTTAATTTTACTGTTTTCTTCTTTCCAACATTTACTGAAATTTTAGTTTTGCTTAACATTGATTTTTTCGATGCAGCATTAACTGTAATTGAGCCATTAGGCACTAAACATGTCATTAATGACATTGTTACTGCAACTGCTATTGCCTTTTTTATTATTACTCTCCTTTTCAAAATTCTTCCTCCTTTTTTATAGTAAAATACATACTTATCTACATAAATTACAATATAACATTTTTTAGCTTTGTTTTCAATTCAATTATTTTACTTAAAAAGGTGAATTTTTTTCCAACATTCTTTATTAAAGAAAAAAGTCATAGTTTAGCATGCATTTTTTACACAATACAAAACTATGACTTGTTAACTTAAATATTTTTATATAAAGCTTTATTCCTGACACTGTACAGCATCATACCCTGTTTCACCTGTTCTTATTTTTGTGGCACTGTCAACAGGGTAACTGAAGATTTTTCCATCTCCGAACTCCCCTGTGTAAGCCGCTTTTTTTATTGCTTCTATTGTTTTTTCTGCCCACTCTTCTGAAGAAACAACAATCTCAAATTTAACCTTTGGCTGCATCTGTGGCTCAACTTCCATACCACGGACAATTTCTTTATAGCCTCTCTGTAAGCCACATCCCATTACCTGAGATACTGTAAGACCATTAACTTCTATCTCCATTAATGCATTTTTTACATCTTCAAATTTTTCTTCTCTAACAATTGCATCTATTTTCATTATCATAGAATATCATCTCCTCTTAATTAATTACTGATCCATACCATTAAAACTTGGATATGCATTTTCACCGTGCTGTGATATATCAAGTCCAATTCTTTCTTCTCTATCTGTTACTCTAAGTGTTGTAAATATTCTTACTATTGCTACACAAATTAAGGTTCCCACAACTGCAATTACAATTGTAATAAGTATTCCTTCTATCTGTGCTACAAATAACCTCCATTCGCCATAAACTAATCCGTCCCATTTTGCTACCGGATTAATAGAACTTTTTCCAAATATACCTGTTGCGATTCCTCCCCATATACCACCTATTCCGTGACAACCAAATGCATCTAATGCATCATCAATTTTTAATTTTTTCTTTATAAGTATAACTCCATAATAACATATTGGGCTGACAAGAGCACCAATTATAAAAGATGACCAAATTGGAACAAATCCTGCTCCCGGTGTAATAGCTACCAGACCAATTACCAAACCTGTTGAGGCGCCTACCAAAGTTGTTTTTCTGTCATTTATTATATCTAGTAACATCCATGATAACAATGCTGACGCCGATGCAATAGCTGATGTCATAAATGCATGCGCCGCAAGTCCGTCTGCTTTCAAGGCACTTCCTGCATTAAATCCAAACCATCCAAACCAAAGTATTGTAGCCCCTAATACAACAAATGGAATATTATGTATTCTGTATGTCGCTCTCTCATAACCTTTTCTTCTTCCAAGAATAATTGCAAGTACCAATGCTGTTATTCCCGAACTGATATGTACAACATCTCCTCCTGCAAAATCTACAGAACCTAATTCTGCCAAAAATCCCCCTTGCCCCCATACCATATGTGCTAACGGATAATAAACTATTATTGACCATATTGCCACAAATATGAATAAAGCTTTAAATTTCATTCTTCCTACAACAGAACCTGTAATTAACGCCGGTGTAATAATTGCAAACATCATCTGAAATGCACAAAATACTAAATTAGGAATTGAATCTGAATAAGGTCCAGTGCCCCATCCAACTCCTTCTAAGCCAAACCATCTGAAATCTCCTATTATTCCACCATGATTTCCACCAAATGCTAATGAAAATCCAAACAATGCCCACATAACAACAGCTAATCCCATAATCATAACTATTGCCATCATAGTGTTAACTACATTTTTTCTTCTTACTAAACCTCCATAGAAAAACGCCAACCCCGGTGTCATAAAAAATACCAAAGCCGCACAAGTCAACATAAAACCTGTGTCTCCTGCATTCATGCAATAATACCTCCTTCTCTTTTAACATATTTTTCTTAATTCTCATCTTGTGTACCAAAACATTTCAATGCCATAAATTTCAGTCCAAGTATTTATGGCATCGAAAAGGGCGCCTGACCATAAAGCCAAACGCCCTTGTTTGTTGACGTGAAGTCTATCATTTATTAAGTGAAAACACAAGTATATATTTTATTTTTTTAATTATCTAATGAATTTATTTAATTATTTTAAGTTTTTACTTAATTTTGTTTAGTCCCTTTCCAATGCCTATTGCAATCTTCTTTAACGTTTTGCTTGAATGGTCGCTTCTCTTATCTCCCACTTCCAAATCTACAGATGGTATTGTTGAGTAAGAAGTCTGAGTAAGATCTATTGCCATGGAACCACTGCCATAAATTTTAACACCGGCACTTCTCATTCCGTTTATAAGGTTCTTTCCTAAATTATTGTGTTTCTTACAATTCTTTGAAACAGGATACATACTTCTATATTTGTTGTTGTTAGGAACACTAATATAGAAAGCTCCTTTATTAGAAGATGTTGAATCATAATGTAATGCAATATGGTAATCCGCATTATTATTAGCAAAAACTGTTCTTGCTATATTATCTAATTGTGCATCATCGCTTTCTCTAACCATAAGAACATTATAGCCTTCTTTTAAAAGCTGTTTCTTAACAGTCATAGCAAGTTTAAGCGTGGCTGTTGCTTCCCTTGTGCCATCGGCTAGAGTTGTTCCACCATTAATAGATGTAGCAGTTATGGCTCCCTTCCTCCTGTAACCTTGCTGCTTCCATCAGGATGGCATAAAGTTTTAACACTTTCTCCGCCTCTTGTTCCGTGTCCTGCATTAACACATACTGTTTTGTTTTTCTTTTTAGCTACATTAGAGAAATATAATGTAGGTGAGTCAGTATGAATCTTTGAATTTTTTGCAAATTCCCACTTAGTATTCCATGCAATAACTTCTGCCACATTACTCCACTCAGAATAATATTTTTTATTATTCTTTTTTACGTAAGCACTAACACGAACATAATAGTTCTTAGACTTATTTACTTTTGCAATCTTAGTCTTTGTCTTTGATGAACTTTTTACATTTTTGTTTTTTACGTTCTTGAAATCCTTATCATTAGAATACTGGATTCTATAGCCATTAGCCTTTTTATTCTTCTTCCATAAAATAAAAATAGTTCCTGACTTTCTTGTTACCGTATCAATGCTGACCTTCTTAACGTTAACCTTAACATTAGTCTTGTTTGTTGTCTGCTTACTTGTCTTAACTACAGCATTTGATATGGTTGGATTCGGCGTGGTAGTTTTTGGAATATCCGCATAACTATTACCTGTTCCTTGGAAAAACACTACCGTAGCTATAATTAATGTAAAAGCAACTATTTTATTAACTACTCTTTTACTCATTTGTACCTCCTGAAAATTGTAAATATCTGTAATTTAATTATACCATTTTTTTGTCTTATTGTTTATTTTAATATATCTTTAGTGTAATTTCTGTCGATTTTGCCACATAATTTAAAAAAGTTATTTACATTTTGTGTACAATTTCGTTATTATTGTTCAGAACTTAACATTTTATTGCCATAATTTTATAACAAAATGACTAAAATTACAATACGAGAACGAAAAAAGAGCTAAAAAATAGACCATTTAAGTAAATTTCCTCTAATTCTAATAAATATTTTTTATAAAAAATTCAAAGCATAACATAAAAAATAGTCCATACTTTTGTATGAACTATTTTTTATTAAGTTAAGTTATTTTTCATAATGTCTTATTCTTTTTTACCTATAACTTTCTTCTTAATTAATACTATTCCGACTACTAAGATTGTAGCTGCTGCAATAGCAATTATTATATAAACATATGTTGCACTACCAAATGGTGGTAATATCATTACTCTTTCTGCTTTAGCTGCATCTACTTCTACTTCTGATGGAATTTGTGTTGGGTCTTGGTTACCAGCTACTGAGTATGCCATTCTTCTACCAACGCTATTTGTTGTTTTAACAATTTCTGCAATATTATCATATGTTAAGTCATCTGTATCATTTTGTGCTGTTATTAATTGTGATAATACTAATTTAGTGCTAATAGATGTATCTGCTGAATTTGAATTTTTAGTTTGTGGTACTAAAGCCTTTTTCAAAGTTTCTGTTTGAACTATGCTGTTGTATTGATTTACATCTCTTCCTCCCACGTTTTTCTTAATTACTCCTGCTACTGTACTATTTACCAATTTACTACCTTCGCCGTTTTGTCCATTTATTACTTCATCTGTAGAAATAATTGACCAAACTGGTGAACCACCATCTTCTTTATTGTCTTCTGCTCTAAATTGTAGGTTGTTATTTACATAGTCTATTACTTGGTCTGCACTAGTTGTTACTAATCTACCCTTCTTTTCTTGCTCATTGTTTTGGTCATCTGCTCTATAATAGAAACCTTTACCATCGAAGTCTATTTCGCCTGCGTTTGTTACTGTAAGAGTATATTCAATTCTTATAGTAGCACCATGCATTAACTCTTCATCCATATTTATTTGGATTAAACCATTATAACCTTTTCCTGATGCTTGTGATGTAAATTTGTCTGTTATAAGTTCTTTTCTGTATTCATAGTATTCTGTACCATGTCCGCCTTTATCGTCCTTATATCTTTCTCCGTCTTTTTTCTTGCTATAATCTGTCTCATAAATTGTATCTTTTTGTTCTGTACGTTTACTAATTATATTATAAGCCTTTCCATTTACCCAAGATAGATATGGTCCTTGTGTTGTACTATCTACTATAATTTGTCCATTTGCAAGTGTTAATCTAACATTTGTAACTTTTTTGTTTAACTCAAGTTGTGCTTTTGGTCTTTCAACTAATCCAAAGTCTACGTTATTTAATGAATATTCTGTGTTGATGTCATTACCATCTGCATATAATTCATCACTATTACTGTTATAATTATTGTCTCCTCTATCTGACTCTCCTTCTACATTTGAACTTGAGTTAGAATTCTGTCTGTTATACTCAACTTCTGCAACAATTGCACCAGTCTCGGCTTTCATTTCAGTATTTGGATTTGGTGTTGTATGTTGAGATAATGTATATGCTAATTCATTTGTTACACCTTTTCCATTGTTGTTACTATAATTGTTTATTTGTTCTCTTCTTGACCAAATATCTTTTGCATCTGAATAGTTGTTTTCATCTTGATCTGCTTTAGCTATATCATATCCATATAGTCCAGTTTCATTTTGTTTTTCTACATCTCTATAGCCGTCATATCTTCCTTCTTTATTTGTGTCCGTATATGCATCTGTTTTTCCGCTTTGGTCAATTCCTACTTGATATGTTGTAGATTTAAAATCTTGACCATTATATGTTGCATTATGTTCATTACCGTAGTTAAATCTTACTATATAGTCACCTGGTATAAATCCTGTGAATTCGTAATTTCCTTTTCCTGTTGTATTTTCATTTGCTGATGTCCATTTTCCACCTTCATAAATTTGAACTACTCCGTCTTTTAGTTTATAACTTCCATCTGCTTCTTTTATTGGGTTTCCTTTATTGTCTAATTCTATTTCATAAAGTTCTACCCAAATATTATTTACAGTATTTTCATTTTTCTGTCTTATACCATCACCTATAGTTGCTCCATCTACTGTTACATTTCTTTGGTCTTCCCAAACTACACCATTTAATTTTCTTTCCGCTTCATCATCTACATAAATATGTAAAGCTTTTGCTCTGTCTGTGTCATCTTCGAAGTTACTTTCATATCTTTCTTCTTCTAAATCATCTGCTTCTAAGTTACCTGGTTTAGAATCTATGTCTACTAGTCCTGCTGGATCATTTGAACCTACAGTTCCGTAGTTTGGTAATAATGTATTGTCTTTATAGAAAGTTGTGTAACCATTAATTTCTGCAAAGTTCATTTTGTCTTCGTCATCATCATTTTTGCTTTCATTAATTATTACTTTTCCGCTTCCATCTGTCTTTATCTTAAATGTTAAATAAATATATGCTTTTTCTCCTGCAGCTAATTTCTTATCTTCTAATCCTTTTACATATACTGCATCATAATTAGCTCTTAATCCAGTATTACCATCTGTTATTGTTCTTTCTGTTATATCGCTTTCTGTATCTCTGTCATATTTTGTACGGTTAGATGATTTTATATCTTTTGCATTTTTTATTTCATCTGCTGTGGCTCCATTTTCTATATTATCCATCATATTGTAATAATCTTCTGAACTTATATAGTTAGCCCCCTTATCATCACCTGTATTTTCTGCTTTGTCTTTATCTCCTATAATTCCATCTTCATATGTTACCCAAGATAAGTCTTCCATGTATTCAAAATCTTCATCATAGTAATCTACAACTTCTAACACTTGACCTAGAATTGTTTGTGATTGGTTTTTAACAGAAATTTTATAAGTAATATATACATCTAATGGTGCACCTGTTCTACCAGGTTGTGATACATATTCATAGTCTGCTCTATATATTGCTCTATTATGTACAGGTTCATAGTAATTTGCATAATCTGCCATTCTTAAGTGGATATCCCAACGTTCTCTAGCTGTATCTGTAAATAACTTATTTAATGCTTCTTTAAATCCTGCTTCGTCAAATACTCCATTATGTGTATATTTTTTCTTTAGAGCAGATATCTCAGATGGTGTAATTACACCATGTCCGTAGCTATCATAGTCATATACTTCTGTCTTACCATTAATTTTAACTGTTGCTTTATAAATGTCTTTTTCTAATGCTAAGTCAACTTCTTGTCTTCTCCATAAACCTTGGTTTACATACAATTGACCTGGATAAATATTTTTATATATGATTGCCTCTTTGTCATTATTTCTAGTTCCTATACCATAATATTGAGAATCATCTATAAATGCTTCTCCCGGCCATTTCATAGTCCATTTTCCTGGTTCTGATACAGGTATCATAATTGTTGGACTCTTTCCTGGTCTACTAGTTGAACTTTGTTCCCACTTTACATCTGTAAATATTCCATAACTGTTATGTGCTAATCTATGTTCTCCATAAATAGATTCGCTTTCCTTCATAGTTCCATTATATAAGTTGTCATCTCTTTCATTATCATCATATGTGTAACTATTATTTGGATATTTGTTTCCAGCTTCTACAAAAGTAGTATATTGATTATATACTGGATATAAATCATAACTTGATGTATCTTCTATATTGTTTAATGTATAAGAATACATTTTGCAATCTTCTATATATTGTAACATTTTCCATGTTTTGTCTTTATCTCCACCTATTTCATCAACAATCTCTTGATAAATTTGTGTTTTAAAGTCAGTTGGATATTTATTATATTTTTTAATATATTCTTTTACTTTCTTACTAATTAAGCCTTCTTGAATTTGTATATCTGGATTAGATGTTGCAGTTCCATCATCATTAACAATTTTTGAAGTATCAACAATTTTACCATCTTTAATTGTTAAGTAACTATCTACTAGTCTTTTTCCTTCTTCTAAATATTCTCCATTTTTTTGTAGTTTAAATCCTAATAGTTCATATTCTGAATAAGTATTATTGTAATATTCGTTATTGTCACCTATTAAAGCTCCTGTATTTAATGAATTAGTTGATTTATAATTTCGTGGTGACGAACCAATTTCTTTAAATCTTTCCGTAAACTCTTGTCTTTCTATTGCTTTTTCTAAGCCCTTAGATGTTTCTCTCCATCTTTGGAAATATGGATTTTTACTATCATACACTCCTGCTTTTACCATTTCTGCCACTGATGTGTAAGAATATCCACTACTTGTATTTGTTAAATATTCTGTTGGCATATAAGTATGTCCATTATATGAAAATTTAACAATATATTTTTGCCCTTGCTTTACGCCTCTAAATTCATAATATCCATAAGCATCTGTTAATGTTGGGTTAATTCTTCGTTTGTAATCATCTGATAATCGAATTGCTTCCAATTCTGCATCTGTCAAATCTGGATACTCTTCTTCTAATGTATATAAATCCGCTAGCATTTCTTTTCCATTCTTATCTAATTTTATATTACCGTTTTCATCTGCTACATATAATGCTACTTCCACATTTGGTAATACTAAATCCGATGAATCTTTTACACCATTCGCCTTCTCTTCTTTGCCTTGTGGATAGTCTTCAAATACATATCCACCTACTTTCATAGATGTTGCTCCTATAGTTTTAAATGGTATTTCATATTTATTTGTTATAATTTCTCTATAGTAATCCACATATGTTAACGGTTGCGATGTATTCTCTGAACTCATTGAAACTCCAACAGTACAGTTCCCATGCACGTGCCTACATCCAGTAATTGAACATTTTCTCCTACAAGCTTTATCATTATGATAACTTTCATAAAGATAATATGTTGTACCTTTTCTTCTACAAGCTAAGAAATCAATAGATAAATATTTATATTCTACTTTTAATTTTAGTGATGCTGGCAATTCTCCTTTATATGAAAATTCAACATAAAATTCTTCATTTGGTGCAGGATAATTTCTAAATGCATCATAGCACCACCAGTCTATTTTGTTTAAGTTTACATCTCCAGTTAAAGAATAATTACTCCAAAATTTAGGTGTCCCATAATCTCCTCCTGTTCCTAATCCAGCTTTAGGGTTAGTCTTACTTTGATTAGCTGCATACTTACTTGAGTATGTTGGTCTAATAAACATATCTATATTTATTCTTTGTTCATTACCATTTTTATCTTCATATGCTAAATACATATCTGAAATTCCACTCATTGAATATTGACTAACAGGCACTGATTTTACATTTGGATCATTCTTTTGTTCTTCTGTTAACGCTTTTATCTCTGAATTGAATCCATATACATAATTTAAAGTAAAAGGGCCTGCTTTATACATATTACTATCTAAATCTGTATCTACTTTCATATTATCTTGAAGTTCTTCTAATTCTTCTTGTGTATGTGGAATTACCATAGAATCTGCTTCTTTTTGATATGTTTTTACTTCTCCATCTTTTGTGGTATATTTTTCATTAGTATATGTTGTTGCTTTAATTCCTTCGGTCATATCTTGATATACTTTTGACTGTTTAATAAGATTTTCACCATTACTAATAATAGAAGGATCTTTTTTTCTTATTGACTCTATTCTTGAAGAAGATATTTTTTTAACTGCTAGGCTTGACTTCCATACAGCATATTGCTTAAAGTCTGCCCAATTATCTATATCTAATTCAACATTTTGATAATCAACTATTCCAACTGGATAGTGTGAAACTATATATGCTACATCATATGTATTTACATTTTGTCCTGTATATATGTTTTTGATAATAGAATTTTGTGTAACATGATCTCCACTACAGTAATAATATCCATCACTAAATTTATATCCACCATATAAATGTCTATTCTTTCCGGTATTTCTTGTCTTATGTGGAGGGTCAGTTGCGTGATCTGTTGGAATTAAATGGTTAATACTATAACTTCCTGTTAATGATTGTAAATATTCTTTACTATTTCCTGTAACTGACAACCTAGTACCTGGTGAAATACAGTATACTTCATCTTTTGCTCCATTTTGAGTTATTGGTCTGTTATAATGATCATATTCGTTTTCTGTAAGAGGTCTATAATCTTTTACAATGAATGTTCCAGTATCTTGTGATTTATGATCTGTTTTATCTTCCTCTAAAGCTTCTGATGTCGCAGTCTTTACTAAAGTAGTCGGCACTTCAAATTGATTTGTTACTACACAGCTAATTAATCCCGAAATACCTAAAATCGCAACTAACATACAAATATTTCTTATAGTTTTTAATAATTTTTTCATTTTTTTCCTCCTTTCTAATTTATTTTTGTTAGTACTTTTTTCTTAATAATAATTATACCTGTAGCTATAATTCCAGCAGCTATAATTATTATAGTTATATATCCTACTATTTTTCCTGTTACTATAGATAAGATAATATTTGCTGTTCCTAAGTCATCTTCAGTTTCTAATTTATTAGCTTGTTCTGAATCAATGTCTGGTAATCCTGCTTCGTTTGTAGCTTGATATATTTCTGCCATGTTGCATACCACACTACCTATACTTGACTTTGTAATTTTTTTGGTCAAAATTAAGCTTACTTCTCTGCTTTCTCCTGGATTAATTTTCTGATTATCTAAGCTAGTATTATAGATACATCCACTATCTTTTGATAAATACCAATCTTTATTTAATTCGGTATTAAAATTAACATCTTTTGGTAAATAATCTATAATTTTGTTAACATATCCTGGTAATGCACCTTCGTTTGTTACTACAATTTTATATTCTATAACAATAGAACTCTTATCTACATTTTGTCTCAATACTTCAATTTTTTCAAATGTAGAATTATCGTAATTATATTCTTTTGTTCCTATTGTTGGTGTTGTTAACTTAATTTTGCTAATATATTTGTCTAATCTTAAGTCGAATTTTTCCTCTCCATATAATCCAATGTCTATATTTCTTATATTACTATTTTTCAATACTATAGTATCTGTCATTCCAACTCGTGTCTTTTCTCCATCTAATATTACTTCCATATTAATTGCATCTGAATTTTTAGAAGCCTGTACTCCATCTTTTTGATATGTTGTTATTGTATATCTTGATGTATCATATACAAAAACAGCTAAATATTCGTTTGATTTTATATTTCTAAATTCATATTTTCCACTATCATCTGTTGTTACAATTAATTTTTCCCCTGTCTCTGAGGTTACTATTTGATTGTTTTTCTTATATAGCAACATAACTTTTACATTAGATAAAGTTGCTTCATCATTATCTCTTTGACCATTTTTATTTGAATCTATCCAAGCAGTTCCAGAAATTTTATATCCATTTTGAATTGTCCCATCATCTTCTTTGTTTGGATTGTATTCCAAGTAATAAGTAACAGGATTTAAAGCAATTTCTTCTATATTATTTCCATATATTTTTGCACTATTTACAATTGCTTTACCATCATCCTCTTCAGATTCTAATTCAGCTGTTACATAAATATTAGCTTCTAAGGTTACCCCATTCGCTATTTGAGGAATTGTTACCTTTAGAGTTTTAGTATTAATATCATATTCGTCTCTACATGCAACAATATCACCTGTCTTAATATTTGCAACTGTATTTCCTGTGTATTTTGCTTCTTTTGGTAAATTAACCTCTAAAGTTACATTTTCAGCACCTAAGCTACTATTTGCAGTTATTTTAAAAGAATATACAAAACCTTCTCTCTCTTTTATATATTGATTTACTGGATCAACTTGTTCTGCTGTTATACTTATTTTTCCTGTATATATGTATTTTTCATTTGACAAATATGTATATGTGCCATCTGTTAAACTAACTTTTGTAGAGAAACTTTCTGGTAGGTTGTCTCCTAATATAAATTTTACATATATTTTCATTGTAGATGTCGCAGGCATTTTTGAAATATTTACTATTACTTTATCTGATTTTATATTAATTCCATCTTTAGTAATATTGCTTCCACTTTCTATATATGTATCTTCCACTTTAGAGCCATTTGGCAATGGAATTGTAACTTCTACATTATTTATGTCTGCATCTGTTTTGTTGTTTATATCAATTGTATAATTAATTTCATCTCCAGATTGATATATTAAATCTTCATATGCATCTACAGTGTTATTAATAGTAATTCTTTTTGCATCTTCATAAAAAGTTAATTTATATGTTTCCGCTGGTATTTCTCCTTCTATATTATCTGCTGTTAGTTTTAAAGGAACACTGACTTCTTTTAATTTTTCTTCATCTATCTCATCTTCTCCATCATTTTTTATATTTAGTCCTGGTTGGCACAAAATCTCGTATGAAACTGTTTTTGATTGCCCAGATTTTATTGTTTCTAAATTCATTGTACCTAAGTAATCTGTATCAATCACTAAACTGCTATCTTCTAAATATGAGAATTTTGCATTTATTAAGTCTCCTACTATTAATTTAGCATTTGTTATATCTAGTTTTCCAGTATTTTTAACTTCAACATAAAGTCTTACATATTGTCCATTAAATACTCTTCCATCTGATGCTGCACTTGATGAAAGTTTTATTTCTAATTCAGGTCCTTTTCCTGTTGTTAAATTTAATATTGGTGCTTGTTTACTTTCTTCCATTGTTGCTTCTGAGGCTTCATTTGTATAATATGTTTTGTACATTGTTGCTGCATTTTTGTTATAACCAATATTATTTGGTAACTCTATTTCATAGTTAAATTCGATTGTTCCTGTTGCTTCTATTTTATCTTTTAATACTATTAAATATGATTTTGCTTTAGTTAAATCTGTTTGAGAAGTTGTCCATCCATTTGATGTATCTTTTAAATCTTTATTTGCATCTGTTTTCTCAGAATAATAAACTTCTATTTTAGATGTATCCATACCTAAAACTGAAATTGCTTTTGATACACTAAATGTTGTTGTATTTCCTAAATCGTCTGTTGAGTCTATTTTTTTGTTTCCTTGTGAAGGAAATCTTCCTAATATACATACATTACTAATTGGATTTGTATTATTATTTGTTAATGTTCCTTTAACCGTTGCTATTCTTTTGTTAGCAAATGGTGCTATTTCTACATCTAGAGACTCATCTGTAATTGATAGTATTCCTGATGCTCCTTCTTTATAATTATCAATTCCTGCTGATACCATAACACCTGTTGGAACTACAAAGTTTACATCTGCCTTTACCATACCTTTTATTTCTTGTGCATTAGAATTTGCTTTTGCTCTTACAACAGAGATAGTTTCATTATTTGTATTTGCTCCTTCTGGTGTAATATTACTTGTTTCATACAAATCTGTATTTTCATTTGTATAATACATAACTATTTGTTCATTTTTTCTTGGTGTTAATTTATTTAAAGTAACATCTGCACTTATTACTACTGTTGCTCCTTGTATTTCTGAATTTTCTGTATTGTATTTTGTTTGAGTTCCTTCAAATTCTATTCTTATTACTTTTTTGCCATTTCTTTCTATTAATTCTGCTTTTTTATATTTTAATTCATCTTCAAATAGTAATTTACTACTTTTTATTTCTATTGTTTCTATGTATTCTGGTAATTCAATTTCTATTATTGGATTTTTATATAATGCATTGTATACATTTGATGTATCTAATAAAGCTCTAATTTCTATATTTTCATTTTTTACTAATGTAGATAAGTCCGATTTATTTATAGTTAATTTTGCTTTTGATACAGGTTCTTCCATTTTAATTTTTATATTACCACTAACTTCTTCTGTACTTGTTTTTAATGCTACTTCACTTGACAAATTTGAAACTTCTCTTATTTGTGATTTTGAGTAATTTAATTTTCCCTTTATTGCTTTTTCTATTTCGATTTCTATTTTTCCTTCTATAATAGGTTTAGATGTTTTTATAGTTACTTGGTTTACATCTTCTTTAGAAATATCTAAAATATATTTTCCTGTATTATCTTTTTCTGTATCTTTATTTATTTCTCCTATTTTTGTTTTATCTGTTTTAAATACTTCTATTTTTCCATCTTCGCCTAACATTTTCTTAAAAATATCTTCGGCAACTTTTATTTTTTTATTATATGTATAATTTGTTCCTCCGACTGTAGTACTTATGTTTTTTTCATCATTAATTTCAAATTTATCTATTGCTTGATTTAGTTCCAATTCATTTTCTATACCTGCATAAGCAATATCTATTATATAATTTTCATTATAAATTGTTCCATTTAATCCATCTTTTTTATCATAATTTGCATATATATAACCTTTACTTATTTTCTCATTTGATGAGATTGAAACTGTATTAATATTTCCAATTTTGTCTTTTAGTGTATAGTCATATGCAAAATCTTTATTTATATTAGTCTCTACGTTATTGTATAAACTCATTTTTACATTTAATTTTAATGTTCCTTTTACTTCATTGCTTAAAACATAATCATAAATTTCTTTACCTTTATAAATGAAGTTTACTAAAATTTCATCTACTGAATTCTTTTTCCAACTAATATTATTTTGATCATTAGGATTATTTGTTAATTTTATTTCTAATTTTCCATTTTCTTTGTTATATGTATAATTGTCTTGATTAAATTCTACACCATTTTCTTTTCCATTTGTAGCATTTGTATTATTTACTGTAACTTTAACCTCTTCTGGTTTAGCTTCGTTTATTAATGGAACTTCTACTGTAGTTATTTGTTCTTTTACTGGCATTGAATTATCTTTTACTTTATTAGAAATTAATGATTGGAATATTACACCATATTCTTCTCCAACATTGTATGGAATATATTTTGATAGTTGTGTCGTATTTTCTATTTCTGCTGTTCCATTCCATTCAACTTGAGTTTTAATTGTTTTTGTTACAGCTTTTGTATTTCCATTTATATCTATATAATTAGCTGTTAAAATAACATCAGTAACTTTAGAGAAATTATCTGCCTTTACATTTTCTTCATTTAGAATTTTAATTGGCACCTCTATAGTTACTTCCTCACCTTTATTTATTGAATTTAAAGTTATTGTATCTTTATTATCATTAACTTTTTGGACGTACTCAGATTTAATCTTGTCACTATCTATTATAAAGTTTGCGTTTGAAAAATTAACTACAATATCTTTTAAATACCCTTCTTCTTTTACTTTAAGATTTAAATATATCTTTCCTTCTTCTGTAGTTTTATATTCTTTTCCATGTACACCATCATCAAAGTAGCTATTAAATTCTACTTTTGAGTTGTTTGTTTTTGTATTCTGTTCTTCTAATTCTCCTCCATAAGCTATAACTTCTCCACCAAGTACTAATAAATTAGAAAATACTAGTATTGTGGTTATTATTGCTGATGTTACTTTTGTTATTACTTTTCCCATAGTGACCTCCTAAACATAATATCTCATACTTTATTATAACCCATTTTTACTTTGTTTTCAATGGTTTTAGCATTATTTCATAATGTTTTTTGCATATTTTCCCTATTTTTATAATTATATCCTATTGTAGCATTTTTCGCTTACATTTCAATATGTAATATATTCTTATTTTCTACATACAATTTTTATATTTACGGAAGGTCGTTTTGCCTTTTTTATTAAATTTTAATTACAATTTTATTACTATATTACAAAAAAGGTTAATAGTATAATAAATATAAAACTATTAACCTTTTTTATTTTTGATATTCTGCTAATTTTATACTAATCTAAAAACAAAATATTTTACTTCACTATTTCTCCCATTTCATTAATTTATATAACTTATTCTTTATTATTGTTTTTGTAATTTATATACATTGTTTCTTTATTATTATTTTCGCTAATTGATTGTGTCTTAATCTATTAAAGTTCTTTAATATTCTTCCAATTTTTTTATAATCTCTTCTTTTGTTAATTTTCCTGATTTTTCTTCACTTCCAACTTTCTCTCTTATATCTCCATATTCATCTACAAATATAGTACATGGATATCTTTCTATTCCATAAATATCTAAACATTTTTTTCCTTCATCTATTAAAACTGGTACCTCAATATTATTTTTTTGTATATAAGCTGCAATTTCTTCTTGATATGTCTTATATTCTGAATTTTCTCCCAACGTTGGAGAAACTATTGTTAAAAATATTGCATCATTGTATTCTTTGCTTAATTCATTTATTATAGGAACTTCTTCTTTACAAGGCGGACACCATACTGCCCAATAGAGTATGACAACTTTTTTTCCTCTATAATTTGATAAACTAACTTTATTTCCATTTTGATCTATTAGTGTAAAATCTGTTTTTTTTGTTTCAAAATCTATTTTACTTTCATTAGATACATTTCCCGAATTCAGATTTTGTAAATTACTATTTTTTCTTAAATTAATAATATTAAACTCATCTGCAACTATAAATACTATAAAAATAATTACTATAATGAGTAATAAAACTAATAAAAACATTAAACTTTTTTTCTTCATTTCTTTTCTTCGTATAGTTAAAGTTATTTATTATACGAATTCCTCCTTTATTGAAATTTATTATAATTTTTATATATTGCTGTAATTAGTGTTTTTTATATCATTCATTTTAATTAGTATATTTGAATTATAATTCAATTTAAATTTGTCGTCAACATTCACATTTTACTTTTTATAGAATATACTATTATAGTTTCAAATATATATTATTTAGAGGAGTGATTTAATGAATAACA
>ENA-OPVV01001557-OPVV01001557.1-human-gut-metagenome-genome-assembly--contig:-NODE-1557-length-16360-cov-3.140877_pt1 | contig 16360 bp, 16 predicted proteins | sample MGYA00241500_ERZ501992 | MGnify/ENA primary metagenome ERZ501992 (study PRJEB25962, sample SAMEA2043052) | human gut metagenome | biome: human gut; feature: human-associated habitat; material: faeces...
CGGCCTTTTTTATCCCCAGGACGACTCAGCCCAGCGCCACATCCATGGCCATCATCAAGGCAAAGCCGGCAGCAGCGCCCATGGTACCGGTATGACCGTGGGGGCCGGTTTGGGCCTGAGGGTTCAACTCCTCCAGCACCACATACACCATCGCCCCGGCGGCAAAAGCCAACAAAAAGGGCAGCACCGGACGCAGCAGGGCGGTGAGCAATATGGTCAGCACCGCGCCCACCGGGATAATCCGGTTGTCCACATCCTCAAAGCGCAGATAATACTTCTCCCAAAGGAACGGCTGCGAGAGCAACCGTCGCTGCGCAGCGGCGCCGCCACAATGGTGCCCTCCGGAATATTTTGCAATGCGATTCCGACAGCAAGGGCAAAGGCGTCCGCCGGCGTAATGGCCCCGTCACCTGCCAGCATACCGGCAAACGCCACGCCCACCGCCATACCCTCCGGCACATTGTGCAAAGTCACCGCCAACACTAACAAAAAAGAATTGGCGCCTGCCGTGCCCGGCTTTGGCTCTAAATGCAGCCGCGCCGTAAGCTGATCCAGTCCCAAAAGAAACCCGATCCCCGCGAGAAAGCCGATCACAACCGGCAGCCAGCTGCCGGACAGCTCCAAAGCAGGCAGCAGCAACGACCAAACGGAGGCTGCCAGCATCACGCCGGAAGCAAAGCCCAACAAAATCTTTTGCACCCGGGGCGGAATATTGGATTTGAAAAGAAACACTGCGGCTGCGCCCAGCGCCGTGCCTACAAACGGAATGGCCAGCCCTACGGCAGTCTGTAAAACAGGGGTCATTGCGTGTTCTCCTTTTTCCTGTGTTCTAAGTTAGTTACAACTAACCTCTTACAGTTTATCAAATTTTTGTCCCGGACGCAATCCCTTTTTTTCGAAGGCGAAAATAGGAAGCTGTCGCCGGGAGCCGTCAGACTATACTATGTGCGCAGCGAACCAAGCGTGCATATCCACACACCGGCAGGTCGTATATACCGGACAACGAAACCGGCGGCGTACCAACCCATTGTCACACCATATATGCCGGACAGCTCCAAAGCGGGCAGCAGCAACGACCAAACGGAATGGCCAGCCCTATGGCAGTCTGTAAAACAGGGGTCATCAAAGTCTTTCCTTTTGCATTCAACTTTATGTGCCTGCTGTTCAAGCACACGGACCGACCATTCTATTCCCCTTTGCCGCCAATGTGCAAGGGCACACAGATAAAAAGAGAGACTGCGAATTTTTCCGCAGTCTCTTTTTTACTTATCGGTATGCGTGTGCAAACCGCTGGGCGCACACACCGTCCCCGCTTTCACAAAAATCGAAGCAATACACGTATGAATCCGTCAGCACACAATCCCCCGGATACATTGCCTCCGGGTGCGGATTTTGCACCGTTTTCAGCAGCACAATTTTGTTTTGCCGAATTTCAAACACCGTAGCACCATAGTACCGTTGCTGCGCATCCGCCGTATAAGACGGCAGGGCAAACACCCTTTGCCCCCGCTCTATGGCGGCTCGGTGCGACACGGTCACATCTTTAAGCTGCAACCGATCCAGCAGTTGAAAATCCCGATCATACAGAGCAAGGCTTTGGGCAGCGGTTTCCAAGTTTTCCTCTATACTTAGCCAACCATCTCCCATCTCATACAGGGTACGCTCGGTAGAATCCGCCGCAAATTCATGGGGCAATTGAAAAAGTGTTTTGGCTTCTCGCCGCGTGATTTTTGCACATTTTTGGCTTTTCAAATTCCATTTTACACCGTACGCCGTACGGTCTGCGTCCGCAGAAGCGCCCACACAAGCCGCTTTTTTTGTCAGCTGCACCTTTGTGCCGCCGCCCAACACAGCCGCCACATCCTCCGCCGCTTTACCGGTTTGTACGTCCACCGTGCCTAAAACCGTGTACTGTGCCTGATTTACACCGGCAAGGCGCACGATATGCTTCGGCAGCGCCCGGTGTATCTCGCCGTTAACCGTCAAGGCAGGCACCGACTGTTCCGCTTTTGGGTCAAAAACAAAATGAGAAAGCACATACACGTTTTCGCCCACCAATCCGGCCTGCACACAAGCGCCGCTTTGCTCTATGGCAGACAGCAGCACCGGCTTTGTTGGCTCTGCAATCGAATAAATACGCAAATAGGTGCAATTCTCGTCCCGGGCCAAAACCGCTAAGCGCTCCCCGTGGGTTATCACGCCTTGCAGCGTTGCCTGCGCCGGGGCAACATTTTCAATCACCGTCAGCGGTTGCTGTCGGTTAGACGCCGCTTCAAACACATAAACGCAATTGCGCCCTTTTTCTGCCATGCTTGCGCTGTATGCGTAATACATATATCCGTTTTCCGTTTGAACCCTTGCCATTTGCTGTACCCCCGGTTGCTGTTTAGTCAGAACCGTTGTGGCCTCTGCGCAACCGGCCTCTCCTGTATCCACAGGGGTCATCGTAGCGGTCACAGCCGTTAACTGGGCCGCGCTTTGAAATCCGTCCACCGGCACGCCATACCAGCTTGCACCTGCGCCCACAGCAGCCGCACACACCATGACCAAACAAGCCGCCGTTACCGCCCATGCTTTGTACCGTGAAGTTCGCTTAGGCATTGCAATCACCTTATGGGACTCTTTTTTCAAAATGCGCTGCTTTAGGCATTCTGCACGCAAGCCGTCCGGCAGCGGCGGCTGCGCTTGCTCAAATTTATGCTGAATAAAGTCAAAATCCTTTTGTTTCATAGCACGCACTCCCTTTACGACAAATAGCGCTTCATTTTTGCCAGGCTTCTGCTTCGTCTTTGTCGAACATTTACAGCAGTTAATCCGGTAATCCTTGCCACTTCCTTACTTTTCAGCCCAACAACCACAGACAGCAAAATAATATTTTGGTCTGTATCGCTAAGCAGCGCCAACGCCTGTTGCAGTTCGACTTGCGCAAACGCTGCGGTTTGGTCACAGGCAAGGCTGTTGGCATACTGTGCAATATCCGATTGGTTGCGGCGTGTGATCTGCTCTTTAATCGCACCGGCGCAACCGTGATATAAAATGGAAAATAGCCACGACCCGAACGCCTCCGGCTTTTTCAGCATACCCAGCTGTTCAAAGGCCGTAAGCATACAATCCTGCACCACATCCTCAGCGTCCTGCACATTGCCCAGCTTGTAATAGGCATAATGAAACAGCTTTTGCTGATACGCGGTATATAAGGCGCAAAAGGCGTCTACATCTCCGGCCTGTGCCTGCCGCACCCGTTCTGCTTGTGTCATAGACTGATCCCCCTTTTCTCTTTTCTTATTCTCTTATCGGCGCCGCTTTCTTTGCCAAAGAACAAGGGCAACCGCAGCCAAAGCACAAGCGCCCAGCGCAGCCAAAGGCAATACCGGCCGGCTTCCCTTGGCGGTGCTTTCTTTCTCGCCGTCCACCGCTTCCGTGGCTGCTTTTGTGCTGCCTGCTTCCATTTGCGGTGCTTTTTCCGTCTGTTTCTCCGTAAGCATCTGTGCCTGCGCTTCCGTTTCTCTTTTCGTTGCAGGCGGTACGGCAGCCACGCCGGAAGTGGTTACCGCAGCCGTAGAGGCAACAGCAGACGGCTGCTGCACCTTGGCATTGATATAGGGCAGACAGCCCTCTTCGTCTAACGCCGCAATGGTAATGCTGCGGCCGCTTTGCGACAGAATTTTATAATCCTTGCCCTCCTCCAGCAACGGCACTTCCCATCCGGTCAGTTTCCCCTTGCCGCGGTAGGTGAATTTGCAGCCGCCCAGGTCCCGATCTGCTTGGGCAATAATCTCATCGCTTGGAGCACCGTTTACACAGCCGATGGTGTCCTGGGGATGTTCTCTGGGCGTCCATTGCCCGGCCGTCTGCGCAAACGCCGTGCCGCTGCCCAGCAGCAATGCTGCTGCCAGACAAAGTACCGCTAAAATTGTTCCGATGGTCTTTTTCATACGCACGCTCTCCTTATCAGGTTTTTGTTTTTTCTTGCTTTACAACCGCCCCGCTTTCGGGCGTTCACCTGTTTAGAGTCGTTTTTTGCCTGTATTGTGACACCAAAATTTGCCAAAAATTAAAAATGCTGTAACGATGACTTCCGCTTCCGTTAAAATCGTCGTTACAGCACTTTAGCTAAACCGAATGGTTATTCCTTTTTATCTTCCGGCAGCAAAGCTGCGCACACGGAATTTGGCGCCGGTGCTTTCGCACACTTGGCGCGACTTCTCAATATCCTCCGGCGAAATCACATCCACCACCGTCATACGCACATCCGGGCAGTGCGCCACACATTCCCGAGTGAACTGCAGCATGGCGTCAAACGCCTTGCCGCCGTAACAGTTGCGGGTAATCTTATCATACTTCTCTGCCGTAGGCTCGTTGAGAGACACGGAAATGCTGTCAAAATGACGGCACAGCAGTTCTGCGGTGGGCTTGCCGTTGATTAAGTCCGACAGGCCGTTGGTATTCAGCCGCAGGTGAATCTTTGGGTTCACCGTGCGCAGATAATCCGCCGCTTGCAGCAGGTGGTCCAGCGCATTGGTGGGCTCGCCGTAGCCACAAAACACCGCCTCGTCCGTGTGGGCAAAATCGTAAGCGTCAATCGCCGCCTTGATTTCCTCCCAAGTAGGCTCCGTGTCAAACCACATTTCCTTCGCATCGCCCACAGCGTCGCCCTTAGAGCGAATGCAAAACGCGCAGTTACAGGGGCACTGATTTGTAATATTCAGATACACACCGTCGTAATAGCGATAAATAATATCAGCCATTGAGATAACCCTTCAATCTTTTGTAAATTCCGGCCTTGTCCAGCGCCAGCGCCAGTACAATAAACACCACTGCGCTGCCTACCGCCTGAATGGCATTGGCCGGTATATCTGCGATGGCGCCCTCCCGGTACAGCACCAGATCCGCCACATAGTAGCCGCCAACAGTAATGGCACCGGACAAAATGGTGCACAGCGCCGTCCACACCGTCAGCAATTTATTGCTCTTATTATATAATGCAACAAAGGGAATTGCAATAAGGAATTTGATGATGGCAGAGGGAATGGCATAGGTGGCAACCCCACTGGCAAGATCAGAAAACGCAGCGCCGATGGAAGCAGCCAGGAACGCCCAAGGCCCCAGCAGCAGCCCACTGAGATAAATCATGGCGTCGCCCACATGAATATAGCCGCCGGCACCGATGGGAACGTGCAGCATGGTCAGGCCGAACACCATAGCGGCGAACAGCGCCGTGAATGAAATCTTTTTTACCGTCTTGTTCATAACAGATCCTCCATAATCTTTTCAAAATCTACGCCGTCCCGAGGGTCTGTACCGTGGGTAACGGCGATGGCGTGGCTGAGAAAATCCACCGCCTGTTTGGCTGCCTGTGCCGGCGCCCGGCCACGAAGCAAGCCGCCGGTGAATACAGAAACAAACAGATCGCCGGTGCCGCTAAAGGAACCGGGGCGCAAGGGCGCTGCCAAGTCTGTACAGTCCCCGCCTGCAAACACCAGGGTGTGGATCTCCGTTCCCTGCCGATAGCCGGTGACCGCCACCACCCGGTGATCCTCTGCCAAGCGGGCACCCATTTGCCGCACCGCCGCCGGATCCTCGGTATACTCCGCCCCGCACAGCAGCGCCAGTTCGTTTACATTGGGCGTGAGCACATCTGCCTGTGCTGCCAGACGGCGCACCGCATTACACCGTGCTTCATCAAACCCATCGTACAGGCTGCCGTCGTCCGCCATTATCGGGTCCACCACCAGGAGCGTATCCGCCGTGCGGTGGACAGCCAGAAAGTCCGCAATGCAGTCCCCCTGGGCCGGATTGCTGAGAAAGCCGGTGATGATGCCATCCGGCTGTACCTCTTGCCAGTCCGCAGTAAATTGGGGCATAAAGCCGGTCAAATCCTCCATAGAGTAACGGTCATAGCCGGTTTGGCGGGTAAGCACCGCCGTAGGCACCGGGTGCACTCGCACGCCCATAGCCGTCAGTACCGGAATGGCCGCCATCAGCGAGCAGTTGCCGTAGCCGGAAAGGTCGTTAAAGACCACGCAGTTTTTCAAATTCTCGCCCCCTTGCTTTTCTGTTATCTATAGTATATACTAATTTTGACAGGAATAAAAGACACAAAAACCCTGATTTTTTAAGGTACAGTTATGCTAAAATACACCCAAGCCTACACCATGTTTAAGGAAATGATCGCCGACGGACGACTGCGCCGGGGGGAACGGATGCCCTCTATTCGCCGGGCGGCGGAGCTTTACCGGATCAGCCGCACCACCGTGCAGAACGCTTACTTTCAATTGGCGGCGGAAGGCTATATTTACGCCAAGCCCCAAAGCGGCTACTTTGTTGCCGGGGGGCCAAAGGCACCGGCGGCTCCCATGCCCCGCCCGCAGGTGCAGACACCGCCTCGGCTGGATCTCACCGGCAACAGCGCCGATCTGTCCAGCTTTGACTTCTCCCTATGGCAGCGCTACATTAAGAGCGCCTTGCGCCAGCGGCAGCGGCTGCTCACTTACAGCGAGCCGCAGGGAGAGTACGACTTGCGGTGCGCCTTGGCAGACTATGTGCGGGAGCGGCGCAATGTGGTCACTGCGCCGGAACATATTGTGGTAGGCGCCGGGGTGCAAATGCTGCTGGAGATCCTCTGCGTGCTGCTGAAAGGGCGACGCACCGTGTCCTTCCCGGACGGCAGCTTTGTGCAGGGCAGCACCGTGTTTGCCGCCCACGGCTACACCGTGCGCACCCGGTACAAGGACGCAGACATTATCTATGTATCTCCCTCCCACATGAACCGGCAGGGAGATGTGATGCCCATTCAGCGGCGGCTGGAGCTGTGCGCCCACTCGGCAGATACCGGCGCGGTGGTGATCGAGGACGACTTTGAAAACGACTTTCTGTACAGCAGCACCCCCACCCCCTCGCTGTACGCCCTGGGCAGCGGCAATGTGGTGTATATGGGCGCCTTCTCCGCCCTGCTCCTGCCGGGCATTCGCATCAGCTTTATGGTGCTCAGCCCGACGCTGGCCGCCGCCTATCATCAAATGAAAGACACCTTTGCCCAAACTGCGTCCAAGACGGAGCAGATTGCCCTGTGCGCCTACCTGCGGGACGGGAATATGAAGTCCCGCACCAAAAAAATCCGCCGTCTGTACACCGGAAAAGCCAAGACTCTGTGTGCCCTGCTGGCAAAGGCACTGCCGGACCATCCGGTGCGCGTGGGCGAAAACGGCCTGCAGGTGCAGATTGAAACGCCGATGCTGCCGGACAGCGCCCCTTTTGAGCAGGCGGGGCTTGCCTTGTATATTGTAAAAGAGAAAAGCGGCAAAAATATAGTGGTGGTCTCCCCCTCTGCCGTGCCTGCCGATCGACTGGAAGAAGCCGCCCACGCCGTGGCTGCCGCCCTGTACAAAGCGGAAGAAGCGGCGAAAGCAAAGAGAAGTAAAGATATTTACTAACAGGGACAAGTTTGGTACTCTGGCTGCCAGTCCTATTGTGCCCACCCTTGGGAATTGCTACAATGAAGTTGCAATTTGAAGGAGGTACAACGCCATGAAAAAATACACTGTAAAACACTTGATCACATCCGCCCTGCTGAGCCTGACCGCCCTGGTGGTGGGCTACGCCCTGCTGAGCCTGCCCTTCCGGCTGATGGACTGGCTGGACCCCACCCAAATGAAGCTGGTGTTCGCCGCCGAATTTGTACTGTATATCACCGTGCTGGGGCTGGTGATCACCCGCAGGGAAAAGAAATTGGCTGCCAAAAAAGCCGCCTATGCCCGCAGACAGCGCCGCCGCGCCCGGCTGGCACGGCAAGACGCCACCGCCCGCCGCCTGGTTTCCACCACCACTGCAAACGCCGGCCACATTGCCGCTTAAAACAAAATATGCTATAATAGGCCTGTACAAAAGCAGGCCTATTTTTTTACCCAAGGAGCAGGCTTATGGAACCTATCAGCCCCAAACACATCACCGTAACCGACCCCTTTTGGGCGCCCCGGATCCGCACGGTAGCTGACATCGTACTGCCCTACCAATGGCAGGTGCTGCACGATCAGGTGCCCGGTGCGCCAAAGAGCAGCTGCATCGCCAACTTCCAAAAGGCCGCTCATGCCATTGCCGCAGCAAAAGCCGGTGGCCCCCGACCCACCTACCCCACGGACAAATGGTATTATGATGACAAGAACAGTCAAGAGAACGCCTTTATGGGATGGGTGTTTCAGGACAGCGACCTGTACAAATGGTTGGAGGCCGCCGCCTATGCCATACCCTACGGCAACCGAGCGTACCTAACTGAAAAGAGCCGGGAAGCGGTGAAGATCATTGCCGCCGCCCAAGAGACGGACGGCTATTTGGACACCCTGTATTCCATCAACGGCCTGCAAAACCGATTTACCAACTTAAAGGACTACCATGAGCTGTACTGCTTCGGCCATTTGGCCCAAGCTGCCTGTGCCCGGTGGACCATGCAGGGAGAGCGGGACCTATTGGATATTGCTTGCCGAGCAGCGGACTGCATTTGCCGCACCTTTGGCAGAGGAAAGCGCCCCGGCTATCCCGGCCACCCGCTGGCAGAGCTGGCACTGGTACAACTGTATGAGGTCACCGGCAAGGCGGACTATTTGCAAACAGCCGACTTTTTTATCCGCACGCGGGGCACCCGACCGCTGTTTTTTGACAGGGAACGAGGCGTTGACACCGACGGCAGCGACTATATTTATAACCAGGCCCACTGCCCGCTGACCGCACAGACAACTGCCGTGGGTCATGCGGTGCGAGGCGTGTACCTATATGCCGGGGCAGCCGCCGTGGCAGAGCATACCGGGAACCGGGCGCTGCAAGCCGCCTGCGAAACGCTGTGGCAAGATCTGTGTGGCACCAAACTGTATGTGACCGGTGCGCTGGGCCAGACGGCTGTGGGCGAGGCTTTTGGCCCGGCCTATTATCTGCCGAACGACCTGGCATATGGGGAAAGCTGCGCCTCTGCCGGGCTGATATTCTTTGCGCAGCGGCTGTACCGTTGCCACCCGCACGCTGCGTACGGCGCCGTAGCGGAGCTTGCCCTGTGGAACACAGTTGCCGGAGCCATGAGCGCCGACGGCTGCCACTTCTACTACGCCAATCCACTGGAGGCGGAGGGTGTGCTGAACGATACCGTACCGGAGCGCAAACACCAGGCGTTGCGCCGTCAAAACTGGTTTGACTGCGCCTGCTGTCCACCCAATGTGGCGCGGGTCACTGCCGGGATCGGACAATACGGATTTTATGCAGATGACAACAGCCTGGCCGTTGAACTGCCCTTGGGTGCGCAGGTGGACACGCCTTTTGGGCATCTGCAAACCATCTCTGCCCTACCGGAAAGCGGTGACTTCACCGTAAAGATCACCCGGCTAAAGCGACCCTTTACCCTGCGCCTGCGTCTGCCGGACTGGTGCAAATGTCCTACCCTGGACGGCCAGCCTGTTACGGCAAAAGACGGCTACTATGTGCAGCAGATCACAGCCCCCACCACCCTGCGCTTTTGCTTTGCCCCCACGGTACAGTTGCTGTACAGCAACGCCCGGGTAGGCGCCAATGCCGGACGGGTGGCACTCAGTCGGGGCGGTCTGATCTATGCGCTGGAGGCCCAGGGTGCTCCCTCTATCCACGCCCTTACTTTGGACTCCAAATCACCGATCGTCTATCGGGACGGCTGCCTACTGGCCGCGGGCACCTGTCTGCAAGGCGGCGATCATCTGTACACCACATCACCGCCAAAGGCCGTGCCCTGCACCCTTCGTTTCATCCCCTTCTGCCGCAGACTAAACGGTAAGGAGGACCAAATGGCCGTGTGGGTACGCACAACAGACTGAACAAAAAAGAACGGCACTGCCTGCAACTGCAAGCGGTACCGTTTTTTGTTTTTATATGGATTATAACATCATATCCACAATGCTGTCTGCCAGCGCTGTGGGGTTCTGCACATCCAGTCCGCTGATGAGCCGCGCCTGATCGTACAGGATCTTGGTGTATTTCTTCAGCGTTTCCGGATCGTCCTTTAAGAGGGCGAACAACTTCTCTGCCAGCGGGTGCTTATCGTTGATCTCCAGCACCAGCTGGGCCTTGGCGCCTTGGCCGCCGCCGGGCATACTGCTGAGCACTTTTTCCATCTCCATGGACAGGTAACCCTCTGCCGACAGGCACACTGCGTGGCTGCCTAAGTTGCCGGAGAATTTCACGGCGCTGACTTCCTCGCCCAACGCCTCTTTCATCGTGTCCAGCAAACCCTTGGCGTCGGCATTCTTTTGCTCCATGGCTTTCTTTTCATCTTCGCTTTCCAAATTCAGGTCGTCCTTCGTAATGTTAGCGAACTTTTTGCCATCGTACTCCATGAGCATTTGCAGGGCAAACTCATCTACATCGTCCGTCAGGTACAGCACTTGGTAACCCTTGCTCAGCACCGCATCCGTCTGGGGCAGCAAAGCGATCTTCTCCGCCGTGTCGCCGCAGGCATAGTAAATGGTATCCTGCCCCTCGGCCATACCATCCACATACTCTTTCAGGGTCACCATACCCTCCCCGGCAGAGGATCTGAACAGCAGCAGGTCTTTCAGGTCGTCCTTCTCGGCGCCGTAGTTGGCATACACGCCGAATTTCAGCTGCACGCCAAAGGTCTTAAAGAATGCCTCGTACTTCTCCCGCTCATTCTTCAGCATGCGGGTCAGCTCATTCTTGATCTTGCGGTTAATGGCCTTGGCAATGATCTTCAGCTGATGATCGTGCTGGAGCATCTCACGGGAGATGTTCAGGCTCAGGTCTGCACTGTCAATGAGCCCGCGCACAAAGCTAAAGTGATCCGGCAGCAGATCCGGGCACTTCTCCATGATCAGCACACCGTTGGAGTATAGCGCCAGCCCTTTTTCAAACTCTTTGGTGTAGTAGTCAAAAGGCGGGTTCTTAGGGATATACAGCAGGGCGTCAAAGGTGGCTTGACCCTCGGTCTTAAAGTGCATCACATCCACCGGGTCCTCATAGTCGCCAAAGCGCTGCTTGTAAAATGCATTGTAGTCCTCCGGCTTCAGCTCGCTTTTGGCCTTACGCCACAGAGGCACCATAGAATTTAAGGTCTCGTCCGCCACCTCTGTCACGGTCTCGCCCTCTTTGTCCGGGTTCGGCACCTGGTGGCTCATCTGCATGATAATAGGATAGCGGATATAATCGCTGTATTTCTTCACCAGGCCTTGAATCCGGTACGGCTCCAGGAACTCGTCGTAATTTTCTTCCTCGGTGTTCTCTTTCAAGTGCAGGGTGATCACCGTACCGCAATCTGCCTTGTCGCAAGGCTCTAAGGTGTAGCCGTCTGCGCCGGTAGAGGTCCAGCAGTTGGCTGTATCTGCCCCAAAGGCCTTAGACTCCACGGTCACCTTGTCCGCCACCATAAAGGCGGAGTAGAACCCAACGCCGAACTGGCCGATCACTTCTACATCGTCGGCAGCCTTGGTGTCGTTCTCCTGCTTAAAGTTCAAGGAACCGGACTTGGCAATGGTGCCCAGGTTCTGCTCCAGTTCTTCGCCGGTCATGCCGATGCCGTTGTCTGTCACGGTCAGGGTGCGGGCGTCCTTGTCCACCGCCAGGCGAATGTGAAAATCGCTGCGGTTCATACCCACCGTGTCGTCCGTCAAAGAGCGGAAGTACAGCTTGTCCAGCGCGTCGGAGGCGTTGGAGATCAGCTCCCGCAAAAAGATCTCCTTATGGGTATAAATGGAGTTGATCATCATATCCAGCAGCTTTTTAGACTCTGCCTTGAATTGCTTTTTTCTCATTCAAATCACCTTTGTTATTTCAGAATTAGCACTCTTTGACTTCGAGTGCTAATTGTTATTATAATCCAATTTTTCCATTTGTCAACCCCGGGGGCAAAAATCCACATTTTGACCCCAAAAAGGCGCAAAAAAGCCCGGCTCTGCAGAGCCGGGCAATGGTGATCCGGATTTACGCAAAAGGATTTTCCGTAGGATAGAGCATACCCTGGGGCTGATTAAAGCCCACATCGGTAACGCCCAGGCACCGCAGCACATCAAAGATGGCCTTGCCGTAATGGCCAAAAGCCACTGCCCCATGGTGGGGGAAGTTCTTTTCAATGAGCACATGGCGATAGAACCGACCCATTTGGGGAATGGCAAACACGCCGATGCCGCCAAAGGAGCGGGTAGGTACCGGCAGCACCTCGCCCTCTGCCACATAGCCCCGCAGCCGGCAATCCGCCGTGGACTGGAGCCGGAAGAAGGTGATGGGACCGGGGGCAATATCCCCCTCCAGGGTGCCGTTGGTGTACTCCACCGGCAGGGTGCGCGCCATGATTTTCTGGTACTTCATCTCGCAGGTGGACAGCTTGCAAACCGGGGTGTTGCCGCAGTGGAAGCCCATAAAAGTATCGGTTAGGCTGTACGGATACGCATTCTTGATCTTCTCCGCATACAGATCGGCCGGCACGCTGTTGTTAATATCCAGCAGGGTCACCGCGTCCCGACTGACGCAAGTGCCGATAAACTCGGACAGCACGCCGTAAATATCCACCTCGCAGGACACGGGAATGCCCTTGGCGGTCAGGCGGCTGTTTACATAACAGGGCACAAACTGGAACTCCGTCTGGAATGCAGGCCAGCACTTGCCGGCAATGGCCACATACTTGCGGGCGCCCTTGTGGGTCTCCACCCAGTCCAGCAGAGTCAGCTCGTACTGCGCCAGCTTGGCCAGGATCTCCGGCTTCTTATTGCCCTCGCCCAGCTCTTCCTCCATCTCCGCTACCACATCGGGAATGCGGGCGTCCCCGGCGTGGGCGTGGAACGCAGCGTACAGATCCAGCTCGCTGTTCTCCTCAATCTCAATGCCCAGCCGGTGCAGGGGCGCGATAGGCGCGTTGCAGGCCAAAAAGTCCTGGGGACGGGGGCCGAAGGAAATGATCTTCAAATCAGACAGTGCCAGCAGCGCCGTTGCCACCGGCACAAAGTCCCGGATCATGGCGGCACAGTCCGCTGCCGTACCCACCGGGTACTGGGGAATATACGCCTGCACGCCACGCAAGTTCAAGTTATAGGACGCATTGAGCATACCGCAGTAGGCATCGCCGCGGCCGTCCAGCAGGCTGTCGCCGCTCTCCTCCGCCGCTGCGCAAAACATCACCGGGCCGTCAAACTGCTTGGCCAGAGTGGTCTCTGCCGTCTCCGGACCGAAGTTGCCCAGGAAGATCACCAAGGCGTTGACCCCGGCAGCCTTTAAGTCTGCTAAAGCCGGCGCCACATCCGTCTCGCTCTCTATACACACCGGGCAGTTGTGCAGCATGCCGTACTTGGCATAGGCTGCCGCCAATGCGTCTCGCCGTCCAACGGACAGCGCCATGGGGAAGCAGTCTCGGGACACGCTCACCAGTCCCAGCTTCAGCTCAGGAATATTTGTCATCATCACACTGTACCTCTCTTATCTAGCCCCCCTTGATGGGCGGGCGTGATTTATTACTTATTATAGCGCCCCGGCAGGCGTTCGTCAACGGCAGCGGATTTATGCTACATTGCACAAAAAAGCGTATTGTTTTTCGCCCCTTTTTGTGCGCCTATACATTCGCTATGCAAAGACTGCATATTTATGCGCATAATCTATGAAAATCTCTTGCATTTTTCGTGGGAATGTGCTAAAGTGAACCACGATAAACCGTATATTTATAAGTATCTGTACGGCAATTTTTTGAAAGGATAGGTACAAAACAATGAAGAAGTTTAACAAAGTCATTGCCCTGGTGCTGGCTGTCCTGTTTGTGGCTGCGTCTTTCGCCGCTTGCTCCTCTAACAGCGGCAAGGATGACAAGGGCACCACAGAGGCCGCCAAGACCCAGAAGGTCAAGGTGATCGACATTGCACTGTCTGACGAGGAATACGCCTTTGGCGTGGACAAAAAGCAGCCGGAGCTGAAAGAGAAGGCCAACGCTTTCATCAAAGAGCTCAAAGAAAACGGCAAGCTGGACGAAATCTGCAATCACTACTTTGGCAGCGGTGAGCCGGCAGGCGTGACCAGCGCCACCGAGGACAGCGCCAAGGATCAGCTGGTGGTTGCCACCAACGCCGAGTTTGAGCCTTTTGAGTACAAGAAGGGCGACACCTTCTACGGCATTGACATGGAGATTGCCAAAGCACTGGCAGACAGCCTGGGCAAAGAGCTGGTAATCAAGGACATGAAGTTTGAGGCCGTGGTTACCTCCGTGCAGCAGCAGAAATGCGACATCGCCATGGCCGGCTTGACCGTCAACGAGTCCCGCGCAAAGCAGGTAGACTTTACCGACTCTTATTATTCCGCTTCTCAGAAAGTGGTTGTAAAGGGCGACGACACCACCTTTGACGCTTGCAAGACCAAGGAAGATGTGGAGAAGATCCTGAACGGCCTGGACAGCAGCGTAAAGATCGGCGGCCAGAACGGCACCACCGGTCAGTCCTATGTACAGGGCAGCGAGGATATGGGCTTTGCCGGTTTGAAGGCACAGTTCGTTGGCTATGACAACGCCTCTCTGGCTATGCAGGACCTGATCAACGGCAACCTGAATTATGTGATCGTAGATGCCGCACCGGCAGCTGCCATCACCACCGCCATCAACAATGTGGCATAATCAGGTCAAATAAACAAAGACGAATCCGCACCTCACCCCCGCACGGGGGTGGGGCATTTTTTGACAAGAAGCCGCCTTGGCGGCAGGGACGCAACTTATGGATAATTTTAGCAACAAAGTTCAGGTTTTCCTTGACTACTTTATTCATCACGACGGCTACAAGACGGTACTGCTTGGCCTGCGCAATACGGCGGAGATCGCCATGCTGGGCTTGCTGATCGGTATCGTTTTCGGCACCGTGATCGCCACCACCCGGGTTATTCCACGCACCAATCCGGTGGCAAAGTTCTTTAACGGTCTGTCCGGGCTGTATGTGGGCCTGTTCCGAGGCACCCCCATTGTGGTACAGCTGCTGGTATTCTACTATGTGCTGATGCCACTGATGAACCTGCACATGAACTCCGTGGCCGTAGCCGTGGTGGTCTTCGGTATGAACTCCGCCGCCTATATCTCCGAAATCATGCGCGCCGGTATTCTGTCCGTAGACAGTGGGCAGATGGAGGGCGGCCGGGCCATTGGTCTGAGCTACGCCACCACCATGATGAAGATCGTGATTCCCCAAGCGGTCAAGAATATTCTGCCCACGCTGGGCAACGAGTTTATCTCGCTGATCAAAGAGACCTCGGTGGTCAGCTTCGTAGGCGCTATGGACCTGTATGTTGCGTTTAACCGCATTGGCTCCAACAGCTACGAATTTATGATCCCCTACCTGGTGATGGCTCTGATCTACATTGTGATCGTACTGGTAATCACCCTGGGCATTAAGTTGATGGAAAGGAGCCTGAGAAAAAGTGATAAAGGTATCTGACCTGCACAAGAGCTTTGGCAAGCTGGAAGTGCTGAAAGGCATAGACGAAAACATCGAAAAGGGCGAAAAGATCGTTGTGATCGGCCCCTCCGGCTCTGGCAAGAGCACCTTTTTGCGGTGCCTGAATTTGCTGGAAACCCCCACCTCCGGTCAAATCTGGTTTGACGGCCAGTGCATTACGGATAAAAAGACGGACATCAACCGGGTGCGCCGCAGTATGGGCATGGTGTTTCAGCACTTTAACCTGTTTAACAACAAGACCGTGCTGGGCAACATTACCCTGGCCCCCATTCAGTTGAAACTGATGAACAAGGAGGAGGCCAACGAGAACGCTCTGCGCCTGCTGGATCGGATCGGCCTGCGGGATAAGGCAGACGCTTATCCCTCCATGCTTTCCGGCGGCCAAAAGCAGCGAATCGCCATCGTGCGCTCTCTGGCCATGAACCCTAAGGTGATGCTCTTTGATGAGCCCACCTCCGCCCTGGACCCGGAAATGGTGGGCGAGGTGCTGGATCTGATGAAAGAACTGGCCAACGACGGTATGACCATGGTGGTGGTCACCCACGAGATGGGCTTTGCCAAGGAGGTTGCCAGCCGGGTGCTGTTTATGGACGACGGCAAGGTGCTGGAAGAAGGCACCCCCACGAATATATTCGACCACCCCAAGGCCGAGCGCCTGACCACCTTCCTGGATAAGGTACTGTAAATCTATCGTGTATAGCAAAAAAGGAACGGCAATGCCGTTCCTTTTCTTTTTGCCCTTATGCAATCACGGCAGGAGCAAGCTATCCGCGGAAAATACAAACGGCATAATCCCTCCGTCTGCTCGCAGGCTCGCAGCCACCTCCCTTTACAAGGGAGGCAAATCGGTTTCATCCTCTTAGGCTCCCTTGCAAAGGGTGACTCCCCGCAGTGCGGGGAGATGTCGCGCAGCGACAAAGGGG
>ENA-OPVV01001580-OPVV01001580.1-human-gut-metagenome-genome-assembly--contig:-NODE-1580-length-16233-cov-1.922920_pt1 | contig 16233 bp, 6 predicted proteins | sample MGYA00241500_ERZ501992 | MGnify/ENA primary metagenome ERZ501992 (study PRJEB25962, sample SAMEA2043052) | human gut metagenome | biome: human gut; feature: human-associated habitat; material: faeces...
AATTGCATGAAAGCAATTCGAGAGGTTTTGCCCAGCAGGAAAAAAGAGAAAAATACAGCTGATAACGGGTGTAGATTGTATCGCTCCATTTATACCGTTTTTGTTCATGGAATATGTGATTGTTCCGGGGCGAAAGGGTACTGTAATGAAACGGATCATAACCTTTGATAAAAAAAGTCAGGTTGATTATATTTAATCTTCCTGACTTTTTGCTGATACTCCGAAAAAATAAAAGCGATCAGATAAAAATTATTTCTATCACCATGCATTCGGAAGAAACTACCGGTAGCAAGTTCTGTAGATATGTCGAAGTATGCAAAAAAGATTGTTATAAGGGTATTTAGGGAAAATTCATGGTCAGAAAACCGGGTATTCATGGCCAGTATAAGGCGGAAGAAGAAAAGGCATGCTATAATAAGCCAAGAAATTAATACGGAGACAAATCAAATGAAAGACTGGACAAGAAAAATAAAAATAGACTTTATAATAGGTGTAGCTTTACAAATATATCTTCTTTTCCCATGGATACAGCATTATACAATATATGGATATTTATATAATGTGTTGAAAATGAATGACTATGTCCAAATGTATAATGAAACGATATTGCCATCATTAAGAGAATCCTGGAACTATACAAAAATGACAGCATTTGTTTTCTTAGTTATCATTATTCTAATTGCACTTTTTCAATTGACTGAATTAGCACGAATATATCACATATTAAAAAATGAACAGTCAAGTGATTATCGTGGATTTTTTTGGATTATATATTTAGCTATCTTTTCAAGGTTTTTTGAGAAATTTGCTTATGTAGATCCTATAGATAATTCTTTGATTCCTATATATGTAGAAATATATATATGTGTATTGTTGGCTTTTATCGGTCTATGGATTCTAATTGATGCAATGCTGGATACATGGGAAGCAGAACATCAGATATTAATATCTCAATTAGAGGAACAGGAAAAGCATGCATTACAAACGAAAGTCAAGATTTTGGAAGAACGCTATCAAGAAATGTTAAAAAGCCGAAAAGTGGTTCATGATATGAAGAACCATATTCTGGCGCTCAAGAACTATGATCAAGAGCAGAACTGGCCCGGATTGCATGAATATCTGAATGAACTTAGTGATGATATGATGGAATATAATTTTCATGTCTGGACTGGAAATCATATGCTGGATATGATCTTAAACCAAAAGGAAAAGGATGCACAGAATCAAAATACCGTTATGCAGATTGATACAGAAGTTTTTTCTACACTCCCTTTTACAGACCGGGAAATCATATCCCTTTTCGGGAATCTATTGGATAATGCGTTGGAAGCCTGTGAGAAAATCAATGATAAAGAGCGTTGGATAAAGATTAAGATAAAAAAGAAAAATCTATTGTTATATATTGAAATTGCAAATGCATTAGAGGAAATGCCGAAGCAAATTCAAAAAGAATTTGTTTCAAATAAAAAAGATAATGGACTTCATGGATATGGAATGAAGAATATACAGGATATTGTAAAAAAGTATGATGGAATCTTCGAATATAAGGTATATGAAGATCATCTGATATTTATGATTTCTATCTATAATAACTGATAAGGATAGGGGGATGAAAAGTATGTTGAAAAAAATATTTTTTAAACTGCTGGGAGAAAGGAAAAAGGATTACATAAGAGTTATTTTAAGTGGAATCTTCTGTATATCGGTCGTATTTTTTTCTACGTCTGTTGGCAGCAGTCTTGTTTATATATCAACGGGACGACGGGCAACTATGACAGAATTAGTAATGGAAGTTGAAAAGAATTTTATTTTGCCGTATGTGTTACTGATCTTTCTCATGATTTTAATTATATTCGGCTATATTCGTAAACGATCCGGCGATTATGCAATGCTTAATATATTGGGAATCAAAAAGAAACACAGATATATGTATATTGGCTGTGAATATCTCGGAATCATTTTAGGATCAATTGCAGGAGGGGTGATTCTTGGAATATTGGAAGCAATGATCGTAAAAAAGATACTGGAAAATATTTTTCAAAATTATGTAAGCAACATATATTTGGGAATATCACCGTTAATTCTCACACTAATTATCAGCGTAATCATGTTTGGAATCGGCTTCGCCTTTTGTGATCAGTATATTGCCTGTATCGGAATTGACCATATAGTATCGGGAGGAAGTAATCATAACAAAGCAAGTAAGAATACACTGCTATTTTGTCTTATAGGAGTTGCAGTATTTATTCTTACATTAGTTTCTATTGTTACATATTGGGGACAAATCGGATATACGATTCCGACAGCTCTGGGAATCATAACGGCAGTTATTTTTACTTTATTTGGCTGTAGATTATATCTTGAAAAATTAAGAAAACAAAAGAATAAATATTATAAAAAAATCCTTTGGCTCGATAACTGGTATGATCAGTTTTTCAGTCATGCCAATATCAGTTATATTGTCAGTGCTTTTCTGATTGTTATTCTGTTTGGATTTAATATTGTATTGGTAGACAATCTTCCTGTAAGGCAGCCGGAAAATTATCCGTATGACATAGTCTGGGGTGCCAATACAAAAGATAAAGCATTTATCGAAAAGTTAAAAGAAAAGTATAATGTTCAGACAGAATTCATTCCATCTATCAGAGTGACTTCAGGAAACTGTGCAGAACATACTGGAATTTCTGCAACAGAATATAAACGCCTTACAGGAAAGCAGGTTCATTTAAAAAATGATGAAATATACGTTATATACCAATGGGACCGAAGCGAATATGGAACAATTGGTCTGGATTTCGGAAAGCTGAAACCAAGATTATACACCGGATGCGCTACTGCAGATATCTGGATTTATACTGCGAGAACATTACCAGGTAATAAATTTACAAGAAAATATACAATTAAGGGAAATGACAGAAGAATCATTACCGGGAATTTTAAAACAAGGGTTTTGAGTACCAGCAATATGAATACGGATGTGTTTGAAGATATAATTGTATTTTCGGATCATGAATATGATAAGATCAGTCAAAAAGCCAAAGGGTCAAACCTTACAGTATTGATGAACGTAGCACAGAATTATGATGCTGTTGTAAATAAAATAGCTAATTATGCAGCAAAACATTCACAGATTAATTTCTTTGATTATCATGACGGAAATCTGATCTATGATAAAAAACAGTGCACAATAGAAGATCAGGAAAACCGGATGTTAAATGTAAGTGCGATGTTGATTGATATGCTTGTATTATTTATCAGCATAATCTTTATCTTACTAGAGAAAATATCCAGTGATTACGAAGCACTGGAATGGAAGTATTTATTCTATTACCGCACAGGAATGCCAGAGAAAAAGCGAAGAAAAAATATTTATAAAGAAATAACCATGACATCCAAAGTTGCCCTGATAACCGGAATGTTTATAGCGGCAGTAATGATATTGGTGAAAATATTATATAAGAAAATGCCGGTATATTGGACAAAGATTTATCTGGCAGAAGCCGCAGTAATGATTATAGGTATGACCGCTATTATCATGATAATCGTAAGAATTGCAGCATGGCGTTCATTTAAGCGCAGTGAGAGGAGAAATAAGGATGAATAAAGAAAATATATTAGAAATTGATAATCTGGAAAGAAGCTATTCAACAGTCATGCCGGACGGAGAAACAAAGGTTTATTCTGTGCTAAGAGGAATTTCATTTCAGGTAAAACGAGGGGAATTTATTGGTATTATGGGAAGTTCCGGATGTGGGAAAACCACACTTTTGAAAACTATCGGAATGCTTAATAAGCCAAATGGCGGAAAAGTGCTCTATAACGGCGAAGATACAACAGAAATTTATGGAGATCATCTGGCAGAAATACGCCGGACGCAACTGGCGTTTGTTTTTCAGGATTTTTACTTGATGAATAGCTTAACTGTTCGTGAGAATATTATGATGCCATTGATATTAAATGAAGATGATCCTGTGGAAAGTTCTAAAACTGCAGAAACTATGGCAGAAAAACTTGGAATTTACAAGCTGTTAGATAAAAAACCTTACGAACTGTCTGGAGGTGAGAAACAGAGAACGGCGATTTGCAGAGCAATGGCAGAAAATCCAGAATTGATACTTGCAGATGAGCCGACCGGGAACCTTGATTCTAATTCATCCAAACAGGTTATCCATACATTGTCCTACATTAATCAGGAATTCGGGAAGACGATTGTCATGGTAACACATGACCCGCAAATGGCAAGCTATTGCAGTCGGTTGATTCTATTGAAAGATGGAGTGATATTGGAGGATTTAAAGAATAGTGGGGATCAGGAGGCGTTTTATCAGGAGATTCTCAGAAAGATGAAAGAGCTGTAAAAGATTCACAAAAAATTGACATTTTTAAATTTCATATTGAAAATAAAAATCAGGCATGTTATTCTATCGGCACGCAGATGAATTCTAGTATCTGCAATGCATCTAGATTTACCAATTCATTTACTTCAAACCTAAACAATCGGGTAAGAATCCAAGATGAAAATCATAAAAAACAGATAAATACATGTCTGATAAAAGAAGATAACGGTATATACTGGTATATATATAAATTCTGTGTTATCATATGCATAAAGCTAAACAGTTCTTCTTTGCAGGTATTATATCTGTACAAGAGAGGAGAACTGCTTATGAACCAAAGAAAATCATTAAAAGAATTAAACTTGCTGGATAAATTTCTGTTCGATGAAGCGATGGATGATCCGGAAAATGTAAAGACGATGTTGGATATCATACTTCTGAATACCAGGGGCAAACATCCCGAGCTGGTGTCACCAGAATTGATAGAATTGTTGAAGTATATGGAACGTAGTACGGATGAAGTATCAGGGGAGTGTAAAAGTAAGCGGATTCAAGAGATGCATAGACGAGTTTGTCAGATCAAAGCAAGTGAAAAGACAGAGGTGAAGTATATGCAGACATGGGAAGAACGGATATTGTTGAAGCAGGAAGGTGGAAAGGAGATGCTTGAAAAGCTAATCAAAAAGAAATTAGAAAAAAATCTTTCGGTAGAACAAATTGCTGAAATGTTGGAAATTGATATTTTGAAAGTAGAAAATATCATCAAAGAAATACACAATGAAAAATAGAATATGAGAATATTACAAAAAACGGTCGGATGTTCCAAATGACATGTCTGATTGTTTTTGTATATTGTATATATTCTGATAAGCTCATTTTACTATTCATGTGAGTTTATATAGACAGTTCTGAAAGGTAAAAATAATTCGCGCTAATAGTGCAAAAAATAAGCTGGGTTCTTTGCGATAAGGTAAAATAAAAGAAAAACTTTATCGCAAAAGAATGATTTTGTCGCTCCTTTCGTTGGCTATATTTGTTGACCGGCTGACTTCGCTATTATACAATAGTTAGTGTGAAAGTTTCGTTGAGAATGCTGTAAAAAGCAAAAACATATTTATCAAAAAGAAAGTGAAATGACAGACATGAGAAACAACAGATTACTGAATACAAAACTAAACAAATATGTCATTCCTGGAATTATGATGTCCCTGGCACTTCAATTGGGAAATATCGTAGATACCGTTTTTGTAAGTAATCTTATCGGCGTAGAGGCGATGTCGGCAGTAACGATGAGTCTCCCGGTTGAAACGATCGTTCAGCTTACCGGCTACTGTCTTGGAATTGGCGGATCCATAGCAGTGGGAAATATGCTTGGGAAACGGGACAAAGAAGGTGCATCAAAATTATTTTCCGTTACTTTTTTTGTGACACTCATGGTGGGCATTCTGTTTGTATTCTGTGCGTTTCCGACTGCCGGTCCGATTGCCAGATTTCTTGTACATGGCGGAGGTATGCTGACTGATTATACAAGAGATTATATCCGTATCAGTATGCTGGGTGCTCCGGTGATCGGAATCGGTCTTTTGATGGTAAATTATCTTGGTGTGGAAAATCATCCGGAACTTGCATCACTCTATCTGATACTGGCGAATGCAATCAATCTTATTCTTGATTATATATTCTTAAGATTTACGCCACTTGGCATTACAGGTGCGTCTTTATCAACCGTACTCGGATTTCTGTTTGCGATGGTAGTTTTTGTATGTTACATACGTTCTGATAAGCGGAACCTCCGGTTTGTCCGGTTGAAAGCGGGAGAGATTCGGATTATTAAAGAAGCGGTTGTTACCGGTGTTCCGATGCTTATTTTCATGGCAGCTAATTTTGTGAAAGCATTCGGGCTTAATACGATCATCATGCATATGATCGGGGAAGATGGAATGGCAGTATTTACAGTCTGTGATAACGTTCTGCTGATCGTTGAGATGCTTACCGGAGGAATCATTGGTGTGATCCCGAATGTCGCAGGTATTCTTTTTGGAGAAAAAGATTATGTGGGGATCCGTGTGCTCTGTAAAAAGATGCTGAGATACAGTTACATCATGCTGGCAGTGATATTTGTTATAATCATGCTGTTCACGGAACAGATTACAATTTTATTTGGAAGTGGCGGCGGAGAACTGGGAAAACAGATGGTTTCGGCACTGCGTATTTTCGCATTGTGCGTGATACCGTATCTCTGGAATAAATTTATAACGAGCTATTATGAATCCATTGAAGAGACGGCGATTGCAAGTTTTGTTACACTTCTGGAAAATGCAGCGGTTGTCCTGCCGGCAACATTTGTGGGAATCTACCTCTGGAAACAGGTTGACGGAAGCGGTATCAATGGAATCGCCGCAGGATTTGTCGCCACAGAGATCATAACTGTAATTGCCGCATGGATATTCAGAAAGAGTAAACATAAGAATACATCTTTTTATATTGTTCCGGACAAAAATCCGGGAATCAATCTGGATTTTTCGATCAGAAGTACGATGGATGAGGCAGTAGTTGTTCATAAGAAGATCGTAGAATTCTGCAGGGAAAAGAACATATCTTCAAATAAGGCCAATCTTGCCGCCGTATGTGCGGAAGAAATGACGGTAAATATTATTAAATTTGGCGGGAAGACATCTAACTGGATAGATATCAATCTTTGTCTAGAGGAGGATGTCTGCAGGCTGCGGATCAGAGACAACGGAGTGAACTTTAATCCACTGGAATACAATCAGGACAGCGAAGAATTCGATATTCATGGAATCGAACTTGTAAAGAAGATTTCCAGGTCCATGGATTATATTCGTGCGATTGATATGAACAATACGATAATATCTTTTTAGGAGGGCAGGCGAATGAATGCAATGAACGAGAAAAGCAATTTTGTTTTTGAATTCCAACCGGTAACAAAACTGTTTGAAGAACAAGTGAGACTCCATCCGGATAAATGTGCTGTGATATCAGGAAAAGAAAGTCTTACGTATGCAGAATTGAATGAACGAGCGAATAAAGTGGCACATGCGTTGATGGAAAAAGGGGTCGGCCGTGAAATAATCGTAGGCGTAGTACTGGAACGATGCTGTGATTTTTACACGGTACGTCAGGGAATCCTGAAGTCCGGGGGAGCCTTTACTGTTGCGGCACCGGATTATCCGGACGACAGGATACAGTTTATTTTTGAAGATGCAGGAGTTCCGTTTGTCATAACAACAAGGGAAATTGCAAAGGAGAGGCAGGCATTATTTTCAAAGCTTTCATGCACTGTTCTTCTTTTAGAAGAATTGCTGGAGCATGAAAATGCAGAAAATCCGGATACAGGAATCAGAGAGCATGATCTTTGTTATTGTATCTATACGTCTGGCTCAACCGGGAAACCCAAAGGTGTTATGATCGAGCATATCAATCTGGCAAATTTTGTAAACTCGGATTCGAGAAATGCGGAAACTTACGGATATGTAAGCCGCGGAACGGTTTCGCTTTCTATGGCAGCCATGACATTTGATGTATCTGTTCTGGAAGAGTTCCTTCCACTTACGAATGGTCTTACTGCAGTGATAGCAAGAGAGGAAGAGATTGAGAACCCGCTCATGCTCGGAGAGCTGATCGTTGAAAATAAAGTTGACATCATGACAACGACACCTACATATCTGTCTAATATGATCGATCTGCCACAGCTTCGGAAAGCAGCTTCGCAGATCAAGGTCTTTGATGTGGGAGCAGAAGCATTTCCGCCGGCACTTTATGATAAAATCCGTGCCGTAAATCCGGATGCATATATTATGAACGGCTATGGACCGACCGAGACAACGATAAGCTGTACCATGAAGGTGATCACTGACAGCAGGAATATTACCATTGGTTCTCCAAATGGAAATGTCAGAGTGTATGTTGTTGATAAGGATAATAAAGTCCTTCCGGACGGTGAAACCGGAGAACTTGTGATATCTGGTCTGGGAGTAGGAAGAGGATATGTGAATCTGCCTGAGAAGACGGCTGCTGCATTTATTGATCTGAATGGTGAAAGAGCGTACAAAACAGGGGATCTTGCGAAGATAACATCAGATGATGAAATCGAATTTTTCGGAAGGATCGATAATCAGATCAAGCTGCGTGGATTGCGGATCGAGCTGGGAGAGATTGAAGAAGTCATCAATAGTTTTGAAGGAATCATTACCAGTATTACAGTGCCGGTTGAGAATAAATATCTCTGCTGCTATTTTATGGCAGACTGTAAGATTGATGCAGAGGAACTTTCTGCGTATGCAAAAGAATCACTGGCGCATTATATGGTCCCGGATGTATTTATCCAGATGGAGAAAATGCCGCTGACACAAAATGGCAAGATCGATAAACAGGCATTGCCGAAGCCGGTTTCACAGCCGGAGAATTTAAAAGAACCGGAAACACCAATGCAGAAAAAACTCTTTGCAATTGTTGCAAAAGTTGTGGAAAACGATTTCTTTGGAATTGATACAAGCTTTTACAGAGCCGGACTGTCTTCCATAAGTGCAATGAAACTGTGCATTCTGATCTCTGATGAATTTGGAGTTACGGTAAAAACAAGTGATATCCATGAGAATAATACAGTTGAAAAACTGGAAAGTTATATCAGACTGGCACCGAAAATCAGAACCTATGAGAAGAGGGAAGTTTATCCGCTTACCGGATCACAGAAGGGCATTTTTGCAGAATGCAGTAAGAATCCGGATAGTACGGTGTATAATATACCTTTTCTTTTTGAACTGGATCCTGCCGTTGATGAGCAGAAGCTGTCCGAAGCAATCACCAGGATGATAAATGCACACACCTATCTGCTGACAGAAGTATATCTGAATGATAAAGGAGACATGGTACAGCGTCCTTGCAATGAGACGTTTATTCCGGAAGTAATCCATACAACAAATGCACAGTTTGCAGATATAGAAAATGAACTTGTGCGTCCGTTTAAGCTGGAAAAAGGACGTTTGTTCAGAGCGGAAATATATCTTACCGAAGACAGGAAGTATCTTTTTACTGATTTCCATCATATCCTTGCAGATGGTAATTCTTACGACATTATATTCGAAGATATTAACCGGGCATATACAGGTGAAAAACTTGAAAAAGAATCGTATACAGGATTCGATGCGGCGCTTGATGAAGAACAGCAAATGAAGGAAGGCAAATATAAAAAAGCCGAGAAATATTATGACAGTATTTTCGAAGGAATTGAGACAGAATCCCTGCCGCTTCCTGACTGCCATGGGGAAATTCCCGAAAAAGGATACCTGGAAAGAACACTTGGCATAAAAGAAGATGCAATCCTTTCCTGCTGTGAGAAACTAGAAGTTACGCCAAACATCTTATTTACAGGTCTATTCGGCATTCTGATGACCAAATATTCGAATTCGGAGGACAGTCTTTTTGCAACGATCTATAACGGAAGAAATGACTCCAGACTTGAAAATACTGTGTGCATGCTTGTAAAAACACTGCCTGTGTATTGCAGCTTTGAATCCAAAACTACAATACAGTCCTATATGACAGGACTTTCAGAACAGATGCTGTCATCTATGGCGAATGATATCTTTCCATTTTCAGATATCTGTGCGAGATATGGATTCCATTCAGATCTTGTATTTGCATATCAGGCAGAATTAAGTGATGATTATCCGATCGGTGATACGATTGCAAGAGGCAGGGATCTGTCTCTGGATATGGCTAAGATGCCGGTGCTGATACAGGTGAGAGATTATAATAACGAATATGTACTTACCGCCGAATACCGCAGTGACATGTACAGCGAAGCATTTATTGATGGAATCCTTGAGGCATATGAAGCGGCAATGCATTCTGTGTTGAAAGCAAGATATGTTTCGGACGTTTCTGTGGTTTCGCTGAATGCGGTGAATAAGATCACGGAATTTAATCATACGGACCATGCATATGACAGAACCGAAACGGTTTCGGATATGTTTGATGAGATGGTACGGAAGATACCGGATCATACAGCTGTTGTATACAAAGACAAGACGTATACGTATAAAGAACTGGATGATATCAGTGACAGACTTGGAAGATACATTGCATCTATGGGAATTGGAAGGGAAGATGTCGTGTCCATTCTGATCCCGCGCTGTGAGTATATGGCAATCGCACCGATGGGTGTGATAAAAGCCGGCGCAGCGTATCAGCCGCTGGATCCGACATATCCAAAAGACCGCCTGATGTACATGCTGGAAGATTCCGCTGCGAAACTTCTGATCGCAGACAGAGAACTGCTGTCGTTAGTGGAAGGATACCAGGGACCCGTATTATTTACAGATGAGATTATGAGCCTTGAAGAAAACCGGGAGGTTACGCTTGGAAAGCCGCAGTTACATGATCTGTTTATCCTTTTATATACATCGGGTTCGACCGGTGTACCGAAGGGATGTATGCTGGAATATGGAAATATTACTGCATTCAGTCACTGGTTTAAAAGATATTATGATATAGAGTTTGATTCTAAAGTAGCGGCATATGCGTCGTTTGGTTTTGATGCGTGCATGATGGATATTTACGGAACGATAGCAAATGGTGCGGAACTTCATATCATTCCGGAAGAACTCCGTCTTGATTTTATCGGGCTTCAGAGATACTTCGAAGAACATGGCATCACACATTCCTTCATGACAACGCAGGTCGGAAGACAGTTTGCAATGGAAATGGACTGTAAGAGTCTGAAATATCTCTCAGTAGGAGGAGAGAAGCTGGTTCCTTGCGATCCGCCGGAGAACTATAAGCTGATCAATGGATATGGTCCTACGGAATGTACGATCTTTACAACCGTATTTGAAGTGGATGCATATTATCCGAACATTCCGATCGGAAAGCCGCTTGATAATGTCAAAGTATATATCGTGGATCAGTTTGGACATCTGCTGCCATATGGTGCCTGTGGGGAACTGATGATATCAGGCTGGCAGGTCTCAAGAGGATATCTGAACCAGCCGGAGAAAACGGCGGAGGTCTATACGAAGAATCTGTTTGGTGCTGCTGAAGGATATGAAGTGCTGTATCGTTCCGGTGATGTTGCCAGATATCTTCCGGATGGAAATATCCAGATCATCGGAAGAAAAGATTCACAGGTTAAGATCAGAGGCTTCCGGATCGAACTTTCTGAAGTCGAAGGAGTCATAAGACAATATCCGGATATCAAGGATGCAACAGTGACAGCATTTGATGAGCCTGGTGGAGGAAAATATATTGCGGCATATGTGGTATCTGACAGCAAAATAGATGTCAGTCGGTTGAATGATTTTATTAAAGAAACAAAGCCTGCTTATATGGTGCCGGCTGTTACTATGCAGATCGACAAAATTCCGTTGAATCAGAATCAGAAAGTGAACAAAAAAGCACTTCCGGTACCGGAGAGAAAAGCTGCGGAGATCATTGCACCGGAAAATGAGATGCAGCAGACATTATATGACTGTATTGCAGAAGTGCTTGGCCATACAGAATTTGGTATTACAACGGACATTTACGATGCAGGACTGACGTCCATCAGTGCGATCAAACTCAATATACTTATCTCGAAAGCATTTGATATTGTAATAAAGACGTCGGACATCAAAGATCATCCGACGATCCAGATGCTGGAAAGTTTTGTGAAAACTGCCGGAAAGGGAACCAAAAGAGAAGTACAGGAGAATTATCCGCTTACGAATACGCAGGAGGGTATCTTTATCGAATGTACGGCGAATATGGGATCCACTATCTACAACATCCCATATCTTCTGAAGTTGGATAAAAAGGTGGATCTGGACAGGCTTGCGGCAGCAATTGACCATACTGTTGATGCACATCCGTATCTGAAAGTACGTCTCTTTATGAATGAAGAGGGAGAGGTCCTTCAAAAGCGGGAAGATAGTCTGAGCTGCAAAACACAGATCATAAACGGAATGAACAGGGAGACACTGGTCCGCCCGTATATGCTGTTTAACGAGCAGTTGTTCCGGTTTGAGATATACCGGACCTGTGAGGGAAATTATCTGTTCCTTGACCTTCATCATATCATTGCTGACGGCACTTCTCTTGCAATCATATTGAATGATATCAACCGGGCTTACAGCGGAGAAAAGCTGGAACAGGAGACTTATACCTCTTATGATCTTGCACTTGATAACAGGGAAGCGTTAAGTGGTGATGCTTATAAGAACGCAGAAAGTTACTACAGATCTGTATTCGGAAAAACCAGTGGAAGTCTGAGCTTTTATCCGGATAAAAACGGACCGGCAGCGACTGCGGAAGTTTATCACAGGGAGTGTGGAGAGATCTCTGTACAACAGGTAAAGGATTTCTGTAAGAAGTATGGAATTACAGAAAATGTATTTTTCATTACTGCCTTTGGTATTACACTTGGAAAATATAATTTCAGAAAAGAAGCAGTCTTTACAACGATTTACCACGGAAGAAATGATTCCAGATTATCTGGCACCGTTGGCATGCTTGTGAAGACACTTCCGGTTTACTGTGATTTTTCAGGAACTACAAAAGACTGTCTGGCAGAGATTCAAAAGCAGCTGATCAATTCGATGAACAATGACATATATCCGTTTTCTCAGATCAGCCATGCGTTTGACATAAAAGCAGATGCCATGGTTGTATATCAGGGAGATAACTTTGCATTTGATACGATCGGGGGCGAATATGCGCAGGAAGAGCCGATCCGGTTAAATATGGCAAAAGCACCGGTTTCCATCAGTATATCAATTGAAAGAAACAGATTTGTCTTCGAAATTGAATACAGAGGCGATATGTATTATGAGGAAACGATAGAATACCTTGCCGACAATTTTGAGATGACTGCCGGAGGAATCTTAAGAGAATATGACCCGTCAGATATCCGGCTGATGTTTGAAGAAGAGACAGAGATGTCAGATGATCCGGAACATGCCGGAAAGACCTTCGTAGATCTGTTCAGAGAAGCGGCTGAAAAATATCCGGACAGGCCGGCGGTAAGAGACGGAGCTGGTGAGATTACTTACAGAGAGCTTGACAGGATGTCTGATTATATTGCGCAGAAGCTTACGGAAAATGGATTTGGAAGGGAAAAAACCGCGGGTATTTTATGCGGAAGAACCAAAGAGTTTTCAGCAGCATATGTAGGTGTGATGAAGGCCGGCGGTGCCTATGTTCCGCTGGATCCGGAGTATCCGCAGAGCAGGATCGAATATATGCTGAACGATTCACAAGCAGATAACCTGCTTGTGATGGATCAGTACCGGGAGCTTGTAGAGTTCTATGACAAAAATGTCATCAGCCTGAATGATGTGGCTGATCGGGCAGAAGATTTCGAGCTTTCCGTTGCACTTACAGCTCCGGAACAGGATAATCTTGCATATATGATTTATACATCTGGTTCTACGGGCAAACCGAAGGGTGTTATGATCGAACACAGAAACTTACTGAATCTGATCGAATATGTCAGAATGTCAAGAAATACGACGCTGGATGATGTTGTTGCGGAATTTGCAAGTTTCTGCTTTGATGCATCGGTATTAGATCTGTTTGCGCCGCTTACGGCAGGGGCAGTGCTGTACATTCTGCCTGAGGACATACGAAAAGATGCAGTTGCCGTCGGCCGGTTTATAAAAGATGAAAAGATCACGACCGCAACATTCCCGACACAGATGGGTGAGCTGGTTACAGAATTACTGGACGATGCCCCGTATCTTAAGTTTGTTACACTTGGAGGAGAGAAATTTAAACACTACAGGAGCCGGACCTATCAGATGATCAATGGCTATGGTCCGACAGAAGATACCGTATCTTCAACAGAATTCCGGGTTGACAGGCAGTATGATAATATACCGATCGGAAAATCCCAGCGGAATGTCCGCAGTTATATCGTGGACAGTGAGCTGCACAGACTTCCGGTAGGAGCATCCGGGGAGCTTTGCCATGCCGGACGTCAGATCGCAAGAGGATATCATAACCTTCCGGAAAAGACGGCATCCGTATTTGTGGAAAATCCGTTTTCGGTATGTGACGATGACAGACGCCTGTACAGAACCGGTGATATGGTCCGCATGAAAGGCGACGGTAATATCGAGTACATCGGAAGAATTGATTCGCAGGTAAAGATCAGAGGATACCGAGTGGAACTTGGCGAGATCGAGGGTGCCATGCTGAAGCATGGACAGGTGAAGAATACGGCGGTTACAGTCATTGAAAAAGGCGGCAATAAATATATCGCAGCTTATTATACCGGCGAAAGTATCCCGGATGAACAGCTTAAGACATTCCTGGAGCCGTTACTGCCTGATTATATGATGCCTTCATTCTTTGTCCGTATTGATGAAATGCCTGTGACACCGGGTGGTAAGATTGACAAAAAAGCACTTCCGTTACCAGAGATCGCGACAAAGAATACCGGCTATGTAGAGCCGGTTACCGGTGTGCAAAGGGAACTTTGTGAGATATTTGAAAAAGCACTGGGCACTGAGAAAGTGGGAATTGAGGACAACTTCTTTGATCTTGGTGGTTCTTCTCTTACAGCGTCAAAAGTTGCCGTTATGTGTCTTTCAAAGAATATATCGATCGTGTATGCAGATATTTTTAAATACCCTACGATCCGTGAGCTGGCAGCCGTGGTTGATGACAGTGCTGCATTTGATAATGCACAAAGTGGAAAGGAATTCTCGGATTACAATTATAACAGGATCCAAAGCGTGATCAGCGGGAATGCGGAAGAGAATGTGGACCGGATAACCAAAGAACAGATGGGAGACATTATGATCACAGGTGCAACCGGTTTCCTTGGAATCCATGTCCTGAAAGCATATCTTGATCATTATGATGGTAAGGTTTATTGTCTGGTACGTAAGGGAGCATATGAATCTCCAGAAAAACGGATGATGCATATGTTGATGTACTATTTTGATCATCCATATGAGGAATTATTTGAAGAACGCATTATCTGTGTAGACGGGGATATTACGTCAAAAGAACAGGTGGAAGGATTTTTCGCTTATAAGTTCCATACCCTCATTAACTGTGCAGCATGTGTCAAGCATTTTGCGGCAGATGATGTGCTGGAAAAGATAAACGTACAGGGAGTGGAAAACCTTATTGATTTTTGTAAGAATAACGGGCGGAGACTGATTCAGATTTCGACGGTTTCCGTTGCCGGCGAGGGATCCGATGGTACGCCGCCAATGTCCAGAGTATTCTGTGAAAATGATCTGTATATTGGCCAGAATATTACCAATGAATATATCCGGACGAAATTCCTGGCGGAAAGAGCAGTACTGGAAGCCGTTTCAGGCGGACTGGATGGAAAAATCATCCGTGTGGGTAATCTGATGAGCAGGGATTCCGACGGCGAATTCCAGATCAATTTCATCACAAACGGATTTTTACGCAGCTTAAGAGGCTATAAGGCTGTTGGGAAATTCCCAATCAGCGGTATGCATGAGGTGACAGAATTTTCACCGATCGATTCTACTGCACTTGCAGTTTTGAAACTGGTACAGACGGACCGCAGGTTTACCGTATTCCACGCATGCAACAGCCACCATATCTATATGGCAGATCTGATCTATGCGATGCGTAATTATGGATTTGAAATTGACATTGTAAGGGATGAAGATTTTGAGGAGGCCGTGAAGGAATTTGCGAAGAATACAAAGGATTCCGATGCTGTCTCTGGTCTGATCGCCTATACGTCACATAATGAAGAAGACATCTATACGATGGAATACAGCAACCGTTTTACGGCACAGGTTCTTTACAGACTGGATTATAAATGGCCGGTTACAGATGACCGGTATCTGGAAAGTGCAATAGAGGCACTGGACAGGCTCGCATTTTTTGACTGATCGAATAAAGAAGG
>ENA-OPVV01001638-OPVV01001638.1-human-gut-metagenome-genome-assembly--contig:-NODE-1638-length-15780-cov-2.255644_pt1 | contig 15780 bp, 9 predicted proteins | sample MGYA00241500_ERZ501992 | MGnify/ENA primary metagenome ERZ501992 (study PRJEB25962, sample SAMEA2043052) | human gut metagenome | biome: human gut; feature: human-associated habitat; material: faeces...
ATAACGCAGCTTTGTTATATCAAAATCTTCATGAATACCAGTACCAAATGCAGTGATCATTGCTTTAATCTCTGCATTGCTGTAGATTCTGTCCAGACGGGCCTTTTCTACATTAAGGATCTTACCACGCAGTGGAAGGATTGCCTGTGTGGCACGGTTACGTGCTGTCTTGGCGGAACCACCCGCAGAATCTCCCTCTACGATGTAGATCTCACAGTTTTCCGGATTCTTGTCTGAGCAGTCTGCAAGTTTGCCCGGAAGAGACATTCCGTCAAGTGCGGATTTCCTTCTTGTAAGATCTCTTGCCTTACGTGCTGCCTCTCTTGCTCTCTGTGCAAGTACTGATTTCTCAACTGTTGCCTTCGCAACCGTCGGATTCTGCTCCAGAAAGATCTCCAGCTGTTTGCTCACTACAAAATCAACTGCTCCACGAGCCTCACTGTTGCCGAGTTTCTGTTTCGTCTGCCCTTCGAACTGTGGCTCCTCGATCTTAACACTTACGATTGCTGTCAGACCTTCTCGAATATCATCACCACTTAAATTCGGTTCACTGTCTTTGAGCAGTTTGTTCTTTCTTGCATAATCGTTGAATGTCTTTGTCAGTGCATTACGGAAACCAACGATATGTGTACCACCTTCCGGTGTGTTGATATTATTTACAAAGCCATAGCTGTTCTCTGTGTAGGAATCATTGTGCTGCATGGCTACTTCAACCATAACGCCATCTTTTTCACCTTCACAGTAAATGACCTCTGGATACAGTGCTTCTTTACTTCTGTTGAGATAAGTAACAAATTCCCTGATACCACCTTCATAGTGGAAGATTTTTTCTTTTTCCTGGTCTGCTCTGGTATCTCTCAAAACGATACGCAGACCTTTTGTCAGGAACGCCATCTCACGAAGACGCTGTTTCAGAATATCGTAATCATAAACTGTTTCTTCAAAGATTTCTTTATCCGGCAGGAATGTTACCTTTGTTCCTGTCTCTTCAGAATCACAGACACCAATCTCTTTCAGAGGATACATAGTATGTCCTCTTTCATAGCGCTGCTGATATTTCTTACCTTCACGGCAGATCGTAACTTCCAGCCATTCAGACAGTGCATTTACAACAGAGGCACCTACACCGTGAAGTCCACCAGATACCTTGTATCCTCCACCGCCAAATTTACCACCTGCATGAAGGATGGTAAATACAACTTCTACTGCCGGTATTCCTGCTTTATGGTTGATTCCTACCGGAATACCTCGTCCGTTATCAATTACTGTAATGGAATTATCCGGATTGATCGTTACCTGGATTTCGGTACAAAATCCTGCTAATGCTTCATCTACCGCATTATCCACGATCTCATATACAAGATGATGCAGGCCCCGGCTGGATGTACTTCCAATATACATACCAGGTCTTTTACGGACAGCTTCCAGTCCTTCCAGAATCTGAATCTGATCCGCGCCGTACTCTGTATTCTCTCCGCCCATTTGCTTCCTCCTGTCATTCTATATTCATTATAATGGAAACCGACATTTTTCGCATTTGCCGGTTTCCAGATAGGCATAATAATACTAATTTATTATAGCACAAAACAGCCCTCATTCCAACAAAATCCCTTTAAATAAGAAGAAAAAAACGAGAGCCCGGTTTACACCAGACTCCCGTCAAACGTCTTACACTTTATTTCTGTTTTCTCTTTTTGTAAGCAACTACTCCACCTGCGATCACGATCACAGATACCAGAAGAACCAGACCCCAGAATGCCGGATTCATCGGGTCACCAGTCTTAACCGGACGACTTGTTGCACTTCCGCCATGGCTGGATGCATCACTTCCACCGTTAGATGTACCAGAACCACCATTGCTTCCGCTAGGTGTTACAGTAGCATCCTTCTTGGTATTGGTAATCTCGATGCTTCCTTTATACTGATCAGACTCATTCAGCTTAACACTGCCTTCACCACTTACTACATATGCGAAAGAATCTTTATCGAGTACATTACCATCCTTATCGGTTTCCTTAACTGCATAAGTAACAGTAGCTTTTATATCTTCTGAGAATGGAACCGTAACAGTAACTTTATCATTCTGCTTCAGTTCAACGGTGCTTACCGCCTTACCAGAATCATCAAATACAGTTGCATAGAACTTGTCGTCTACAGTCTTTTTCACACCGTCCACTACAACGTTCTTTGTAATCTCGATCTTTCCATTTACAAAGAAGCCTTCCGGAAGAGTTGAAAAAATGTTATTTACATAAGCTGCGATATCTGTAGCAACCGTCTTATCATCCACTACAATACTGTTGTCTTCCTTGTCTGCTGCATTTGTAACATTGTAATGGAAGCTGTTTTCTTTATCAATCTGCACCTCATCATTCAGCTTGATCGCCTTGTTATTCTCATCAAGCTCGAATATATAATAGGTACCTCTTTGAACATTGCTGTAAGAAGCTTTGCCTGACTGTGCATTCTGGATATGGATCGTTCTGATGTAATCATCACCATATGGGATCGTACCATCCTTATCAAGGAAAAGACCAACCTTGTAAGTTGCATCGTCAGCAGTTATTTCATCCAGTTCAAACGTATTCGGGTTAATACGATACAGTCTCTTCTCAACTGTAATACCTGCAGTGTTGCTCTTCTCTGCCTTTGGATAAGCCTGTACATCGTAGATCCAGCCTTCCTCTGTGCTTGCAAAAGGAACTGTTAAGAGCATTGGAGTAACCTTAACGGAACTCTTCGCTGCACCGATTACCAGGTACATGCCCTCTTCCATATCGCTGTAAACAACCTTGCCCTGCTCATCCGAAACAGCCTCAACCGGCTTTACTGAAGAAGCAGCTGCAACCTCGGCAAGCTTTTCGGCTGCTGAATACCATTCACTTGCATTCTTGAAGGAATCAAAATCGTATCCTGCAGATGACATGGAGCTGGTCAGTACAAAATGCACATTTCCATCAAACGAAACATCCGCAACCCTGTAAAGCTCTAACTTAACACCTGTCAGCGGTGTTGTCTTGCCCTCGGCATCCGTCTGCTGAACCGTCAGATTAAGACTTCCCTTTTTTCCGGCTTCGTAAGAACCTGCCTGAACCGTTCCTGCCAGGCAGCATGTCAACATGACAAACATTCCCAGGAAAGCCAAAAGCTTATTCCACATTTTAAATTTCTTTTTCTTCTGTTTCACCACGATCGGCCTCCTTGTTATTTTCTGTGATCACTATTCGTCTTTGCGGCTACTCTCTTCTGTTTTTCGGTTTTTGCGCCGAATAACTATATAAACAATGATGATCATTATGACCATAGCTACAAGACCAATGATCATAATCTTCACCGGATCAACCTTTGCGATCTGCTGGATCGGTGTCTCCTCAGCTTCCTCCTCCGGTTCAACATACTCTGTCCGGATTCCCCTTATCAGAAGCCTGTGAGTGTTGACTCCATAAGGAGTACAGGTTACCAGCGTCACATGATCCTCTCCCTCGATGATATCCAGCTCACTGGATTCCTCCGGAAGAACCGTTTTAATCTGATCTACTTTGTATGCAAGAGTCTTTCCCAGAACATGGATCAGAAAAATATCTCCATTTTTCATCTGGTCAAGATCCGTAAAAATCTTTGCACTCGGAAGTCCCCTGTGTCCCGCCAGCACCGCATGTGTACTCGCTCCACCTATCGGAAGACTTGTTCCCTCAACATGCCCGACACCCTTTTCCAGAACCTCGGTACTGAGACCATGGTAAATTGCAAGTGTCAGATTCAGCTTGGGGATCTCGATACTTCCCATCAGCCCGTCACCATTTGGATCAAGAACCTCATCGTAAGGATGACTGAGAACATAATCATCTTCGTTAAAAGCATCTACGATCGTATTGACCTTGTGCTCCGCGTTGTATTCCTCAGCCTCCTGCCAGAGCTTTTCGTACTGGTCATCCGACAGATCACTGACGGATTCATTGTACTTGGTTACAAGCTGCGCATTTCGGTACTCGTTCCAGTAATTACTGATCGTTGGGTAAGTAAAGATACCCGCACCGACGAGAAAAAGTAATATAATAAATATGTTGATAACTATAGAACCTTTTTTCTTCTTTTCTTTTGCCATAATCTATTTTTTACCGCCTTTATTTGCTCGCCTCTTCAGCTTTGTTTCCTTTAAGTATAACACAAAAATAAAGAGTGCGGTAACGGATAGACCAACAAATACCCAAAGAAGATAATTTGTGTGAAGACTGCTTCCACTGAGCACTGTCTTCTCTTCTTTGACTTCCTCTTCTACATAAGGTACTCTGTGACCCCGAACCAGAAGTCGTTCTGTATTTACTCCATAAGGAGTACAGGTTAAAAGAGTTACTAAGTCCTGCCCATCTTCTACTGCAAGAGCAGTCGTATCTTCCGGCTTTACAACCGAAATCTTGTCTACTTCATAACATAAGGTTTCATCTAATACATGGAGCAGAAAATGATCTCCTGGTTTCATCTGATCCAGATCTGTAAAAAGTGATGCACTCGGAAGTCCACGGTGTGCAGAAATAACAGCATGTGTATTTGCTCCACCAACCGGAAGAGAACTTCCCTCCAGATGACCTGCACCCTTGTTCAAAACCTCTTCTTCCGTTGTGTGGTAGATCGGGATTTTGATATTGATTTTTGGTATCTCCACACTTCCCATCATCTCATCACCAGCAATGTTCAGTGTATTCATATAGACCGGATCTACTCCACTTGACTCAGCAAGTGCAAAAGAGTCAGGAAGAACACATGGAAGTAAGGCTTCGTTATAGTCTTCTGCTTTTTTACGCTCTGCATCATAGTCAATTCCTTCTGCTGCTTCCTTTTCAGAAACCGCCTGCTCATAACCACTGATCAACTGTTTCTGTCTGTAGTTATTCCATTGATTGGCTACAAAGGGATACAGCAGCAAGGACAAACCAGCTAAAAATATGATGCAAATTACTAAATTGCCTGCTTTTTTTTTCATCCGAGCTCTCCTTGCTGTTGTATTATTTTTTTGTGAATCCGGGGCAAATGCCCCGGATTCGATATTTGGTTATAAACAATCACGAATGATTATTTGTTTGTTCTTTTGCGGCTTGCAAAGAATAAGCCAGCTGCTGTAACCATGATCAGGCATCCAGCGATTGTGAAGATTGTAGTACCGATACCACCTGTGGATGGAAGAGCGGAGAGATTTTCATCTGTTACAGTAACATTATCAAAGTTATCAAATGTATAAACTTTGCTTCCCTCAGCAGTTGTACTATTAGCTCCTGTCAATACATGGTAGTCTTTCTGAATCTTGTAACCTGTTGGAGCATTTGTTTCCTGAACGCAATATGTCTTCTGAGCATCCAAGCCTACAAAAGTAGTTGTTCCTTTAGTTGCTTCTTCAGCACTTGTTATCTGAGGATCTCCTACTTGCTTAACCCAAATTGTTTTAGTACCTGAAGCATTCTCCTTTCTAGTATCAATTACAGAAGCATTCTCTACTTTTGTGTATCCTTCTTTTTCTGTTTCTGAATACTCATATAATGTAAATTCTGCACCCGAAAGTTTTTTATTATCTTTTCCTTCTTTTACTACTGTTAATCTAACTTTTGCTGATGTTACAGAATCACCTTTTGTATCAAAATTTGATTTAATCTCATTTTTTATGTTACCTTCACCTGCTCCTACAATAGCAGTATATTTAATAGTAACAGTTTTGCCAGCATAATTTGGATTGTATCTGAAATCAATCTGCAGGCTACCTGTGTCTTTATACTCGTTTACTGTATAATCGGTATTTGGAACAAGAGCAGTATTCACACCTGCAACTCTAATCTCTAAACTGTTTTCTTTAAAAGTAGCATTTGTTAAAGTATCTGTAGCAGTGAAAGTTTTATTCGTTGCATCTGCTGAGTAATATGGATATTCTGCTGTTACGGTGTAACCAATCTCGTCTCCTTCAGAAACAGACTGTGAATTTTCACTATCAATAACCTTTGTTACTTTATCCTTTGAACCTTTAACTGTAAGAGATGCATCTACAAGATCACCTAATCCGTTATCTTTAATATATGCAAGCATTGGAAGATATGTATAACCTGTAGTACTTGCAGTAACTAAATATAAACCAGCTTTATTTAAATTTGTAATAGCATTTGGAACGCCATCAGTAGCCTTTGTAATGTTAGCTGTTTCTGTAGCTAAAGTTTCCAAATTCTTAAGTGCTGCACCTAATTCACTAGATGCATTGATTGTTCCATTAGCAGCATTACTATCTGCGTGTAAGCCAATTAACTTGCTAATAGCATCATCTGCTGTTTTTACTGAATCATCATTTAATTTAAATGCATTTATAAATGCATTTGCAATTGTATCATTACTAAATTTCCAACCCAGTGTAGATCCAGTTGTATCTGGTTCTACAATCTGAACATATTTAATTGTTGTATCTTGAGTAAGAGTATCTCCAGTTAAGGTGATACTTGCTGTCGTTCCAGCTGCGAATGTTGGAATACTCATTGCGAGTACCATGGCCAGTGTTAATAACACTGCAAAGATTTTTCTCATCTTCTTCATAATCTTGTCTCCTTTTCATTATCGGGCTTTGCCCATTTTTTTTATTGTTCCCTCATTCGGGATAATTACTTTCTTTTGTGGCAAGGAGCCACTGAAAAAATCAATCGTTACAATTATTTTCCCAGCACCTCCCTGCATTTGTTTTTATATAAGATCCATGCGGCTGCAGACATAAGTACCATGCCGCCGATCATATACCAGTAAATTCCGCTGCCACCGGTTGATGGAAGTGAGTAGAGCTTAATGTTTTCGATAAAAAATGCTCCATCATTGCTTTTATCAACATCAACTCTATTTAATTTTACTTCAACTGACTGATTATCATTTACTAGAACCTGCCATACATTGGCAGAAAGTGAATATCCATCTGGTGCTTTTGTTTCTTTCAGAACATATTTTCCAGGAACTAATTCATTCACTGTTGCTCTTCCATTCGAATCAGTCTTGATATTGCCAGTTACCAGGTTACTTTCCTCATATGTGTAGTCATCATTTGCTGTATAAAGTGCAAATTCTGCATTTTTCAGAAGATGTTCTTTATTATTTTTTTCAACTTTTATCAGATTCAATTTTGTAACAATCTTTGTATTTGTAATTGTCTGAGTAATCTTTGTTCCATCTTCTGATACTTCTTTTTTATAAGACACTTTATATTTTGTATCGGTATTATTTGCTTTTGCCACAATAATCTTATCTGCTTCTACTTTGACATATCCGTTATTATTGATTGTAAATTCTGCATTTTCATTTCCTGTTACCGGTCTAAGCTCATAAACCAAATCAGATGAACTCACATTTCCAAAAACATATCTGTATTGATTATCTTCATTCAGTTCAACACATTTTAATGGTGTTCCATCCGCTTTATAAAGTCCTGCATATATAGAACTGTGCTTTATATTTTTATCTGACCATTCTTTATTAACTGTCAGATCTACTTTTAATGTGTTTGTTATTATTACATGAGCATCCTTTTCCAAAGCAATCATTCCGTCAGAACCTGTTACTGTACCAACATCACATGAACCCTCTTTAACTTCTTTTATTGGCTTCTCATATCTTGAATTAAAATTAACTGGTTCAATTTCGTTTACCCTGAACTCAGTTCCTGAAAGAATTTTATCAATTACAATCGTCTCATCCGGTGCTATGTCACTTATTATTCCCTGAGGATTACCCTCTCTACTTGCACTCGTGCCATCTTTATGTATGACTTCATATCCTCCATCATAAGGGATAAACTGCCCATTCTGTCCTGTAAGATATACTTGAAAGCTGAATTTATCTGTAGTAGATAACCCATTCATCTTCTTGGTAATCCTTAGTTTTCTCAAATTCTTTACATTACAGGTATTTTTAAATTCTACCCTTGCTGCATTACCAGCAGTTTTCTCTTCACTTCGTGCCAAGTAAGTTTCAGTTTGCTCTGGTACCTTACCGTTGGATGTTTCAACTAGCTTTTCATTCAAATCGTGATATGTTACTTTCCAGTCTGTAATGTCAACCCTATCAAATTGATCCGAAAGAATACCAACTTCTTCCGCATAGAACCAGAGTCCTGAATCAATCCCCTCGAATACCGCTGATTCTCCTGCCTTTAAAGTAAATATATTATTTGCTCCCACATATCTTACTTCATCTGTAAGAGAATCATTTTTCTTAACTCTGTATGGTGTTCCTTCTGGAATTGCATTATACTGAACCAGCTCCTGATTTCTGTCTTCTTCATCTTCAAGATATGCTTTGAACTGAAAATCAGTACTTGTATACTTTTCTTTATCTGAATTTGCAAGACTTTTTACTATTTCAATAGAATTCGTTGGTCTTGGTGGAAGATTAAATTTAATTGAACAGTTTGAATCACCTCGTCCACGCTCCATATAGAAGAGTTTCAATGAATGACTGGTATAATCTGCAAATGTATCACTATTAAATACACTCCTTAATGTTGGATTTGACTGGTTATTTACGTATACTTTACCATTTGCAAAATTGATACTTCCTGTTGCCCTCTCATGGACACCTCCAAGATCAAGCACCAATTTGTTATCTATAAATACCCAGACATCATCATCACCAGAGAAACTAAATACCATATCCTGTCCATTAATTTTACCATTTTTCGGTTGTAAGAACTCAAAAGATATCATCATACCAAAAGCAAATTTATTCTGAGATGCACCATCATCCCAAGAAGAATATGGCATGAATGAAGCAACGTGACGATTTCCCTCACCTTTGTCTTTACTTCTCTCATATACTATAAAATTCTTTTCCGTATTCCTACTACTATCAATATCATAATATGCATAATTCTTATCGCTATCATAGCTATATGTTCCTGTCCTTGAATCATATGAAAACAGATGATTCAATCCTGTAACATATGTATGTGGTATAACCTTATCCCAGGTACCATCAAAAAGGCCGTTTAATGATGTACCATTTTTTAATACCGGATATCCATCCTTAAGATATCCTTCTACTAAATTCTGTTTTACCGCTTCACTTCCTGTATAATCTGCGCTACCAAATTGAAAAGAACCGTGATAATTCTGGTTTTCAGAATAATTTGCCATACTGATATTGATAAGATTTCTAGTATCAGCTGTCTTTATTGTTTTTGGAACCTCTCCTTTAGCATCTGCTGTATAAATAAATTTCACAGGATTACTTCCAACATCCATCCAGTTTTCACCATCTTCACTATACTGTATTGGTGAATTACTTGAACTTGATTCCCGTCTTAGGGCTTTGACTTCAACTGATTCTTCTCCGATTCCTACAACTGTACGTTCATATGTATAGTTATTTCCGCTCTCACTGTCTTTTACACTTGTCGGAATTATATCATTTGCACTTGTTGTATATAAGATATCTATATTTGTCAAATTTACTGTTGATTGTCCTGATGCATATAACGTTATTCCGTTTTCTGAATAAAGGTTTGCCTTTTGTGTTAGTTCTGCATTTGAATAAACAAATATAACAGTCTGATCAATTTCCAGGTTTCTATAAGTTGTATCTCCTTTATACTGATACTTCATAACTCCACTATTGGAATCTTTTTCTTTTCTTCCCATAAGTTTCGTTACTTTATTGCTATCTACCAGACTATATTCATCTCTTGATGTTGTTGCAATGTATGCGCCTATAAAGCGATATGTTGTTCCACTTTCATAAAGTTGATACATTTCTTTATTTATTCCACTTGATGTAATAGTGCTCATGTATAGAACCGGGTTAGTATCTTCTGTTTCCAGAACCAGACTATTTGTTGCATTTACTGAATTATTCAAATCAGTATATGTACTACCATTCTGTCCATTCTGTCTTACCAAATGTATTATTTTGTTAAAGTTAAATTCTTCTATATTTCCGCTTTTTCTTTTCCATGTGATTGTAAATACTGAAAAACTCTCTGTATTGAATTCTGCTTTTTGAATTTCACCATCTGTAGTAGTTTCAACGTTTGCCTGTCCCTGTTCTGTCATATTAACAACGTCTTGAACTTTACCATTCTGATCTTCAACAAAATGCATGACATCAATATTTGTATTTTTTTCTTCATTAACTTCTTCATCAACAGATACGACACTGATTTCTGATACGGTTGCCGGTACGGATGGTTCTGTGTAGTGCATGGAAACTTTTACGGAACCATCAACTGGTTCTATTTTATTTCCTTCACTGTCCTGGAAGTAAATATCGTATGCCAGGAAACCTGCGATTTCGTATCCATCTTCCTCAGCTTTTTCATTAAGCTTTGTTTCTGTTTCTGCGTACTGGTCAGGGTCTGTTTCCTGTACGATAGGAGTTACAACAAACTCTGCATTTCCTGGAAGAACATCTTTTGCAGCTGTTGCAGTTACAACCACATTGCCGATTGTCTGAGAGTAGGTTACTTCGTCTTCGACCTGAACGTCTGCTTCTTCTTCATTTGCATCTTCGTTTTCTGTACCCTGCTCTTCATTCTCAACAACTTCCGCCATATCGCTTCTTACATAAGCTTCTGCTTCTTCGTAGGAAACTTTGTACCAGGTGAATTCGTCTTCACCGGTTACTGTTTCGAGAAGTGGAAGCTGAGTGTCTGTATCTACTGTTGCGATCACTTCGGCTTCTGTGGAAGGAACTACGCGAAGATTAACTTCGTCTGCGATGACGCGGATCATTTTTGTCTGTTCCTGATCTGGTGTTTCTTCCTGATTCTGTTCTTCCTCAGAGTTTTCTACATTATTCTCTGTGTTGGTTTCTTCTCCGTTCTCTTCGGTATTTTCGGTGTTGGTGTCTGCATTTACTTCTTCGTTATTTACTTCACCGTTTTCTTCGTTGTTCTCAGTGTTTTCATTATCATCTGCTGCCGGTGTGCTGCTCCATACAAATGTGTATGTGTCAGTACCTGCTGCCTGGAAAGCTGCTTTGGTGAGCTGTCTGCTTTCGTTTGTTTCAACTGTAAGCTGATTTTCTTCGGCTTTGAGCTCTGTCACTTCCAGTTCGGAAGTTTCTTTGCTGGTTCTGACTCTGGCTGCTGTCACTGTGGATGCGGCCGGGTCTGTCAGTTCCGGTGAAGAAGCTTCTTTATAAGTAAAGCTGTAAGTAACTTTGTCGGACGGTTCAACCGGATTGCCATCTGCATCTGTAAAAGATACGTTGTAAGCAAGGAAGCCGTCGAGGTTTTTGCCCTGGCTCTGAAGCTGCTCTGTAATCTTGGCTGCCAGTTTGTTGTACTGGTCTGTCAGCTCAGCATCTTCGGTGTTGTTCTCGACTGCTTTGACGATCATCTGTGTTCCGTTTGGAAGGACACCTGCAGGAGCTTCGGCCTTGACCTCGATTGTTTCGTTTTTAAGCTTTACGATACAGCTTACAGGCTGTGCTGCTTCTTCGGTTGGAGTGCTGCTCTCGGATGTTCCATCTGTGAACATGTTCTCGCCTGATGAGAAGTCGGCATCGCTGGAACCGAAATCATCAGATTCGCTGTATGTTTCGGCCGAACCCTCTTCCGATTCCGATTCAAAATTCACATCTGTGCCGAGATCGTCTCCTGTATCTTCGGATGTATCAGCTGCTGCGGAATCCTCCTCAACTTCTACCATGTCTACCATGTCATCGAAGGAGCTTGCCTGAGATACATAGTCTGTATTTATTAATACAGTGGAGCAGAACAGCACGATTGCAAACATCATACTGAGCACCCGACATGTCAGGCTTCTGTTCTGATTCCGTTTCCTTTTTTTGAATTTTTTATTATTTTCTCTTTTCATATTAACATCCCCTATTATATGCATGATGATAATAAAAAAATTATCGTTAACTGCTTCACGTACAACTTATTTAAGATTTAACGACATTATAACAGGTGAACTGTTTCGTCACCTATTTCGTCAGCCGCTTTCAGCAACATTTTTAGTACTATTTTGACAATTTTCGATTATTTTGAGTAAATCGAGCTCGCTGTTGAAATCTTCTCGCTCGTTGTTTTTCATATGATAGACACTTCCCTGCCATGTAGCGTTCTGACGGTATCTGACATATACAGCCAGGGTGTCTATGCTTCCTCTCTGTTCAAGGATCTGTTCGCGGTTGCTGACCTCTGTAAAAGAGATTCTTTTTTCATTTGCTGGTTTCTGCTGTTTGTCTTCGTATGTCCGCAGCTCTGTTGATGACTGAGGAAAGTTCAGCTCGTTCATGAATCGCTCCATATAGCGGAAGAGTTCATGAATACTTCGGAAGAATATAGGATCTTTACTGTAATAACAGTAAAATCTTCCGGACCTTTCTACTCCGTCTATGTTGTCTATGCAGACATTCACGATATTGGAAGCAGAAACGTTGAGCTTTTCTTTCATCATTCATCCACCTCCAGTGCTCCATCAATCAATCTAATCAGTTCAAGTGCACTCCTGAAACTTTTCTTTTTATTGGCTTCCGCCCAGGTCACTTCGCCCTGCCATGTGGCGTTATCACAGTGACTCACATGTATTACAAATGTCCCTGTATGTTTTTTTTTGCCTTTTTCCATCTGTTCTGTATCCTCCGTCAAGATCCGACCACGGTATTTTTGTTTTTAACCACACGATAACACGCACTTATTTCAGAGTATTTTTATTATAGCATCGGGGTTATTTCTTCAACTATTTCGTGATTCTGCTTTTTGAACATTTTTTCATATTTTTTCGACAATGTTTCTGATAATTTGCGAGGGGGGCTGAGATTTGGGGGGACGGGAGATTTCCGGGCGCAAAAAAACCCGGAGGGGATCTCCGGGCTGAATAGTTTTACTTCTATATTAATTATTAATGTTGTTTGTTTTAGTCGTTGCAGACCTCACCGAGTGAAGCAACGTAGTAGTCGATTGATACGTTCTTGCGGCGGGTGAGTCTTTTGTTGAATTCTTTGTTGATTCGTTTTGATACGAGTGTGCAGTTTTCCTGGGTTATCCCTATCAGCATTACGAGATACTGCTGGATGTTGTATCGGGTGTAAAAATCGCCTTTACGGACTGCTTTCTGAATGGACTCGCGGAGAAGTTCTGAATAGTATTTCTGATTTTCGTCGTCTGTCTCGATATTTATAAAGTTCAGGGTGCAGAGCATCAGGAATACGGACATGCCGGTTCGTTCCATCATGCGGCCGAACACGTGGTAAACGTCCACAAAGCTTGGATAGGTGCAGTAGTAAGCGCCTTCGATGGATTCTTTTTCGCGGAGGCGGTACTTGATGTCTTCGATTGCGCCTGCTGCCTGTGAGGTTCGCTCTCCCATGAGTTTGAATCGCTCGAGCATTCCGGCGGATGGTGACAGGCCGAGTTCTTCGAACATCAGCTTGGTTGTTCTTTTGTAGACATCGAGGCCGTCTTTGTAGCGGGACATTCCGATGAGGCTGTCGATTTCCCATATCTGCCAGTCGTAGAATGGATAGATTTCGGCTGCGCTGTGTGCAACACGGTAGAGTTCTTCGAATTTTTCTTCGGTTTTCAGGTAGTGGCACAGTTCTTCGACACAGTCGAAATACATATCTCGACATGCGATGTTTTCGACTGCCGCCCAGTCCTCGCCCATCATATCCGGGAGGAATTCTCCGGTATAGAGTTTCCATGCTTTGGCGTAGATTTCCATTTTGGTCTTTTGGGATTTTTCGTGACGTGCTGATTCGATCGTCTGCTTGAAGTCGCATACGTCTACTGAAGTTTCGATATCCGGGTCCCAGGTACACATTCCACCATTTATATTGATGTAACTGCTTTCCGGAAGCCCCGCTGCGGTGAGCTGCTTTCGGAGCCTGAATATTGTGTTGTTGAGGCTGCCGTTTTTATTTTCGACATCGCTTCGGCCATACAGGGCATCGATGAGTGCTGCTTTGGAGATTCCTCCATCCTGTGTGTGTAGAAGTAATAACTGAAACAGCTGTGTGGTCTTTGATACATTGTTACGGTCCAGGACCAGTTCTTTTCCTTTATATTCAAGTGTAAATCCACCTAACATTCGAACTTTCAGTATATTTTTCATACTTTTCTCCTTCAACAGATATCGTGTTCTGTTTCTTGTCTTTTCATTTTGATTAGACTTATCCTTATTTAGCATATCATTCAATACGTTAAAGTTCTACCACCAAAATACACAAAAAAAGGCTGTTATTATTATTCAATCCGCTAATAACAACAGTCTTTTAAGCTCTATCTAGCAGATAATTCCTTTGCTATCTCATCTATTTTTTCCTGAGTATAACCGGTATACTCTTTTATCTTGTCCATAGTTTCATGATTCATAAGCATTTTCTCAATCAACTCTCTTCGTCCAAATTCAATTCCCTCCTGTTTTGCTTCCTCCCGTAATTCATCAATTGCAAGACACATACTTGTTTCCTCCTTTTCTTCATTGAATTTCAGTTTTGAGTTAGTAAGTGTATTCAGCATGACTACCGTTTCTGTCTTCATGTTCTGAAATCCGTCATCGGTTTGGATCAGGTCAACCAGTTTTTCTTTTTCCTTCGAATATTTGATATACAACAGTACTTCCCGCAGATCTGTGTGAAAACGGTTGATTTCCTGTTCGGACATTTCCTCCGGAGCTATCAGATTAATCCTGTAATCTGGAACAAAAGGCAGTATTTTCTTGTTTTCCACGCCGAACATCTCGTAAAGACTCCGCGGGCCGTCCCATGCCTCCGTTCCAAAATATATCACCAGCGTAACCACCGGGATCAATTCATCGCTTCTGCTGAATCCAGTCAGAAATTCTCCTGAGCTTGTTTTTCCTGAATTATTTTTTTCCGATTTCGTATTTCCTGTGCTCTTCTCTTTTCTGTATCTCACAGAAGTTTTTCTTACCTGGTTTGCGTACTCCATGGCATCGTACAGCATATTTTTCACAGGCATCGCATAATGCACGTGTGACTGGTTTTCTATCCCGAGAATCATGTACACTACATCGTCTCTTTCCATGGCTGTCATATACTTCAGGCTGTCCCTGTACCTCTGCACCGGTTCTGCCTTCAGATCATCACCATAGACGACTGCGGTTGCTGCCGGATCCAGTTCATGAAGACTTTCCGGCATGATGATTTTTTCACCTTCATACAGCAGATAGTTGAACGCATCCGCAAACACTTCTGCATTTCTTATGTAATCCTTCGTGACGGTGTCTTTCTGTCCCATATGATTCCTCCTTATTTGCAGGAGGGATCTCTGTAACTTCTCAGTGAAACCTCCTGCCTGTTTTTTGTTAAAGCATGAGATTTCTCTGTTACGGCCGAACGGCCAAAGATAATAAGATACAGTTTTCTGTAAAGAACAAAAAGAAATGTGATGCTTTGTTATATTTTAGCACAATATGCTCTATTTATCTACAAGAACATTTTGCTCTTTTTCGACATAAAAAAACAATCCCACCTCAATTGTTGTAGGATTCTTAATATCAACTTGGTAATAGGCATCTGCAAATCCAATTCCAACAAGTTGCAGATGCTTCCAACCCTGACCAGGCATCTGCAAATCCAATTCCAGCAAGTTGCAGATGCTTCCGACCCCAGGATATGTATCTGCAAATTCATATCCAACAAATTGCAGATGCTTCCGACCCCGACCAGGCATCTGCAAATCCAATTCCAGCAAATTGCAGATGCTTCCAACCCTGACCAGGCATCTGCAAATCCAATTCCAGCAAGTTGCAGATGATTCCGACCCTGACCAGGCATCTACAAATCCAATTCCAGCAAGTT
>ENA-OPVV01001650-OPVV01001650.1-human-gut-metagenome-genome-assembly--contig:-NODE-1650-length-15693-cov-3.408045_pt1 | contig 15693 bp, 18 predicted proteins | sample MGYA00241500_ERZ501992 | MGnify/ENA primary metagenome ERZ501992 (study PRJEB25962, sample SAMEA2043052) | human gut metagenome | biome: human gut; feature: human-associated habitat; material: faeces...
AGAGGCGGGAAAACAGGAGAAGGTATGTATGTGATGATGCTATTTAAGATAGTAGGGCTTATGGTATGGGCAATATACTGAATTTGTTGTCGCCCGTTCATTACAATTAGGGTATGCGCATTTATAATCTCCTGTTATTATCTCAAGCATCGTTGAGCATGACGAAAACAAACAGAAACTTAAGAATAAAATAAATAATTTTGAGTTCATAGTTAAATGAGTTGATTAGTAATAGTTTTTAGTTTTCTCTTGTGAAGACTTTGTTATTTTTAAAGGAAAAAGCTTCACAATATATAGGATATCCATATGTATTACCCGTTTATAAATGGATTTTTTTAAAATCTATTTAAGTCGTTGAATGTTAATTTTATAGATGCTTCTTGGTTTATATCGGATATCGTTAATAAAATAATTTGGGATTCGTGTAATGTACCATTGGGATTATAATATTCATCCATAAATGAGTTTTTAAAAGCTTCTAAAACATTTTGGTATGAATTATTACTTGCTATTACAAAATAAGCAGTAACACCATATGTTAGTGTTCGTATATAAACTAATTCTTCAAGGGAAGAGGGAGGGGCAATGAATAACCCATCTGAGGGTACATCCATTGAGATTGTGAATCCTTTGAATATAACTTCACTAATACATAGGCTTTTTATGTTTTTCATATTAAATTCTTGTTGTGCTATTTTTTTTAGTGCATTGCCAAACTCTTTATTATATGGGAAACAGTTCTCTATATTTGATAGAGATTTTAATTCTGCAAATTTTATAATATATGGTCTTTGAGGTGAAGTATAGCTCTGGAATTCTTTGGATTTCAGAGCTTCTTTTATCTTTTGTAGATATTCACTTCCCTTAACATCTTCCATACAAGTTATGTATGGAATGGGAAAATTAAAAGTTAAATCTATTGGATGTTTCTTATCTATATTTTCTCTATCGAAAGTTGTAGCGAAAGAACTTTTAGGAAATGTTGCTCCTACATATATGTGAGGTGAAGTTGCTAAACATTCCCATCTTTGTACTCCTATATATTGGTTACCAATAAAAAATTCGTCATCATTTTTACTATCATCAATAAGGGTGTCCCATTGAAAAATAAATTTATTTTGAACCATATCTTTAGGGTTTTGTGGTAACTGTTCATTGTTTTTATTTACTAAATGTTCTTCTTTCTCACAAGCCATAAAGAAAGAAGTAGTTATGATATATAACAAATAAAATAATTTTTTTTCATTTTATACCATGCTTTTTCAGTTTACATTTTATCTATTTATATTGCCATAATATGGCTTTAATAATATGCAAATTTATGCAATATATATGTAAAATCCATTTATAATAGAATTTATTTTATTGTAATGATTTGATTTAATCAATTGATTGTCAGTAGTGAATATAGAAAAAGACTTGTAATATTTATCTTTTTTATTTATTTCATTTTTTTGAGAAAGAAAGGTAATAATATTGGCTCCATCAGGTGCTTTAATTTTCTTTCGAATATTGGTCTTGTATCTATGAAAATATGCTTTGCATCCAAATAGCAGCTATTTCTTCTGTTTTAAAACCTGCAATCATCATACAACATAGCTGCATTTCTTTTTCATTTAAGCATGAATAGTTTTCCTTTAACATGGAGTAAAAATTGTCAAAAGATAAATCTATATGTTTACAAAAACTGTTTCATTGTATTGTTAATAGGTCATTATATTTTATGAAGTTAAATTTTTCTATTTCCTTTAAAAGTTTGGCACTTTGTTCTTTTTTCATATATGTGTAATTTATTAAAATGAATATCCAAAACTAATATAAGGGTAAATAAATGGTTCTTTTGTTACACCGTGTTTATCATTAAAACTAAAAGAAGGGCTTAATCCTATTCTAAATAGAAAACCTTTAGTTGATATGTAACGGTAACCTATATTAGAAAAGAAATAATATCCAAATGTTGTATTGGAAGTTAAATTTATTGTTTCATATTGATCCTTTGATTTTTCTATAAAAGAAATATGTTCGTTATATATTCCAAGATTAGAACCTAATCCAAGTTCTAATTTGTGCTTATTTCCAGAGGTGAGAAAGTTGACTTCGATAGGGAAAAATAGCCCTCTATTAGAGTTAGATGCTTTAATAAAAGAATCCCCTCCTTGAAAATAAGAAACACCAAGCCTATATCCCCATGGGGATATAGGAGTAAATCTTGAATCGAAAGAAACTCCAATAAGGTTAGAAGATCCTAAAAACTCTACATAGATATTTTTATCTCTTGTCTTTTTGAAAGATAAGGTGTCCTGTGCGAATATATTTGCAAAAACACCTATGGCAAACGATGCAAGTAAAAAACCTTTTTTTATCATATAATTTATTGATTTTGAACGTTGCAAAGTTAGACTTAATACTTTAAATCGCCATTTGTAAGCCTTTTTGTTAACTTGTAAACTTAATATATAACTATTTGATATTTAGGGTATATCACAAAAAAAGATTGTAAAAGTATAAACTGTCATTGGAATGGAGGAGCAGACATTAAAAAAGCTATGATATTAGCACCTTCAGGAGTTTTAAGTTTCTTTCGGATATTGGTTTTATATTTGTGTACAGAAAAAATACTTTGCATCCATATAGCTGCAATTTCTTCTGTCTTGAACCCTGCAACCATCATACAGCAAAGTTGTAGTTCTTTCTCATTTAGATCTGAAAAGTTATCTTTCAGCAGTGTATAAAAATTATCAAAAGATAAATCAATGTGTTTATAAAAATTGTCCCATTGCGTAGTTAGTAAAGAATTATTTTGTGTAATATTGAATCTATTTAATTCTTTTATAAATTTAGCACTTTGTTCTTTTTGCGTATATCTCAACATCGCAATTTGTTTGGCTACTTCAAAATCACGTAAAATGAACATCTTTGCTTCATCTTTTATATTATTTAATCCCTCCAATGTTTCTATTTGTTGGTGAAGAGCCACAATTTGGTAAGCTTGTTTTCTTTTTTTATTGATGTAGATTAATAGCCCTATACTTGCTATAAAAAGAGAACTTAAAGCAGCATATTTGTATGTAGATAATTTCTTTTCATAATTTTTTTTATCACAAAAGTGGGTATATGCTTGAATAGCTTCATCTAAAGAACTTCCATTCAAATTTCTTAGAAGAATTTCATGTCGTTCTATTGCCTTATACAGGCAATCAATTTGATTATCTGTATTATTATTCTCTCTAGCAAATTCTGCACACAGTTTATAAAATTCTATTTCAGCAAAATTAGTTTCCGGGTCTGTGTCATATTGTATAGCTAATTTTCTATGTTTATAAGCATTTGCTAAATCATTTATGGAGTGATAGCAATAAGTTAGTATAGAATGGCAGACAAACAAAAAATCATCTGTTTGTTTTAATGTTATAGCTTCCTGTAATTTATCAATACATAATGTCCATTGTTTAGTCTTATATAACGCAATACCTTGTAGGCATTTGATTTCATTATAATAAATATTGTTTTTATCAATGGAAATTTCTATTAAATTCAATAACTCATAGGCTTTTTTATGATTTCCTATATATAAAAAGCTTTTTGCCATTTGTACTTGAGTTGATATATCCATATCCCTAAATGCAATATCTTCAATACACTGGTTAGCTAATGTTTGATATTTAATAAATTTCAACATATTGTATTTGCGGATATACATATCTCCTAGATAGCCATATAAACAACATAGCCATTCTTTATCCTCTATTTGGCTTGCTATATCTATAGCTTTTTCTATAGCTTGCACCTCCATTTTTAAGTTTTTTTCTTTTTTGTATGTTTTGGCAAGAAACAAAAGGGATTCAAGTTGTTGTTGAATTAGTTTCTTTTTTGTGAAAATATGAATACTTTTTTGTAATAACCCTTTATGTGGGTAATAATTATTTATATAGTGATTTGCTAATGAAACCAATAAGAAATGAGTTGCTTCTTTTGAGTTATTAAGATTAGTGACCTGGGTTGAATCAATTTTAGAAAGATATAATCGAGGATTATTTTCTAAGAGTGTTATTTGATTATTAAAAAAGTCTTCTTCCTCATTGTTTTGTTGGCAAGATGTCTGTACTAACAAAATGATGATAACTAAAAAATATATAGATTGTTTTTTCATAGTATTATCAATAGGTTTGATTACAACTCAGTTTTTACATGTATTTTTCCGAAAGTCTTTTGTTCATTATGTACCCAGCACAATTCTCCGATAATCTTCTCCAATGGGAAATAATCAAGAACGCTATATTGCAGGTCAAACCCGGTATGCTCGAAATAATCCAGCGGGAGTGAAACGAAGTCTTTACGGAGTATTCCGTCTGTTTTGCAATATAATTCCAGCCATTCGGAGGTTTCGCCACTTATTGAAATTATTATCTTTTCAGACCTCTTCTTTGGTTGAACATCTTCTTTCATTGTCATATCGTAATTTTCTGAACAGAATATGCTTTATACTTCCGAAACATGCTGCAAATATAGCAAAATACATTTTCTCACTTTTATTTTTAGTGTATTTTTTATTTGCCAAATATATATTCACTTACCGATGAATAAAGAATTTACATCCACTTCTGCGTCTTCCATCCCAAGCACCCTCTCGATATCTTTCAGTATTCTGGTATAATTGTCAGATATTTCCTTCTCCGTCCTGAACGCGACTACCGGCAGCGGTTCCTCCTCCAGTTCGAACAGCCTGAACTTCTTCCTGAAATGCCCTTTGATATTGGAACGGTTTCCCATTCCGATAAATTCCCCCGGTTCCAATGAAGCGAAGTCCTTCGATTCATATATCTCTTCCTTCTGTGTGCTGATGGTCACGCTGGAATTACGGCCGTCACCGCTGCTGCCGGAACTGGTGGACTTCTTCTCCTTCTCGTATTTCCCGAAAAAGAGAGGGTAATATTTCAATGCCTCCACATCCTGTGTGCAGCCTAGGAAGATATTTCCGAAATTCGCCTCAATGGACGACCTGTCCAGTTTGCTGTACAGTTTCTCCAGCTTGCCTTCGGACTGGGTGAGCAGCAGGAACGCCGCCCCGTACTCGCGCAGGACGGAAGGCAGCTTCTCGAAGTCACGCACCTTGAAGGTGGTCATCTCGTCCAGGATAAATACAAAGGGGACCCTGTTCTCCATGGAAAACGAGCGCGATGCGATACTCATTACCATGGCGCTGATATCGTTCAGCTTCAGGAATTCCTGAAGCTGTCCCGTATCGGCCTTCATCACGAAGTGACGATATGCGGCAGCGTGCAACATTCCGGGAACTCATCCCAAAGCCTGTACGCCACGCCGTTCAGGATGCCAAGCGCGCCCGTATACCATTCGTCCTGTTTGGATGTGGGCGGCATCAACGCGCCCAGTACGTCCTCCATCAGCTGCATGAGCATCGTCCTGTCCTTTATATTCCTCCTGTCCAGCGGATTGAAGCGGTAAGTCCGGTTCATGTCCGTGAAATTTACATAATAGAACTCATGGGGGTATCCGTGTTTCCTGATCAGGTTGTATGCAGTCCGGGTATAGTCAAAATCCTTGAAGTCATAGATGAAACCGGCGAATCCGGACCTGATGTACTGTTCCATCAGCGGTTTGCCTATGGATTTGGTCTTGCCGGAACCGGCTCCTCCATAGACAAGGAAATTGGAGAACCAGTAATAATATCTGATAATTGTCCCGTCCGTGGCGTGAAGGGAGAGCAGGGCTTTTCCACCCTTTCCGCTTTCTGTCCCTCCTTTGAAAGAAAGACGAAGAAGTACGGAAACGACACCCGGAAGCAGGAACCACCACCCGTCCGGGATGGTGGCATGTGCGACAGCTGTTTCTGCAAGTACCAACAGCAGGAACAGGACATGTGACATCCGGGATTTTCCCGGAAACAGACAGCTGGCAATGCCGCCGCCAAAAAGCAGGGCTGCCAGTCTCATAATAAACATATGATCCATATTCATAAATTGATTTAGATTTTTCCAGTAAGCGCATCCTTTACCAGTCTTTTAGCTTCCGCTATGAGAGCCTGTTTCGGATTCACCATGAAACGGAACATCCGGTAAGACACATCCAGCATCTTCCTCTCGTTTCTGAATTCTTTCTGCAGGATGGCGGATTTGGCCATGCTCATCGTCTCGTTCTTTCCCGGAACATAATGGTAGGTATGTTCCCTGCCGTCCTCGTAATACTTGTGTGTGGCCTTGTAACCATACATACTGATGAACCGGTCCGCACACCGGGATTTCCACTCCATGTGTTCGAAGCCCACCATGACTTTCTTACCGTTTAGTTCATTAAATGAACCTTTGCTTCTTGCTAATGGTGAAAGTCTTACTGTTTGTGTCACATCGTTCCGTGACACGATGATATGTACATGAAGCTGTAGCCCGGGCTTCCTGTCCCCTGACTTTGCCTGTCCCTCCTTCACTTCCTCATCACTGTTCCTGTAGTGGCGTTCCGTTTCCACCCTCCCAAAATAAACAAGATCCTTTCCTGATTTTATCTTCTCCCTGCGAAAATTCTCCGCATACAGGTCCATACAGTTCCGGGAGTAATTCTTCAACTCATGAATGACTTTTTCCTGTTCCTCCACGGTGAGCTGTTCAAATTCCGTCACCTGCTTTCCTGTAACCTTCCGGATCAGATGAGCCGCTTCATCCTGTGAGGGATTGATGGACAGCATATAGAATTTATCATCTCCTTTCATCAGCTTCTTATGGTTGCTGTCAATCTTTTGCATGACCGTCACCGGTGGTACATAATCCTCCTCATGGGAGAAGAAAGTGTCATAATAAGGTTTGTCTTCAAGACTTTCCTTCAACAGATATTCCACCAGTGCCCGGCACCTATCCTTGTTGTCGCATACACAGGGTGTGTTGACCGGTTTATGTACCTTTACAAACATTCCACCTGGATTTAGTTCTGATAATAATCATAAGGTTCCTATTGAAATTTCTTGAATACAGATTCATGTATGATACTGCATTTTTTTCAACTCACCGCCTGTCGTCCTCTGTTCCTTCATTGTGACAGCCCGAACTTCATAATCCCCTTTCAGATAATTCGCCGGACTATATGGACACTTCATTCTGTAAAGGATTGCTGGAAATATGGTAGAATATGCCATTCTTTTTTTTGATTGTTGCCAGCCTTCCGCATAAACCACATTGGCGCCATATAATATTTTCTTGTGAAAAAAAAGTATCATACTTTCTCTGTTCAAACTGTATTTCCACTTCGGATGAGTCGGTACAGGACGGGCCATTACCTGTTTTATGAGCATATTTCCTTTACTTTATATAACAACATTTCCAGATAAACCGGTGCGACAAAATAATCTGTTCCTTTTTCCGCCTTCTTGAAGTTCTTCTGGTCGAAAGCGTTTTCCAGCAGCCTGACAACCTGTCCCAATTTGTTTCTACCTACCACGTCAGGAGCACTTGCTTTTTTCAAGCGTTCCACTTCCGCTTTCAGTTGGGTGACCTGTTTGTCTGCCTGTTTCAGCAGATCATCACTGTGCGCTTCCGATGCAGGAAGCAGCTTGTCAATCTTATCTTTTTCTATGGCACGGATGATTTTGATGATCCGTTCGATTCCCTGAAGTTCCAGTGTCTTGAACTTCCCGTTGATTGATGTTCGGGGATCCACCCCGTTCCGCTCAAAGTAGGACAGCATTGTCTCAATGAATTCACTGGCCGACACGCTTCCTTTCATTTCGTCCAGATGCTGTTTCACATCTGCGGTTAACCGAATTGTCGTATTGAATTTTTTTTCCAAAGCAGTCATATTTTTTATATGGTTTCCGCAAATGTAAGTGGGAAGCAGTATAACGTTTTTATACTCAGACCATATTTTTTTTGTAAATATTATATCTACATTGTAAAGCACTGATTTACAATATAATAATTTTACATTGTAAATATTGTGTTTACAATGTAAAAATCTGTAAAATAGACACTTATCTAGTTAAAATTTACTAAATATAAATATTCTATTTACAAAAAGTCTAATAATCAATTGATAATCACGGCTCTGCGTGATTTGGTTCATGGCTTTGCCTGAACCCTGCTTGCTCTTCCTTATTATTTTTTCGATGAAAAAATGGAATTTCTCGGGCAGAGCCCTTTCCAAAGAAAAGAGAAAAGACCATGCGGAATGAAATGAATATAAAAAATATGTGACAGAAAAACGGATATATATTATGTCCATACAGGAACAAACTGCAAGGTCATATGGCAGATACGGATGTGCGCCGGATTTCAGGTCTTGAAAGACACGGAGAAATCCGGAAAGGCACTGGCATTGCCATTTTGTAAGAGGTTCCTTCGGAAGCTATCGGCAAGTGGCCGGTGGACAAACCGGAAGACAATACGGCAGACTTTATCAAACCGATTCTGAAAATCAAGAAAAGTACAATATCTGTTTCTGCATAATCTTCCCGAAAAAAAGAAAATGAACAATACCTGACAGTCAATACTTATGGGTTGCCGATAGAAATGCGCATGAACATTCCTGTCCATGAACGAATAAAAATATAGGTAATCTGAAAATGATGGCGGAGAACCGGACATGCCTGGTAGCGTCAAGAAGGAACAAAAAGAAGCGGCAGGATTATTTTGAATCGTCCTCTTTTTCCACGAATCCGATAGGTATACATTCTAAATTGCCGTGTCACTTTTTTTTAATATCCATTCAATATATATATCCATCCAATACTTAATGTCAATACATTAAAGTGTTTTAATATTAAAACATTAAAATATCAAAATGTTGAAATATTAAAACTTTAGTCATAAATACCTGTACATGAAGTCATGCAGGTGTTGTTTTATGATATTTATTTACCCATACATGTTATATTATCATCAAAAATATCAGACACCTAATTCTGTAACCCACACTTGATCTTATGTGGAAAATCAATGGATATTCTTTTTTTCAAAGGAATTCTGACGGTTCAATTTAAAAACATTTTAATATCAGAATATTTTAATTTTTAAATTGTTTGATATTTTAAAATTAAAATATTACAACATTAAAATATTAATACGGACAGGTATGGAGTTGTAATCCGTATCTTTGCCCCATGTCCTTTTAGAAAAAGGAAATATGCCATCATGCCTCCTAAAAATGTCTATATTTGCGTTTCAATAATATAAATGATATGGACAGAACTAAGGACGCATGCAGACACCAATCAAACAACAGAGTCATCATGTGGTACAAAATAAGAGAATTATATTCAAAAGGATTTAACAAAAGTCAGATTGCGTTCCAGCTTGGTCTGCATAGAAGTACGGTGCGCCGGTACTTGAAAATGGATGAGGACACATTGACTGCAAAATTGCAGCATCGCAGGCGATATCCCCGCATACTTGACAAATACGAAAGTTATGTCTGTGACGTTCTTTCCCGGTACAGGTTCCTGTCCGCCTCCCAGATTCATGACTGGATGAAGGAACAGTATCCTGATCTTCCTGTTGTCTGCGGGAAAACCGTATACAATTTTGTGGAAACTGTACGTCGTAAGTATAATCTGGACAAGGAGGGGCTTTCCAAACGTGTTTATGAGAAAATGCCGGATACCCCTTACGGGGAATATGCCCAGATGGATTTCGGAGAAAGCCGTATGCCCACATACAGGAACGACTTTGTCAAAGTTTATTTTTTTGTCATGGTGATGAGCCGTTCCAGGCAGAAGTTCGTGTATTTTTCCTGTACGCCTTTCACATCAGCCCTAGCCGTATATGCCCATGAACTGGCTTTCGCATATTTCGGAGGGAAGCCAAGAAGGATAATCTATGACCAGGACAAAGTCCTGCTGGTCAGAGAAAACCTGGGTGACCTCATATTGACAAGAACATTCCGTGCCTTTGTCAACGAGCAGCATTTCCAGCCCGTGTTCTGCCGTCCTGCTGATCCGGAAAGCAAGGGAAAAGTGGAAAATGTGGTCAAATATGTCAAGCGTAACTTTCTTGCCGGACGGACATTTAACAGCCTGGAAGTCCTTAACACCGAGGTCCTGCAATGGCTGGAAAAAACAGGAAACGGCAAGATACATGGAACCACACGCCTGGTTCCGGCTGAGGAATTTGAGATTGAACGGAAATATCTGTTGCCATACTATGGAGAACCGGTGCCCCCCAAAGACGAGCCGAAAGAGTATCATGTCCGCAAGGACAATACGGTACGGTACCGGACCAACTACTACAGCGTGCCCTCCGGCACCTATAAAAATCGGAACACCGTTGTATGGCTTCTTGAGAATAACGGACATATCGAGCTGTACGACAAAGAGAGCGGTAAACTCATATGCAGGCATGAGTTGTGTCCCGGAAAAGGGAAAAATGTATGTGACAAAAGACATCATAAGGACAAGACACGGAGTGTGAATGACTTGCAGGTCCGGATCCGAAAGCGGACGGAAGATGACCCCACCGTTATTCTGTGGCTCCGGAATCTGGAAAGGGAAAAGCCGCGTTATTACAGAGACAATATGAAACTGCTGCTTCATGTTATATCCGAATACGGCAAAGAAACAGTGATAGCAGCCCTGCGGACCTGTCTGGAAAAAAACATATACAACAGCCTTTCCGTGCAGGAAATATCCGGCTCAATCCACAGGAGTAAGGACAATATGAACGGGATGACTTTCCAAGCTCCGACATCCATTCCGGAAACAGCGGACTGTCATCCTGAAAAAACAGATATAAACCAATATAACAAGTTTTTTGAATGATACAAAGTGAAAAATTGAAAGCACACGCCAAACGCCTGCGGCTTTACAACATTGCAAACCGCATGGACAGCATTCTGCATCATGCACAGGAAGAAAAACCGACCTACCCGGAATTCCTGTCCCTGGTATTAGGCACCGAAGTTGAGATGAAAGAGAGGAAAGATTACGAGAGACGCCTTGTTGCGGCACGTCTGCCCCGAAAACATGATCTTGACGAATACGACTACAATTTTTATGAGGGCATAGACCGCCGGCAGATGAAGGAGCTTCGTGAACTGGTATGGCTCCGTGAAGCTTATAACCTGATCCTGATGGGACCATCAGGGACTGGAAAAACATTTCTGGCAGCCGGTCTTGTCTTTGATGCGGTCAAGGCCGGTTACAAGGCATACCTGATGACAATGGAGGATATCGTAAATTGTCTCAGACTTAAAGACATCTCAACTCCGGCCATGATGACTTATAACAAGATTCTGCGCGCACAGCTGCTGGCAATAGATGATATCATGCTGTTTCCTGTGAAAAGAGAGGAAGCAACTGCCTTCTTCAACCTGATAAACACCCTACATGAGAAGACATCCATCATCATTACAACCAACAAGGCACCTACAGAATGGGTAGAAACATTGAATGATGAAATCCTTGCCAGCGCTCTGCTTGACAGGCTGCTTTATCGATGTGAAGTCATCAAGTTCACCGGCAGTAGCTATCGGTTAGAAAACAGGCAGACGATTTTCAAGACTACAGGAACGAGAAACGAACTTATGAAGCCTTAGTTACCGGTGTATCCTGTGGCATATTTAACTTTTCTAAAAAAAGGCACAAGAAAATTTGCAAATTACACCGATTTCATCCTCTCCATCACCCGTATAAACGAACCCGACCGTGCCTTCACCCGCCTGGATGTGCTGAAAGTGCGCGACCAGGAACTGTGCCGCACAGGAACCGTGTACTACACCCGCCAGCCCTGCGGACGTTATGAAGAGCATGAGAGCGAAGAGGAATGTAGTAGTAACAATGGTTAATCCATACGGCGACGTCGCCTCACATATACGTCTGTGTGAGGCGATACATACGTATGCATAGGTCTGCACATACTGACGTGTAGAACCAAGCATACGGACGCCCGACTCCTACGGTCTTCCCAAATAATGGAAAATCAACCCCACTTGTACCGAATTGAAAATACGCTGTCTGTCCGCATATCCCGAATCGAGCAAAGCCTGATAAAGCGGCTTATGATGGTGTATCCAGGCAGAAAGGCGGTTCAATGCTGCCACAGGAGTGATATCGGGGGCATATCCCATGGCCAAATCCCGTTTGTAATAAGGCTTCACCGGCCATTCGCCCATATACGTTTCTTCTTCGTTCATTACATTCACTTTTTTAAAACGTTTCTATTATCCGTAAATATCCAGCTATTACAACTCCTTTGCAGCAAGCTTATTCACAGAGATTATCTATCAAAGCAAATGTAACAAAAACAACTCACATATAAAAATATATCAAAACCTTTAATTCACTTTATTTCATTCTCCGCCACAATGTGTCACACACCTTCATGTCTGTTTATTTCCCTTCATATCCACACCTTTCCGAAGTGTTATCTTTGTCATGTTCAATTCATATTAATCATTTAACAACAAAATCATTATGGCATTAAATTACAGTGTTTCATTACGTCCCAATCCTCTGGATAAGGATGCGGCTCCCAAAGCTTACGCCACCTCACAGATCAATGGCGAACTTACCTTGAAACAACTCAGCAAACGTGTTTCTTCACAGACTACCGTGAGTCGCGCCGATGTGGTGGCCGTTCTCACCGCTACTGTAGACAATCTGCTGGAAGCCCTTACCGAAGGAAAGCAGGTGGATTTCGGTGAACTGGGCAAGTTCCGTCTCCAGATAGCCAGTATAGGAACGGAAAAACTGACGGATTTCACCGCCGCCCATATCACCGGAGTCAATATCCAATATGTTCCCGGAGAGGATTTAAAAACCATCTTCGGCACACTGGAATTCCAACCTGTAGCCAGCCGTGCCGCACAGGCCGCCGCACTGCGTGCCGAAAAGGAAGGAAAAACCGTGGCAGACCTGCTGAAGAGCAAAAACGAACCGGAAGTCTAAATCTTTAATGTATCACACTTAAAACTTTATCCTTTATGGAAAATCAGAAAAGAAAATCTACTTGGAGCACCATCCTGAAAGTTATCATTGCAGTGGCAACTGCTATAGGCAGCGTCATAGGTATACAAAGTTGTATTTAACCAGCCGGTATGCGCAAGATAACATTGATCATCATCCATTGTTCCGCCACCCCTGAGGGGCGGAACCTGGATTTCGAGACCTGCCGCCACGACCATATCCACCACCGCGGTTTCAAGGATATCGGTTACCATTTCTACATCACGCGCGACGGCGGGATTCACCGCGGACGCTCGCTGGAGCGAATCGGAGCGCACTGCAAGAACCACAACCGGCATTCTGTCGGCATCTGTTATGAAGGGGGCCTGTCTGCCGGCGGCATACCCGCGGACACACGGACACTGGAACAGAAAGCGACCCTGCTGGCCTTGCTCCGGGAGTTGCGGGCTGTCCTGCCCGAAGCAATCATTGTAGGACATCGGGATTTGAATCCGCTGAAGGGCTGTCCTTGTTTTGATGCGGTGAAGGAGTATGGGGGGTTGTGAAAACAGCCCCTTACTTCAATTATGTTTCTACCAAAACAAACAAATCCACGCCACTCTCGTACATTTCTTGCATTTCATCCTCCATTGCACGTTATACAGTAGTATTTCCCGACTTCATATCCACGAAATAGATAGCAACTTCATCATTCAATTGCTCCAACAGGGCATCGATAATATAAGGGCTATGAGTCGTGATGAAAAACTGGTTGTTCGTCAAGTTTATAACACTTTGCACCACATTAATGACACTAAGAGGATAGATGCGCGCTTCAGGTTCCTCAAACAGCAATTTGCTTGTAAGCACTCAATTTAGGGCATCCCCCTTCGAAAGGGCACTTTTCAGTGCCCTAAACCGAGTTTTGTTAATTAATTAGTTTTGAATTTAACATTGGCTGGCAGCCAAAGTGATTTTGTCAGGAACCATGTTAACATAATCCCTGCACCCGTTAAAGATATTTTTGAAAAAAGTTCCGATGAAGTTCCAGATAGAACTGCCATGAAACTTTACCGTTCCTATCACACTGTGATAAGTTGCTGCCATCTTTGCTCCGGCATCACTACCATAATGAAGTGAATTGTTGCGTTGAGTGGTCAGCTTTCGAATGGTTCGCTCAGCCAAGTTGTTGTCTATCGGTAATTCACCATCATCCAAGTAAGCAAAGATCTCTTTCCAGAACCGGTTCAGATAATTGAGAGCTTCTCTATAATACCGGCTTCTAAATTCTGAATCCTTTGACTGTTCACTATCTAACAAACTGCGCAGTTCTATCAGGAGTTCCTTAGTTTCCAGGCTTTGCCTTTCTTTTGGAGTTAATCCGGCATCATCGTATTTACGCTCCCTCATAAAGAATTCCTTTAAAATTTCGGAAAAGCGTTCTGCAGTCGGTTCACCACCCTGATTGGAAGCCTTGACAAACTTGTTCTTGGCATGAGACATACAAACTTGGTGTACAGTATCTTTAAACCGGGCTGATTTCAACTCATTGCCGATAAATACATAAGCATTGTATCCGTCGGACATAATACTCTTCAATTCTGCATCGCCCAAAAAGTCTGTAAGTACATCACGACCACGCGAGCCATTCTCATAGAAGAAAATGGCTGTTTTCCGGGCCTTGTTGACCAGAACCCAAATGTAGCACTTCTTATAGTGATCATATTTACGCACTTTACACCAGGTTTCATCGCAGTTCACTATCGAGTCTTTTTCCAAAGCTATAGACTTCAATACACAAACCAGTTCGTCCAGGTATGTCTTACCTTTCTTAAGCCAGTTGCACAACGTGTTTTTAGAAATGGTCATGCCCATATCAGTCAACCATCGGTGAAGAAGACCAAAAGTCACATTCTTTACATAAACTTCGTAGGCGATAGCCTGCAGAAATTCAGGAGTGGCTTTAGTACCCTCGAATCCAGTCACCACCTCAGGATGGCCTTCAGAAGGGAAATAACTCCACCTGGGCTTTTTATCAGGCTCTGCATAATGAACCATCTCAAAACATTCTTCCGTAAGGAAAGTACGGAAACTGAACACCCGTACCATTCTTCTTTCAATGAGGCGACCGGGAACCTTTGTCAAATCAGAAGGATGCTCTGTCGCCTCTCCAGCTACTCCCATCGTTTTATACCCGTCAGGGCGATTGGACAAGTCACGTTCTTTCCCGGAAGGCTCTTTAACTCTTGAGATGGAACATGACCAACCGAATCCGTGCGAAGTGTATCATCGGTTCCATCATAATCATCCTTCTCCTTGTTACGGTCTGAATCACCCGTCTTAGCTTTAGATTTGATCTTTTGACGTCGATCACCAAAACGTTCCTGATGGGCATAATCAAGTCTTTCTTGAAGTAATTTAATCTTACGTTCAGCCGATTTGCGAAGTTTATGCTCTTCCGATAACCGATTCTCAAGGTCAGCATGTTTCGATTCCATAGAGAACACCTGATCCTTCAGATCCTTCATCTGAGCCATAAAATCCTCCAAAACAAGCTTCATGGCATCACTTGTCAACCGAAGATCCTGATTCTGTTCGGCAAGGTATTGTATGTACCGCTCTTTCTGATCCTCTGCCATACCTGCACTATAATTTATAGGGCTGCGTGAGTAGGTTGCCCTACTCAACAACTCTCGTCTTGTTTTAATTATATCTTGCAGATCGATCATACTTAAACCTTTGATTTACAGCATTAAAGGTGATAAAATAATCGCAAAACCGCAAGTGGATAAATAGATTGATTATCTGATTTTTAA
>ENA-OPVV01001692-OPVV01001692.1-human-gut-metagenome-genome-assembly--contig:-NODE-1692-length-15418-cov-1.523075_pt1 | contig 15418 bp, 9 predicted proteins | sample MGYA00241500_ERZ501992 | MGnify/ENA primary metagenome ERZ501992 (study PRJEB25962, sample SAMEA2043052) | human gut metagenome | biome: human gut; feature: human-associated habitat; material: faeces...
GAACACCAAATGTGACAGTTTCAAGGTTGATTTTTGTCCCCTTCATTGATCTTTTAATACTATTTAGTGATATCTGGTATCATGTAATAGCTTTCCTTGCTTGCACTGCTATCTAATACCTTTTAGTCCCATTTGATATTATTTCATAAATCAGTTCTCAAACGGCCTCCCCTTCAAATCACCGCTAAGTTATAATCTGCCAAAGAAAAAATGGTTACACCTTTATTGATGCGGTTACATATTAGTTATGTAATTATTTTTAAAAGAAAGGAGGGAGTTGTAAAAAAAGGAATCCCTTACACATCCGTGAAACGTCGGGAATGGGAGGTATTGTAGAAGGAACTTGACGGTAGCAATGAGGGAGAGCGATCAGTATCAGGCCGACCAGTCAGATTTCGTAATATACCGTAATATACCGAATGTGAGTTAAAAACTGAATAAAATTATTTTGGATAAAGAAAATATTTTGTTGAAATTTATTGACAAAATTGTGAACAAATGCTATATTGATAATGGTAATTACATAACCAGACGCGGTCGGATTCAAATATGAATCTGTTTAAGGAAATCCAGTGTGACTCTGGAACTAAACCAATGAGTGTTTACCTGTGTGAAGCAATGATGCTTTGAGTCAGCATATCCAACACGTTGTATAGGCGGAGCTTCCTGCGGTCAGGAGGACTCCGCTTTTATTGTCTAAAAACTATTTTCTATGATCAAATCACTTGCCCGATGATTAAGCGTTTTTGAACATGGAAAATAGTTAGAAAAAGGAAGGAGGGGCCTAAGGCTAAGGCAAACGTAACTCTATTTCTGAAAAAACACGTAGAAGACAATGGATGTCTCAAGAAGGGAGAAATCAAGTATGATGAACAAAATGATTAAAAAACTCAGTGCAGTAGCAATCGCAGCAGCAATGACTCTTAGCACAGGTGTGGCAGCACAGGCGGCAACTTTAAAGGTATATTTTAGAGAGTGGCATCAGGGTACTACTAGCAATACGTATCTTGGAACTGAAGACCTCACTACATTTGGAACTGAACCTGTTCTGGAAGTATCAGGCGTCGAAAGTACGATAACTTATAAACAGGCATTAGAAAAAGCTGCAGCTCAGACAAAGTATAATGGTAAATATTCTTTTGTATGGGATAAGGATCATGCAGAATATTTAAGTGCTATTAAAATTGGAAACGAAACTTGGGGAATTAAGGGCGGAAACACTGAAGAGGAGTACGATGATAACGACCAAATGATCGGTGCTATCTGGGTTGGAAGTGCCTGGAGCTGGTATCCAGGAGATAAACTTACGTTGAAAGATACATCTTCATATCCAAAGACTACCCTTGGTGAAACTTATTTGCCAGTTAAATCTGTAGGAAATGATAAAGAAGTTGTCTCAATGGTGTTAAGCTATGATGAAACAAGATTTGGATGGGGTACAAAAGCAGATAAAACGGGTACAAACTAATGAGAATAAGATATTGTATAATTTCTGCGTTAACAATATCTTTAATTGCTTCTGCGCCGCTTAATGCGAGCGCAGAAGCTTTAAATGATTCATTCTGTAGCGCAGAAGAGATTGATGAAGATATAGATAATGTAAATACATATGATGAAGATCTTAATGATGATTTTATATCTAATGGAAGCGTAGAAGACACAGAAGTGTTTTCGTCTCAAATGGAAGCATATTCTACGGAAGAAGATGATTCTACCACCGACGGATGGACTCCTTTAAAAAAAGAACCTAAAATTTCTTTTAAATATGACAGTGAAACCCAAACACTTTCATTTAAAGCTTCGGAACCATGTGCTTTACCAGATACTGTGTCAAATGGAACTAGAAGTGATTGGTATAAGCTTAATAAGGAAGTTGGAAATGCGTCAACAGTTATAATAGGAGACAACATTACTAAAATTGGAAATTTGAATTTTGATAATAGAAAATCTTCATATCCAAATTTAAAGAATGTTGTTTTAGCTCCATCTGTAAAAATGATTGGGCGTTCTGCCTTTTATGAATTGTCAGCTTTGGAAACAATTAATCTTGAATCAGTTACAAGCATAGATCAAGCATCTTTTGCTGAAAGTGGTTTAAAAGCACTTAATTTTAATCAAAGTGATGTTTCAATTGGTGTAAATGCGTTTGCTGATTGCGAGTCTTTGGAAACTGTTAATGTGAAAGGGCTTACTTATATAGGCGAATCTGCGTTTGAAAGTTGCTCAAAACTAACTTCTTTTACGTGTGATTCTACTATTCCTCAATTAAGTTCAGCTGTTTTTAAAGGCTGTAGTTCATTGAACCAAATTAATCTTAAAGCAGTAAAAATTGAAGACTATGCATTTATAAACTGTGCAGCCTTATCTCATTTTGATTTTTCTGAAACAGAAAATATAGGTGCTTATGCGTTTGCCTATACACCTATAAAAAAAGCTAACTTTACATTGTTAAAAACAATTGGAGAAGATGCGTTCCTTGAATGTTCTAATTTTACGTCCATTTGTTATCATGGTAGTAAAACAGAATGGGATGCAATTGCAAGCGGTTCCAGCTATCCAGAAGAAGCTACAATTCATTATAAAGAAGATTCCGTAGATGCAACGCCAGCAACTTGTACAGAGCCTGGATGGAAAGAAGTAGGAGTATGTGACATATGTGGTCAGCATTATTCTTATCAAAATGATACTGAAAATGTTATTCCAGCATTAGGTCACAGCTATTCTGATGAATATACTGTTGATAAACCAGCGACTTGTACAGAAGAAGGCGAGAAGAGCAAACATTGTGAAAATCCAGGCTGTGAAGAAAGAAATGATGTCCAGAAAATTGATGCTCTTGGACATGATTATGTTGAAACAACAGTAGCACCTACCTGTACTGAAAAAGGAACTCTTACCAAAACCTGTAGTAGATGCAACGATGTTGTTACAGAAGAGATTCTAGCACTTGGACATGATTTCGCCAAAGACTACACTGTAGATCTGAAAGCTACCTGCACAACTGACGGTAAGCAGAGCAAGCATTGCTCCAGATGCGATGAGAAAACAGATGAGCAGAAAATTCCAGCATTTGGACATGATTTTACATCTAAAGTTACCAAAGAAGCTACTTGTACAGCTGATGGCGTGATTACCAAAACCTGCAGCAGATGTGATGTAACTGAAACAGAAGCAATCAAAGCAACTGGACATAAGTTTGGTGACTGGAAAATAGCCGCAGAAGCAACTGTTTTCGCACCAGAGCAGCAGGAGAGAATCTGTGAGACTTGTGGAGAAAAGGAGACAAAGACAGTAGGTACTGCTTTAAAAGCGACTGCTACTGTAAACGCTTCCAGCGTAAAGCTAAAAGTAAAACAGTCCACCTCTGGCTTGAAGATAACAGGTTTTGCAAAAGGTGATTCTGTAAAAACATGGAAATCCACCAATACCAAGATCTTTACCGTAAAAGGAAAAGAAAACGGAACCTGCAAGATTAAAGCAAAAAAGGCTGGTACTGCAAAACTCCAGATCACTCTTGCAAGTGGCCTGAAAAAGACTGTAACTGTGAAGGTACAGAAAACTGCTGTAAAAACCACAAAGGTTACCGTAGCTAATACAAAAGTAACAGTTAAGAAGGGCAAAAAAGTCACCCTGAAACCAGTGGTAACTCCATTTACCTCTAAACAGAAAGTTACTTACACCACTTCCAACAAGAAAATCGTTACTGTTTCTAAGAACGGTGTCGTAACCGGAAAGAAAAAAGGAACAGCAAAGGTCACTGTAAAATCCGGAAATAAATCCGTAAAGGTAACTGTAAAAGTAAAATAAGCACCAATAATGGAGGCTCTTCTTCCGTAAGGAAGAGGGGCCTTTTTTAAAGGGAAGGAGTCTGAAATAAATGAAAAAAATAGGACTATGGAAAAAATTAGCCAGTTGGCTGCTTGTTTTTTTGTTAGTTCTGCAAATTCCGGTAAACGTGTTTGCGGAAGGATGGATCAGCGAAACTGATATTTCTGCAGACAACGATTTTTTAGAAACGGAAAATGCTGCTAATGTTGAAGAGGAAGAAAACACCGATTTTGTTGATGATGAGAAAATAGAAGAAACTGAAAATGATGGTTTTACCGATTCGGAAAACCTGTCAGAAGAGGAGAATACTCTTTTTAATAACGGAACCGATCCGGAAGAATCTAACGAAGAAGCCCAAGAAGTACAGGTTACGGTAAGTGTCAGCAAAGATGGAAAGTTCTTGAATGATAAAGACGGTAATCCGATGGCTGGGCGATCCATTACGCTTACTGGCAAAAGTACATATAATATGGATGATGCCTTGAAATTAGCTCATGATCTCTATTATCCAGGTGGTTCAGAAGCTGGATATGATTATCACGAAGACGAAAATGGAATATATGATGGCATAATATATAAATTGTGGGGATATGACAAGAGCGATGTTCCAAATATTAAGTCTGTATTGAATTATGATACCCGAAACCTGGGTTCTGCTCTCAGTCGTACCGTACAAAACGGTGATGAACTGCATTTTTTTATACAGGCACGCAACGGCAAGGATAAGTTTGCGTTTTTCACGGAAAAAGGAGCAACTTATACCCAGGGACAGAAAATAACACTAAAGCTGAGGCAGCGTAATGACTATGGTGGAAGTTTTTCAAATTGTGCGGATGCTAGTATTTATATTAACGGTGTCAAACAGGAAGGCTTACTTACAGACTCAGAGGGAAATGTAACACTGCCGGAGTTAGAAGCTGGTCAGAGTTATTTTGTTACTGCTGAAAAATTAATTACTACTGCTGAAGGAACAGAAGTAACAGATATTTCTGCCGCATATACAATTGTTACAGTTGTTTCTGCAAATGAACAGCCGGGAGATTATATCAACAAAATTCATTTGCGTGTAGAAGCAGGAGAAAAAACAAAAGAATTTGAAACGTCTGCTATAGCTGGAGAAAACGATTTATGGATTCCCGCAGAATATAGTAGTGGAAATTTTTTTGCCAGTGTTGATCTTGCTGATAATACACCAGATGGTTCAGTTGTTTATGCTGTCTATCCCAATCCACAAGATGGAAGTATCTGTAGAGTTAAATTATTAGATGGAAATGACACTTTCCTAAAAAACACAACTGTTTTTCAATGCTCTAATGTTACTTCGTCTATAAAGTTTGAAATCCGAAAAAATGGAGCTCTTTTGCAGTCTGTAAATGTTCCTATATATTATAGAGCACATCTAACAGATATAGAATTAAAAGACTTTTGGGGACATGAAGTATCAACTGGTTTAAAGGATACAATAGATGACCAGAGTCTTGAAATAAAAGTACCATGTAACTCAGAATATTTTGACTTGGATGCAAGCACTAATTATGGCAGTATAGAAGAATTATTCTATAATACAAACAAACTCAATATTACCGGAGCAGAAACGGTTTCTATCCCTACAGGTATTCGTTTTTTTCCAGATTGGGAGACTTATAATGAGTGCAAAATATCATTTACATTGGAAAAAAACGAAGAATATCATACATCAAAAGATACAAACTATACGATTATCATAACTCCTGGAGATATAGATTATACTCCAGAAGTAACTTTAGATATTTCTGGAAAATACGGAGATGTTTATAAGAATTCCGAATCTCCTGTTCTGACGGCAAATGCAGATGTACTGAAACCGGAAAAAGGAGTATTAAGTTATCAATGGTATTATGTCGTTTTACCAGATAGGGTTTATGTTCCTGATTATATTAGTTTTGATAAATACGTTAAAATTGATTGTGAGGAAAAAAGCTATAAAGTTCCCACGGATTCCGCTTTCTCTACAAGATATTACTGTTGCATTGTCAATTATGAGATTGATGGAAAAACATATTCTTCAAAAAGTAAATTTACAGAAATTGCAGTAGTATCAAATGAACTTGAAATTCCAAAGATAGAAACTCAGCCGCAGCCTATTTCCTGGATTAAGGGGAAACCTTTAACAGAAACGCTGGAAGTTGGCTTAAAAACAGTAGTAGATCAAGGAAATGCACAGTATCAATGGTATAAAAATACTGAAAGCAATAATGAAAGCGGATTCGCTATTGCTGGAGCAACCCAAAGTTCCTATAAACCGCCAGTTTCTGAAATTGGAACTACATACTATTATTGTCAGATTTGGTATAAGCGTAACGATTTGTTTTATGAACAAGGGAAAAATGCAGAATCGAATACTTTAACCAGTGAAAAAATAGTTTCTGATCCAGTTGCTGTTACTGTTACGGAAGAACCGCTGCCATGGGAAGGAAACGGATCAGAAGAATCCCCATACATTATTAAATCAGCTTCTGATCTGGAAGCATTGCGTGAAAAAGTAAATAAAGACGGATTTGCTTTTTCAGATGCTTATTTCAAAATGGATGCGGATATTACTCTTCCAGATGGATGGAAACCAATCGGAGCCACTAAGGATGGTAGGGTAAACCTGCAGAAAGGTGCAAACTTAAATGCTTTTAGCGGTATTTTTGATGGAGCCGGTCACACAATTACAGTTCCAGAAGGCGGACTTCCGCTGTTTGGATATGTCAGAAATACCAGAATCCGCAACCTGAACATCTATGGAAAAAAGATTGCTGGTTACGGACTGGTTAATAATTTTGAAGGTGTCGGTCTTTCTGGTAGTGCAGTTGAGATTGATAATGTAACTTTAAAGAGCGGATCCAGTACCTTAAAAGCAGGTTTTCTGGGGGCGAATAAGACCGTAAATGGTTATGCCGGTTGTTCTGCTGCATTTGTAGCAACCATTACAAACTGTACTATTGAAAAGGGAGTTGTCGTTGGATATGACAAAAAACAGAGCCAGATTGGTGCCATCGCAGGGCGTATGCAGGGAACTATCAAGAACTGTGTGAGTTATGCAGATGTTTATGGAACAGATTATGTAGGTGGTATCATTGGAACCCGTGATAATGCTATGGGTACCTGTGAAGTCATCGGATCTGAATTCTATGGTACAGTAACTGCTTCTGGGCAGCATGCCGGAGGTATTGTTGGTGGCGGATATGATAGCTCTTCAGCTCCAAATGGAACAAAGGTTACTATTAATAACTGTGTATCTGAAGGAACTGTTACAGGTGCAGATAAGGTTGGCGGCATTTTAGGTGGAGATACCTATGTGGCACAGACTTGGGATAACTGTCAGTATTCCCTTAGAAATAATTCCTTCACAGGAAAAGTCCAGGCTACTGGTGAAAATGCTTCCTATATAGGTGGAATCATTGGTTTCTATGACAGTCTGAACCGGATCGATGCGATTTCGAATAATTATTATTCAAAGGATTGCGGAGCTACAAGTGGTATTGGATTCGTAAAATATATTGATACCAGCTGTGCGTCCCATGAGACATCAAGCGGATCTACCTATTTTAATACAGAAAATGGTACTACAGACTGCCCGGAGATAACCGGCTGTGGCTGGAAAACAGGCTTTAACCGTACTGACGATCCTCTCGGGACAGATATGGATAAACTGTTTTCTACAGAAGGTCTGCGGATTACAGTAGATTCCCTGGAGATTAGCGGCGATTACCGTACTGCATTTGATATTGGGGAAGACCTTGATTTTACAGGAATGCAGGTAAAAGCCCTTATCAGTGATGGTACCGAACAGGAGGTCCCGTGGACAGATCTTACCATTGAGGGATATAACAAAAATCAGCGTGGAGAGCAGACCTTAAAGCTTTCTTATAAAGAAGCTTTTACCCAGCTGACCGTAACTGTACTGAAGAAGGATGCCGGAACGATCACCGTCAGCCTTACCCTTCTTGGAGACAGCGTACATAACAGTGATACAGACGGAACCTGCCATACCTTATATAATGATAACCTGGAAACCTGGATCAAAAAGACAGATTACAAGATGGATGGAAATGCAAATGTGCTTGCAGTATTAAAGACTGCTTTTGCAGAAAATAACATGACCTATCGTTCTGCAAAAGAAGAGAATTATATTGCCGGAATTACACGGGCAGGAGAACCGGAACTTGCTGAATTTACAAACGGGGATTATAGCGGCTGGGTGTACACTTTAAATGGTTTCCATTCTGATCTTGGCGTAAAAGAGCAGTATCTGGAAGATGGAGACGAGATCGTTTTCCATTATACAGATGACTACCGGAAGGAACACGAACATGAGTGGTCGGAAAGCTGGTCTTATGACTCAGAATCCCATTGGCATGAATGTGTGTCCAGATATGGAACCTGTGATATTACCGATAATACCAAAAAAGGCGGCTATCAGAAGCATATCTTCGGAGATGGTAAGGTAATAACTGCAGCTACCTGTAAAGCAGAGGGAAAGAAGGAATTTACCTGTCTGGTGTGCGGCTATACAAAAACAGAAGTTATTCCACAAACCAGCCAGCATTCCTATGATACTGGAACCGTCACCAAGCAGGCCACCTATACTTCAGCCGGGGAAAAGGTTTATACCTGTACTGTATGCGGAGCAACTAAGGCGGAAGTGATCCCGATGCTTACACACGATCATAACTTTACCTGGACAGTCATTTCCCAGGCTACCGTATTTGCTCCAGAGAAACAGGAAGGTATCTGCACTATCTGCGGTGCTAAAAAGACACGGGATAACGGAAACAAGCTGACAGCAACCATAAAGTTAAATGCAACGTCCATTAAGCTTCAGAAAAAACAAAGCACTACGAAAGTAAAGGTTACTGGTCTGGCAAATGGTGATTCCGTGAAATCCTGGACTTCCAGCAATAAAAAGATCGTGACCGTTGATAAAAGTGGAAAGATCAAAGCTGGTAAGAAGACTGGAAATGCAAAGATTACTGTAACATTAAAAAGTGGCAAGAAAGCCATCTTAAAGGTGAAAGTACAAAGTACGAAAGTAAAGACTACGAAGATAACTGGATTAAAAACCAATGTCACCTTGAAGAAGGGCAAGAGTCTTACTTTAAAACCAGTTGTTGCTCCAATCACTTCCCAGGAGAAGGTTACCTACACCACTTCTAATAAGAAGATCGCAACCATTACGAAAAATGGGGTGGTAAAAGCAAAGAAAAAAGGTAAAGTTACAATTACGGTAAAATCTGGGAAAGTTACAAAAAAAGTAAAAATAACTGTCAAATAAATTCAAACAAACAGCAGTAGAGGATTTGTATGTCTTCTACTGCTGTGATATAAAGGTAAAGGAAATGGGCAGGATAAATTAAAAAGGAAAATATGAAATACGATGTAAAAATAAGGAAAAGATTTGCTATAATCCTTTGTTGTTTTCTCCTTTTCTGCAGCAATTTTGCTATTGGCTGTGGAACTGATAAAAATTCCGGGGAACCGGCTGCATGTACCATATCTATTGATTGTCGAACTGTGCTTGACAACATGGACGAGCTGAAGGAAACAAAAAAAGAATTTATTCCAAATGACGGCTGGATTCTTTCATCGACAAGCGTGAAATTTACAACAGGTGAAACTGTGTTTGATATTTTAAAGGACATTTGTGAAAAGAATGGAATACAAATTTCTTCCAGATACACGCCTTTGTATAACAACTATTATGTTGAAGGAATCAATCAGCTCTATGAATTCGACTGTGGCAAAAAGTCAGGGTGGATGTATAGTGTAAATGGAGTGTTTCCAAATTATGGAGCGTCTTCATATAAACCTAAGGATGGAGATAAGATTGAATGGGTGTATACCTGCAATCTCGGAGACGATGTAGGAAATCATTACGAAGAAAAATGATTTAGCAAATACACTTTTCTCGTAAAATAAGATCCAGCTGTTTGTTCTCTTTTAAGAGTTGACAGCTGGACTTTTTTCATATGTCTCAAAAAAGGCAACAATGTATATGCTCTATATTGCACGATGGAAATGCCTGTTGTTGACAGTTATTGGCAAAACTGTTATAATTTTCTAATTGATAGTGGTAGAATAATATCAATTTGGCATAAATTCTAAAAAGCATCTTATTAAACGCGGACATATACATTTATAAATGTATTAAAAGATTGTTTTTTGGGAAAGAAAAGGCAAAAACAGAATAACCAGACGTGGTTCGGTTTATAAGACCGATTTAAGGAAATCCGGTGTGATTCCGGAACTTCTTTTCCCTGTATAAAACGTTAGTCTTTTGTGAAAGACTGTGCGGAAACGTTTTGAGTCAGCATATCCAACACGTTGTATAGAGGTCGGAGGCTCATGTGTACAATGAGGCTCTGTTTTTGTTGCCTAAAAGCAAAAGGAGAAAGACATAAATGATTTTATACCCAGGAGAAAACAGTTGGAATACCGTGCGTTTAGATAAAAGAAATTATACCGCACAAAAAGCTAAGGAGCAACAAAAGGAATTGATCAAAAGAATCCCTGAACAATATATTTATATTGATGATAGATGCTTTAGAAATGCTGGCAGAATGAAGGAAGTAATACTTTCGCCTCAATGCAAAATAATTGGAAAACAGGCTTTTGAAAGCTGTCAGTTTCGAAAAGGAATTGATTTTCCCGCTACTCTTATAGAAATTAAGAAAAGAGCATTTGCAGAAAATCATAGTTTAAGACAGGCTATTTTTCCATCTTCCGTGAAACGCATAGGGGCACAATGTTACCGGGAATGTAATAATCTAAGAGTTGCAAAATTTGAGAAAAATAGTAATTGCACAGTAATTCAAGAAGGAGTTTTTGATTCATGTGTTAAGTTAAATGAGGTTGTTCTTCCAGAAAAGACGAAGGGAATTGAAAGACGTGCCTTTTATAGGTGTAAAGAATTGAAAAAAATCACTTTTCCAAATACACTCAGAAAAATAGGAGATGAAGCTTTTTACTTTTGCGGATTTGAAGAACTTCACCTTCCAGATAAACTTGAAGAAATAGGAGATAGTGCCTTCTTTCGATGCAGCAGTTTAAAATATGTATTCATCCCTAAAAGTGTGAAGTCAATTGGCCGGTGGGTATTTCATGGCTGCAGCAAATTGGAATATCTGGAAATTCATCATGATCCAGAATATATAGGGCCTTGGATAGTCAACAAAAGTTGCACAATCCGATGCTATAAGGGTAGTAAAATGGATCGTTATTGTGATGAGTTCGAATTAAAGAGGGAGTATATCAGTGCCAAAAGCATTATCGATAAATGAAAAAGAATTTAAAATCGATCATTCTGCGGAGAATTTCATGATCGACACATTTTCTCTATATCATCCATTTGTAAATTTTTTCTATTTTTGCGTGGTGTTGCTTTTTTCAATGTTTAATCAGCACCCGGTCTTTCTTGGAATATCTTACGCAGGAGCTTTTTCATATGCTGTGCTTTTAAATGGCTGGAAAAAAACAGCCAAGCAGAGTTTCCTTTTTACCCTACCTTGTTTGACCATTATAGCACTTATGAACCCGCTTTTTAATCATTATGGAGTCACTATGCTCTACTATGTAGAAAGCAGCGGAAATTGGATCACACTTGAATCACTTGTATATGGTATCGTTCTTGGAGCGGTAATGTTCGTTGTCATTCAGTGGTTTTCTTGTTATAACGAGATCATGACAACAGACAAATTTATTTATTTATTTGGAAAACTGATCCCTGCACTTTCACTTATTTTATCAATGGCTTTGCGATTTGTTCCGAGGTTTTTGGGACAACTTAAACTTATCCGAAATGGACAAAAAGCCATGGGAAAAGATATTTCCGAAGGAAACCTTTTTGACCGGATCCATGCAGGGCTAAATATGTTATCCATACTTATTACATGGGCACTGGAAAACGCCATAGAAACTTCTGATTCTATGAGAAGCAGGGGATATGGATTAAAAGGAAGAACTGCTTTTTCTATTTATCATTTTACACGGAAAGATAAGTATGTCTTTGGAATTATGATCGGTTTATTTGCAGTGTTCACAGGAGGCTGTATGAGAGGAGCCTCTTATGCTACTTATGATCCTCGAATTATTCTTGCTGGTTTTTCGATAAATGGATATGAGGCCCCAGTAGTTGCTTCTAAAGCGTGGACGATACTCACTTATGTAAGTTTTGGCGTTTTTTGTTTTCTTCCAATAATAATCGATGTAATAGAAAGCGTCAGCTTTTCACGCAGTCGAAGGAAAAGTGCTGTGGATCTTGAAATGACTTACAAAAAAATCTATGAAACTCTGGAAGAGGAAGGAACTGTTTTATGAATCTTGTAGAAGTGAAGGATTTCAGCTTTTCATACCCGGAATGTTCTCACAAGGTTCTGGAACATGTAAATCTGAAAATAAAAGAAGGAACTTTGAATGTGATTTGCGGCAGAAGCGGCTGTGGAAAAAGTACACTGCTGCGTCAGCTGAAGACGGTACTGGCACCGGCTGGAAATACAAGCGGGCAGATCCTTTACAGGGGTGTTTCCCTGAAAGACACCGATCACAGGACACAGAGCCAGGAGATTGGTTTTGTCATGCAGAATCCGGACAACCAGATCGTGACGGACAAAGTATGGCATGAACTTGCCTTTGGCCTGGAAAGCCTGGGCTATGACAATGCCACCATCCGTCTTCGGGTTGCAGAGATGGCAAGCTATTTTGGAATCCAGCAATGGTTTTACAAAAACGTGGTGGAATTATCAGGCGGGCAGAAGCAGCTGCTTAATCTGGCAGCGGTGATGGCGATGCACCCGTCTTTATTGATCCTGGACGAACCGACCTCCCAGCTGGATCCCATTGCAGCTTCGGATTTTCTGGAAACAGTAAAGAAAATAAACCGGGATATTGGGACCACAGTCCTGCTGACGGAACACCGGCTTCAGGATATTATCCCCTACGCAGACCGCATTTTTGTGATGGATGAAGGCGGCGTATTTATGGAGGGAACTCCAAGGGAGATCGGGACAGCCCTTGGCAGGGAAAAACACAGCATGTTTCTTTCCATGCCGGTTCCCATGCAGATTTATGGGGAGACCAGGAGCCATCTTACCTGTCCCCTTACCGTAAGTCAGGGAAGACAATGGATTCGGGATTACATAGAAGAAAAAGGAATTACCAAAGAGCAGATCCAGCAGGCAAACCAAAGACTTGCCGGGTCCACTCATGCCCAGGATAATAAACTTCCCGGCGAAACAGCAGAATCCGAAGTAAAAGGGATTCTTGTAGGCCTGAAATTGAAAAAAAACACACCAGAACCAGCCATCCAGATGAAGGGGGTATGGTTTCGTTATGAAAAGGATAGTCCTGACGTTGTAAGGGACTTGTCCTTAGAGGTAAAAAAAGGAGAATTCTACGCCCTTGTAGGCGGAAACGGAACGGGAAAGAGTACTACGTTATCGCTTCTCAGCCGTGTCCATCAACCTTACAGGGGAAGAATTTATCTGGAGGGAAAAGACCTCCGCTCATTTAAGGATACCCAGCTGTACTGCAGTTATCTTGGGGTAATGCCCCAGAATCCCCAGAGCATTTTCCTGAAAAAGACCGTACTGGAAGACCTGTATTCCGTGATCGGCGGAAAGAAAGAGAAACCATCTAAAGAGTACAATCTTTCCATGAAAAAGGAAAAAGCTATCGAAGGGATTGTAAGCCTTACCCATTTGGAGGGACTGCTGGACCGCCATCCCTATGATTTAAGCGGCGGGGAGCAGCAGCGGCTTGCTCTTGCAAAAGTGCTTCTCCTTCGCCCAAAAATCCTTCTCATGGATGAACCGACCAAGGGAATGGACGCGGAATACAAAGAAGAGCTTGGCGGGATACTGAAGAAACTGCAGTCTCATGGAATGACCATTTTCATGATCTCCCATGATGTGGAATTTGTAGCAGAATATGCGGATACCACAGGGCTTTTCTTCGAAGGAAATATTGTGACAAGCAAAAAGACAAGAGACTTTTTCGCTGGAAATAACTTCTATACCACTGCGGCAAACCGTATGGCAAGAGGTCTGTTTCCAGAGGCAGTTACCGGAAAGGATGTGGTGTCATGCTTGACGAATCCCAGTTAGATGAATTCCTGAATGAATTCTTTGGGGAAGAAGAACCAGCTTCGGATGTCACCCGTTTAAAGAACTCTGGAAAACCAAATCCTTTCCGTCGAAATGAAGTTCCTTCTGAAGAACTGGAAGAATACACCCTTCCGACTGACGGAATGATTATCCGCCAGATGGAGCGCCAAGGTAAGCCGCCGCACCTGGTTTGCATTTGCGGTCATGCTGATCGTGGTACCAATCCTTCTATTCTTCTCCGTGAAGATATGGGGAGGGCGGAAATACCTGCTCTGTAGCCTGATCGTAGTAGTGGCTGCCATGCTTCCCTTTTTTATGATGTTTGAGGGCAGAAAGCCAAAGGCCAGGGAAATCATGGTGATTTCCGTATTAGCTGCCATTGGCGTAGCAGGACGCGCCGCCTTTTTCATGGTGCCAAGCTTCAAGCCTGTGGCTGCCATCGTGATCCTAACCGGGGTTTCCTTTGGCGGCGAGGCTGGATTTTTAGTTGGCAGCCTTACCATGCTGATCTCCAACATGTTTATGGGGCAGGGTCCCTGGACACCCTGGCAGATGTTTGCCTTTGGCATGATCGGATTTTTGGCAGGGATCCTGTACCAGAAGGGGATTTTAAAAGCCAGGAAGTTCGATCTTTGTATCTACGGATTTTTAAGTGTCTTTTTAATTTATGGAGGCATTATGAATCCTGCCAGCATCCTGATGTCCTACGGATATATTACAAAAAGCAGCCTGATCGCCTACTACATTTCAGGCGCCCCCGTGGATCTGGTACATGCAGCTTCCACCGTGATCTTCCTATGGCTGCTTAGCCGCCCGCTTCTGGAAAAGCTGGAGCGGATCAAGGTGAAATATGGGCTGATACAGGAATCAGAGAACCGATAATAGAAAAATAGATGTAAGTGGAATTTGATTTTTAAAAGAAGGAGAAACGAAAAATGTTAAATCCCAAAAAGAAAAGGAAGGAATGCTATCTTGCCGGAATTCTGGCGGCGGCAGCAGCCATCAGCCTGTTATCTGGCTGCGGTGGTGGGACACCGTCCTTAGAGGAAGCATTAAAGAAAACTGCTTCCTATGAACAGACAAGTATTTCCTCCCCGGCTTCGGACTCCCTTGGCGGTGAATGGGCCGTGATCGCACTGGCGCGCTCCGGTGAGCAGGCAGAGGACGGTTATTACGAAAAATACAGGGCAAATCTGGAAAAACGGGTGAAAGAACAATCTGGCGTACTTAGCGAAAACCGTTATACGGAATATTCCAGGGTGATCCTTGCCCTGACAGCCATCGGGGATGATCCGAAAGATGTTGCAGGCTATGATCTGACAAAGGCTTTGGAGGATTATGACACCGTGGTTTTCCAAGGACTGAACGGCGCTGTTTTTGCACTTCTTGCCCTGAATGCAGACCGCTTGGATGTGGATGGGCCACTTGAGAAACGATATCTGGATTTTATCCTTGAAAAAGAAAAA
>ENA-OPVV01001706-OPVV01001706.1-human-gut-metagenome-genome-assembly--contig:-NODE-1706-length-15320-cov-2.026335_pt1 | contig 15320 bp, 16 predicted proteins | sample MGYA00241500_ERZ501992 | MGnify/ENA primary metagenome ERZ501992 (study PRJEB25962, sample SAMEA2043052) | human gut metagenome | biome: human gut; feature: human-associated habitat; material: faeces...
GGGAGTTGTAAAGGATGCTGTTTTCCGGAAGGGACATATTGTTACCGAAGAAGACATTCCGGTACTTTTATCTGTGGGAAAAGAGAATCTTTATATCTGGGAAAAACAGGAAGGTATGCTTCATGAAAATGAGGCAGCTGAGATTTTGCGTCAAATCTGTCAGGGTGAGCATATGCATCCTTCCGGGGTGAAGGAAGGAAAGATCGAACTGATCGCCGACTGTGAAGGGGTATTGAAGATCAATACCGAAAAGTTGAATGCGGTGAACAGTCTTGGTGAGATGATGATCGCATCCAGACATGGAAATTTTCCGGTGAAAACCGGAGATAAGATTGCAGGAACAAGGATCATTCCGCTTGTGATCGAAGAAGAAAAGATGCAGAAGGCCTGTGAAGTGGCAGGAAAAGAACCGATTTTCCGGATTCTTCCGTACCAGAAGAAAAAAGCGGGAATCGTAACGACGGGAAGCGAAGTGTATTATCACCGGATCGAGGATAAATTTACTCCGGTTGTGATCGAAAAACTGAAAGAATGTGGCGTTACAGAGGTGAAGCAGATCCAGTGCAACGATGATCATGAGATGATCACGGAAGCAATCCAGACTCTGATCGAGGATGGTTCTGACCTGATCGTCTGTACCGGTGGAATGAGTGTAGATCCGGATGACAGGACTCCGCTTGCGATCAAAAATGCCTGTACGGAAGTGGTGACTTATGGGGCACCGGTTCTTCCGGGAGCCATGTTTATGCTTGCTTATTGTGAAAAAGAAGGCAGACAGATTCCGGTCATGGGTCTTCCGGGATGCGTGATGTATGCAAAACGGACGATTTTTGATCTGGTTCTTCCGAGGATTATGTGTGATGAAAAGCTGCATGAAAAAGATTTCCGGCTTCTTGGACAGGGAGGACTTTGTCTGTCCTGTCCGGTGTGTACTTTTCCAAACTGTGGATTTGGAAAAGGAGGATATTAAAATCATGAGAAAGAATAACTTATTTAAGAAAACAGTGGCAGCAGGTCTGGTTCTGCTGATGACAGCATCACTTGCTGCATGTGACGGTAAAAAGACCGACACAAAAACAGAAGACAAAAAGACAGAAACAAAGGCTGACAAAGAAGAGGATGTAGAGCTTCAGGTATTTATCGCAGCCAGCCTGAATACGGCAATGACAGATATTGCAGAGCGTTATGAAAAAGAGCATCCGAATGTGAAGATTGTCTACAATGCAGACAGCTCAGGAACTCTGCTGACACAGATCGAAGAAGGATATGAGTGTGACCTGTTCTTCTCTGCAGCACAGAAACAGATGGATCAGCTTGAGGCTGACGGACTGGTAGTAGAAGGAACATGCCATAATGTAGTGAACAATCAGGTAGTTGTTATCACATTAAAGGACAGTGATACAGCAGTAACCGGGCTTGAAAACTTAAATGAGGCAAAGAGCATTGCACTTGCAGGCGGAAGTGTACCAGTTGGAAAATACACCCGTCAGGCGTTGATGAATCTCGGAATTCTGGACAAAGTAGACGATGCGTCTACCATCACAACAGAACAGATTTCTGAAGCTCTTGGTGGAATAGAGATCAGTGAGCAGGCAAATGTAAGCAAGGTGCTGATCGCCGTTACAGAGGGTGCATGCGAAGTTGGAACAACTTATTATTCTGATACATACGGATATGAGGATCAGATCAAGATCCTTCAGACAGTAAGCTATGATCTGACAGGTAACGTGGTTTATCCGATCTGCCGTGTGGAAAATAAAGAGGCAGATGATGCAAAGAAAAAAGCAGCCGATGATTTCCTTGCATATGTAACATCCGATGACGCAAAGAAGATCTTTGACAGCTACTATTTCGATACAAACGTAGAGTAAAAGAGGAACGATATGGAAGAAATAAGACAGATCCTTGCAGGACTTGACTGGAGTCCGCTTTTTATTTCAATTAAAACAGGAATCGCAGCAACGATCGTGTCATTCTTCCTGGGAATATGGGCAGCAAGAAAGGTGCTGAAAGCGAAGACGGGTCTCAGGGCTGTGCTGGATGGGATTCTGACACTGCCGCTGGTGCTTCCGCCGACGGTTGCAGGATTTTTCCTGCTGCTCATTTTCAGTACGAGAAGAACCGTTGGATCGTATCTTTATACGACATTTGATATCAAGATCGTACAGTCCTGGGCAGGATGCGTGATCGCGGCGACTGTGATTGCATTTCCACTGATGTACCGGAATGCAAGAGCAGCATTTGAACAGGTGGATGTGAACCTGATCTATGCGGCGCAGACGCTCGGTATGCCGGAGTGGAAGATTTTCTGGAGGGTGATCATGCCGGCGGCAGGTCCTGGAGTTGCATCCGGTACAATTCTTGCATTTGCAAGAGCGCTTGGAGAATATGGTGCGACCTCCATGCTTGCGGGCAATATTCCAGGAAAGACGGCAACCATTTCCCAGAGGATTGCAATGGTCATCCAGGACGGTGATTATCAGACGGCAGGCGTGTGGGTCGGAATTGTAATCCTGATCGCATTCGGAATAGTAGTACTTATGAATCTGGCATTTGGAAAGGGAATGAAACATACAAAGCAATGGTAGAACTAGAGATAAAAAAACAGTATGAAAAATTCAGGCTGGATGTTGCCTTTAAAAGTGAAAAAAAGTGGATCGGAATCCTGGGCGCTTCCGGATGTGGGAAAAGCCTGACCTTGAAAAGTATTGCCGGGATCGAAAGACCGGAAAAAGGGCGGATCGTGATTGACGGAGTTACCCTTTTTGATGCCGGAAAAAAGATTTTTCTGAAGCCACAAAAAAGGAAAGTCGGTTATCTTTTTCAGAATTATGCGTTGTTTCCGAACATGACCGTGGAGCAGAATATCGGGATTGGATTTACCGGAAACAAAGAAGATAAGCAGAAAATGGTAGAACAGTTGATCCATCATTTCCAGCTGGACGGACTGGAAAAGCTTTATCCGTCAAAGCTTTCCGGCGGACAGCAGCAGAGAACGGCACTGGCACGGATTATGGCATATGAACCGGATGTGATCCTTCTGGATGAACCATTTTCGGCACTGGATGCGTATCTTCGGGAGCGGATGCTGACCGAGCTGATGGAAATGCTGAGTGATTATGAAGGTACGGTGATCATGGTGTCCCACAGCAGGGATGAAATCTACAGCTTCAGTGAAGAGGTTCTGGTAATTGAAGATGGACATGGAATCCGCCTGGGTCCGGTAAAAGAAGTATTTAATGCACCGCGCTATAAGACAGCGGCAAGACTTACCGGATGTAAAAATATTGCAGATGTTTACCGGATGGATGCGCAGACGGTGTATGTGAAAGACTGGGATGTGCAGCTGATTTTCAAAGGACGCAGTGTGCCGGAGAATGTGAAGGCAATCGGGATCCGAGCTCATGATCTGATTCCGGTGTATGGAACGATATCCGGGGCTATGCTGAAAGTTAAAGAATGGAAAAGTGTGGATTATCCATTTGAACGAAAATATTTTATCCAATGCGAGTCGGGATGTGAGGACTTCTGCTGGTTTGTCCAAAGAGAGATTTCTGCCACTCTGGAAGAAAAAGGAATGCCGGATGCACTCGCATTTCCGGAAGAAAAAGTGCTGTTCCTTGAAGGATAGCGTGGCAGATGCTATAATGGACAAATAGAGAAAACGGGCAGAAGGTGGCAGCATAAATGCAGAAAGAACAAGACAGGGAAGCGATTTACCGGAGCATTTTCTTCTGTGATATGGATCGGAAGAAGGCGGATGAGATCATTAACCGGTTAGACGGCAGAACCGTAACCTATGACAAGGGCGAAATCATCATAAGAGAAAGAGAAAAACTGAACAATATCGGAATCCTGCTTGACGGGGTACTCTGTAAAGTGCAGTATTACCGGGATGGAACCGAACAGCTGGTCCAGAAGCTTGTCAGCTCGTTTGTTGTGGGAGTGGAGATTGCGGTCAGTGAAAAAAAGACGAGTCCTTATGATGTTTATGCATCGGAACAGGCACACATTTTCTGGTTTCCTGTACGGGCGATGGAAGAAGAGGGCGTTCTGGATCTGCGTGAGAGGATTGAGTTTTACAAGAAAACGGTTCATTTCCTTGCAAATGAAGATATCCGCAAGTGCAGGAAGATTGAATTGCTGTCGATCAGAGGAATCCGGGAAAGAATCGAGCAGTATCTGAGAATTCAGCAAAGCCGCCATAAAAGCAATGCCTTTGATATTGAATTTAACAGAGAACAGATGGCAAATTATCTGGGGATCAACCGGAGTGTGCTGTCACATGAGTTGAAAAAAATGGAAAAAGAAGGGATTTTGAAGGTCAGAAAGAATCATTTTGAGCTGGCTGATAAAGAATAAAACAGAATTTCTGCTGAAAATATCGAAAAGTGGTTGGTTTTTATCAGAATATAGTTTATAATGAAAAAAGGATTAGGCGGCAAGGAGGTTCTTTATGGCATCGTCAAAAAATTATACAGAAGTTTTGATAGGCGGCAAAGTATTCACCCTGAGCGGATTTGAAAGCGAAGATTATCTGCAGAAGGTATCCACTTATCTGAACCATAAAATCGAGGAATGTACAAGCAGCGATGGATATCGCAAGCAGAGTGCGGAAGCCAGAAGTGTGCTTCTTGCTTTAAATATAGCAGATGATTATTTTAAAGCCAAGAAACAGGGCGGCGCATTAGAAAGCGACATCGAGGAAAAAGACAAAGAGATGTACGATTTAAAGCATGAACTGATCTCAGTACAGATCAAGTATGAGAATGCTGAAAAAGCACTGGATAAACTCAAGGCAGAGAACCAGGAACTTCAGATGAAGATCGTACAGCTTGAAACAGAAATGAAAAATCACCGTACAAAATAGACTGTCCTGAGGCAGTCTATTTTTGATACTCCGGTATACAAAGAGAAATGTCTGCAACACAGGGGCTTTGTATACAGGTTATTTAAAGATAGAGGAGTTATATGAAAGACAGAGTTGAAATCCTTGCACCTGCAGGGAGTATGGAGTGCCTGAAAGCGGCAATTGCAGCAGGAGCTGATGCGGTATATACAGGGGGAGCCCTTTTCGGGGCACGTGCTTATGCACATAACCTGACAGAGGAAGAACTTTTAGAGGCAATTGATTATGTGCATTTGCATGGAAGAAGACTGTATCTGACCGTGAATACACTGATCAAAGACCGTGAGATGGAAAAACAGATGTATGATTACCTGCTCCCTTATTACCGGCAGGGGCTGGATGCGGTGATCGTGCAGGATATTGGACTGTTCCGTTTTATCCGGAAGCATTTTCCAGATCTTCCGATCCACGCAAGTACCCAGATGACGCTTACGGGAGTGGAGGGGGCGAAGTTTCTGGAAAAGGAAGGTGCACAGCGGATTGTTACATCCAGAGAACTGAGTATGGCAGAGGTGAAGAAGATTGCCGATGAGACAGAGCTCGAGATTGAAAGCTTTGTACATGGTGCACTCTGCTATTGCTATTCCGGTCAGTGCCTGTTCAGCAGTTTTATCGGCGGCAGAAGTGGCAACCGTGGACAGTGCGCACAGCCGTGCAGACTGCTTTACCGGACACCGGAAGCAAAGAGACCGCAGTATCTGCTGAGTCTTAAGGATATCTGTACATTGGAACTGATCCCGGAGATGATCGAGAGCGGGATTTATTCTTTCAAGATTGAAGGCCGGATGAAGAAGCCGGAGTATGCGGCAGCAGTCGCTTTCCAGTACCGGAAATATGCCGATCTTTATCTGAAATATTACGAAGAATGTCCGGCAGAAGAGGATCCGGCAGCGTATGCGATGAAGAAATACCGTGTCCGCGAGGAGGATCGGCAGATGCTGCTGGATCTCTATAACCGTGGCGGTTTCCATACGGGTTATTATCATACACAGAATGGACGGGAGATGATTTCCTTAAACCGTCCGAACCATGCAGGAGTGCCGGCAGTAAAGGTACTTGCTAAAAAAGGCAGAAATGTGACTGCAAAAGCACTGACAGACCTGTATCCGCAGGATATTATTGAACTCCCGATGCGCAAAGGCAGGGAAAAAGCAGATAATTATACCTGCAAGGATGCAGTCAGAAAAGGAATGAATGTGCAGATCCCGGTATTTGCAGATACCCCGTTCAAGAGGGATGAAATCTGGATGCGTACAAGAAACAGCACATTGATTGACACGCTGCGTGAAGAATTTGTAAATGGAAAAATAAAAGAACGGATCTGCGGAACTTTCCGGCTGTATCCGCAGGAAAAGGCAACGCTTACGGTGAAGTGCCGGGATGCCGAGATTACGGTTGCCGGTGAAAAAGCACAGGAAGCACTGAGCCAGCCGATGAGTAGAGAGCGGATTGAAAAGCAGCTGCGCAAGACGGGAAATACGGAATTTGAATTTTCCTTTTTAAAGGCCGAGATTGGAGAAAAAGTATTTCTTCCGATGCAGAGCCTGAACGAACTTCGAAGGGAAGCACTGGAGACACTGGAAAAAGTGATCTGTGAGAAATACAGAAGAAGTGGTGAAGTGAAAGATCCGGAAGAAGATAAGACAGAGCTTTCAATGGAAGAAGAGGTACTTTCCGGATGGACGGCATCGGTAAGAACCGCAGAACAGATGGAAGTGATTCTGGAAGAAGAAGCAATCGGAAGAATCTATGTGGATTGTACCATGTTCCCTCGCATCTGGGAGAAGGACAGCTATGTGGAGTGGATTACAAAAGTACATGCAGCAGGGAAAGAAATTTATCTGGTCATGCCGTATATTTTCCGGGAAAGAACCCGAAAACAGTATGAAGCTGCATATAACCGGATATTCGGAGCCGGATGGGACGGCATTCTGATCGCCAATTATGAAAGTTTTGCGTTTCTGAAAGAGCATGGTTATACCGGAAGGATTATGACCGATTACAATCTGTATGAATTTAATCAGGAAAGCAGGAAATTCTGGAAGGAAAAGGGAGTTTTTGAATTTACAGCGCCCGTGGAACTGACAGAAAGAGAACTCCAGGATCTCAGGGTAAAGGATGGAGAAGTGATCGTATATGGTTATCTTCCGATGATGATATCTGCAGGATGTATTCAGAAAACGACCAGAGGATGTCTGAAAAAATCCGGACAGACGACAATAACTGACAGATATCGTAATCCATTTGTGGTAAAAAATGAATGTGATTACTGTTATAATATCCTTTACAATTATGTACCATTATATCTGGGAGACCGGATGGAAGAGGTATATCAGATCGGTCCTGGGCGGATCCGACTGATGTTTACTACTGAAAGGCAGCAGGAGGTAAGGCAGATTTTAAGTGCGTATTTTGAAGGAAAAGAGCTTCCGGAGGGAACGTACACCAGGGGACACTGGAAAAGAGGAATAAAGTAGGTGGAATTTTGATCAATATAATTGTAGAGCTGTCAAAATATCTGATGATAGCCCTGATGCTGGTCTATACATTTGAATGTTTTGCAGTATTTAATTACGCAGATGAGTATACACAGAGAAGTATTTTCAGAAAGCAGAATGTGCTGATGTTTCTGCTTCATATGATTGCATTTCTGGTGATGTATCTGCAGACAAATGAAACAAAAATGATCGGATTTTACGGGATGCAGGTGGTACTGTTTCTGGCGGTCATTTTGCTGTATACAATAATTTACCCGCGGGTGTCGCGACTAGTTGTAAATAATATGTGTATGCTGATGGCAATCGGCTTTATTATGATCACCAGACTTTCGTATTCGCTTGCGGTAAAGCAGTTTCTCATTGTCAGTGCATCTGTAGCGATAAGTCTTGTGATCCCGGTCATCATCCGGAAAGTAAAAGCTCTGTCGGAATGGAAAATATTCTATGCAATTGCAGGTGTTGTAATGCTTGGGGTCGTTATCATTGTAGGACGTGTGACTGGAGGAGCGATGCTGAATGTTGCAATCGGAGGTTTTACTCTTCAGCCATCTGAGCTTGTGAAGATCATTTTTGTATTTTTCGTTGCGGCGAGTCTGAAGACTGATACTTCATTTAAGAATATTGTGATCACAACGGCAGTGGCAGCAATGCATGTGCTGATCTTGGTTGTATCAAAAGACCTTGGTGCGGCGTTGATCATTTTTGCTGTATATCTGGTGATGCTCTATGTGGCAAGCAGACAGCCACTTTATGTACTTGTCGGGCTGATTGCAGGAAGTGGGGCATCAGTTGTGGCATATAAATTATTTAACCACGTTCGTGTGCGTGTACTGGTATGGAAGAATCCATTTACCGTTTACAATGAAGGTGGTTATCAGGTGGCACAATCCTTGATGGCGATCGGCACAGGAAGCTGGTTTGGAATGGGACTTTTTCAAGGGGCGGCAGATCAGATACCTGTTGCAGAGTCAGATTTTATTTTTTCGGCAATTACGGAGGAAATGGGACTGATTTTTGCACTTTGTCTGATCCTGGTATGTGTCAGTGTTTATATGATGTTTCTGAATATTGCGATGCAGCTTCGGGACAGCTTTTATAAACTGGTGGCACTGGGACTTGGAACCTGTTATATTTTTCAGACATTTCTGACGATCGGAGGTGTGACAAAGTTCATTCCGTCTACCGGAGTGACACTTCCGCTGGTAAGCTACGGTGGAACCTCCGTCCTCAGTACGATCATTATGTTTGCGATCATTCAGGGACTGTATGTATTAAGAGAAGACGAGGAAGAAGACATTGAAAGAAAAAAATTACAGAGAAGACGAACTTCCAGATCTGGATCAGCAGCTGGAGAGCCTGCCAGACGAGAGCGGGTATCACGACCAAAAGAAGAAGGCAGAAGGAAAAAGCCGCAGCAGACGAACGGATGGCGAACCGAAGAAAAAGGCCGAACGCAGCAGCCTAAAAAACGGACAGCGGCGTCCGAAAGAAGCACAGGCAGAAAGAAGCGGAGCCAGTAAGAAAAAAGAGAAGCAGATGACCAATAAAGAACTGACGAGAGTTACTTATATTTTTGTAACACTGTTTTTGGTACTGATGGGATATCTGGTTTATTTTAATGTGGTAAAAAGTAAAGAGGTTGTCAACAGCACGTACAATATCCGTCAGGATCTTCTTGCGGACCGTGTGCTGCGTGGCAGTATTACAGATAAAAATGGAGAAGTGCTTGCACAGACTGTGACAAATGACGATGGATCGGAAACAAGGGAATATCCGGAAGGAGAAGTGTTTGCACATGTTGTCGGATATGCCGCAAAAGGAAAATCCGGACTGGAATCCTCACAGAATTTCAATCTTCTGACTTCAAATGCCTTTTTCCTGGAAAAGCTGGCGAATGAATTTAAAGACCAGAAGAATACGGGAGATACGGTGGTCACAACCTTGGATGCGAACCTGCAGAATGCAGCATATAATGCACTGGGAGATAACAAAGGTGCAGTTGTCGTGATGGAGCCAAGTACAGGGAAGATTCTGGCAATGGTATCGAAGCCGTCTTTTGATCCGAATAATGTTTCGGAAAACTGGGATGCACTGAACAATGACGAGAACAGTTCGCTTCTTAACAGGGCTACACTTGGACAGTATACACCGGGGTCGACATTTAAGCTGGTGACAACACTTGCTTTTATGCGGCAGAATCCAGATTATAACAATTATTCGTTTGAATGTAACGGAGAATTCTCACAGAATGGGGTAACGATCCACTGTTATAACAGCACTGCCCATGGGGAAGAGAATCTGACGGATTCGGTTGCAAATTCCTGCAATTCTTCGTTTTCAAATATCGGGCTGCAGCTGGATAAGGCAGAATGGAGAAAGACTGCCAAACAGATGCTGTTTAACAGCAAGCTTCCGGGTGATGTGAAATATAATGAAAGCAGTTTCCGCCTGAAAACAGATGCAGGAGATGCGGATACGATGATGACTGCAATTGGTCAGGGAGAGACACAGGTCAGTCCGTACCATATGGCGATGATCGTTTCGACGATCGCAAATGGTGGAAAGCTGATGAAGCCGTATCTGGTGGACAAGATTACAAATTATGCAGGCACAACGGTGAAGAAATATATGCCGGAAAGCTACAAAGAGTTGATGACATCATCTGAAGCTGCACAGCTTACGGAATACATGAAGGCGGTTGTGGATTATGGTACCGGAGCTGCGCTTTCAGGTGCGTCTTATACAGTGGCAGGAAAAACCGGAACTGCCGAGGTCAGTGAAGATGGAAATACAGTACATTCCTGGTTTGTCGGATTTTCCAATGTGGATAATCCGGAGCTGGCGATCAGTGTCTGTGTCGAGGATGCGGATACGGCGACCATTACTGGTGTCAGTGTCGCAAAGCAGGTGTTTGATTCTTACTATAATAATTAAAGGTCAAGGTGACAGCGCACATGAGGTTTTACAAAAATCTTTATGTCAGCGAGAGCATGACAAAAAAGAAAGAAAAAGTGATTGCAAAACTGAATAAAAAAAAGTATCCGTTGAATACTTATGTGATCGCGCTGATTGAAGAAGGGGAAAATCAGCTGGAATTTTATTCGACGTTGATGTTCCGACAGGGAAGTGTGATCGATGATGATATTTTCGTTGTCGGCATAGCGGGTGGATATGATGATGCGCTGTATCTGGTAGAAGAGATTGCGAAGGAAGTTTATGAAAAAACAGGGGATCTGGATATCCGGTCCTACATCAGAGAGCGGGAGAGGGAAGAAGCATGATTCTACATATCATTGGATTGATTTTGAAGATTATCGGGATTCTTCTTCTGGTGATTCTTGGAATCCTGCTACTTGTGATCGGTGTCCTTCTCTTTGTACCGCTGAGGTATGAACTGCGTGCCGAGTTTCCGGGGAAGCTGGAAGATGCAGAGGGGAATCTTAAGATTTCATGGCTGCTTCATCTGATTGCAGGAAGAGTGGAGTATCGGAACGGAGATGTGAAATGGCAGGGCGGATTGCCTGGAAGAAGTTGGGAGATGTTCTGGAAGCGGAAGATAAACCGGTGAGAAAGAAGGAGAAAAAGCCGGATGGCGGAAAAAAAGCCGGTGCGGAGAAGGCCAGTGAGAGAACGGCAGAAAGAAATGATGCGGCAGATGTAAAGAAGCCGCAGACGCTGCCGGAAAAGAGAGCCGAAAGCGGAACGTATGCAAAGCCAGAGCATACGGACGTGAAAGATGAGAAGTCCAAAACAGAAACACAGGGAAGTCCTGAAACATTTTCAGAAAAAAAAGAAGAGAATGCTACACCGGAAAAGGAAAGTGAATCCAGAGAAAAAAAGGATGTTCATGGCGAGAGAGGATTCGGAAAGGCTCACAAAACTCCACGAAAGCGGAAGAAACCAGTCAAAGCATTTGGAAAACTGATCCGGAAGCTCAGTCAGAAGCTTCGTGAGATCCTGGAAAAGATCAAATGTACATGGAAGAATTTATGTGATAAAATAAAAAATATCGCAGATAAAAAAGATAAAATTCTGGAGTTCCTGGAACAGGAAAATCATAAAGCAGCTTTTGCACGTGGCAAAAAGGAACTGGTCTGGGTGAAGCGTTTTCTGAAGCCGAAAAAGCTTCGCGTAAAACTGCATTTCGGTTTTGAAGATCCTTACCATACCGGACAGGTACTGGCACTTTGTGGAATGTTTTATGCATTTATCGGAGAAAATATGGATCTGGAACCGGATTTTGAAAAGCGGGTACTGGAAGGTTCCGTTTATGTAAAAGGAAGACTAAGAACAGTTCATATGGCAGTATTTGCAGCAAAGATGCTGCTGGATAAGAATATCCGCAGCACTTACCATGATATCAGGGAGTTTAAATGGTAAAGCTTTCGATAGAAAATAACAGGAGGAATCGAAAAAATGGCAGTAGATAATCAGTTTAAAGAGACAGTAGATGCATTGTTTAAAGGGATGAACGGCGTGGTATCATCCAAAACCGTTGTAGGAGATGCAATCCACATCGGAGATACGATCATTCTTCCGCTTGTTGATGTATCTTTTGCAATCGGAGCAGGGGCATTTCATGCGGACAAAAAGGACAGAGGAGCCGGCGGACTCGGCGGAAAGATGATCCCGAGTGCGGTGCTTGTGATCCAGAACGGAACAACCAGACTGGTCAACATCAAGAATCAGGATACCATGACCAAGATCCTGGATATGGTCCCGGATGTGATCGACCGTTTTAAATCCCCTTCTGAGGATAAGATGACGGAGGAGGATGTGGCAGATCTGTTAAATGAAGCAGATTCTCCGGAAAATCAGGAATAGACGTAGGTTTCTGGCATATATTTATTGTAAAAGAGGAAAAAGCAGGAACGAAGATGAAACGGGTATTTGGTTTTGCACTGTTTTTTGTGGCACTGGGTATGGTGATCATGATGTTTATTCCGAGCATATTTATCGGAATTCTGATCGTTCTGCTGTGCCTCCTTGTCGGATATCAGCTTTTTTGCTGTTGATTTTGAAAAAATATGAGAACCTGCAGGGGAAACCCTGAAAAAAGCCTTGCGTATGCAGGACTTTTGTGATACAATGCTAACGTTGCAAAAAAACACGTGTGTGGTTTATCCCGGTGGTGCCAAAGCTGACAAGCATGGTTCGCGGACATAAGCACACGGAAGTAAAAAACCAATGGAGGAAAGAAACATGAGCGTTATTTCAATGAAACAACTTTTAGAAGCAGGTGTTCATTTCGGACATCAGACAAGAAGATGGAACCCTAAGATGGCAGAGTACATCTACACAGAGAGAAATGGTATCTACATCATCGACCTTCAGAAATCTGTAGGTAAAGTAGATGAAGCTTACCAGGCAGTATCTGACATCGCAGCAGAAGGTGGAAAGATCCTTTTCGTAGGAACAAAGAAACAGGCTCAGGACGCTATCAAGACAGAAGCAGAACGTTGCGGAATGTACTATGTTAACGAAAGATGGCTTGGAGGAATGCTTACAAACTTCAAGACAATCCAGAGCAGAATCGCTCGTCTGAAAGAAATCGAAGCTATGTCAGAAGACGGAACATTCGATGTACTGCCGAAGAAAGAAGTTATCGAAATCAAGAAAGAATGGGAAAAGCTTGAAAAGAACCTTGGCGGAATCAAAGAAATGAAGAGAATCCCGGATGCTATCTTTGTAGTAGATCCTAAGAAAGAAAGAATCTGTGTTCAGGAAGCTCACACACTTGGAATCCCGCTGATCGGTATTGCTGATACAAACTGTGATCCGGAAGAACTTGATTATGTAATTCCAGGAAACGATGATGCTATCAGAGCTGTAAAACTTATCGTATCTAAGATGGCTGATGCTGTAATCGAAGCAAACCAGGGCGAAGCAGAAGAAGTTTACGAAGGCGAAGACGTAGAAACAGCTGAAGAAACAACAGAAGAATAATTCGAACAATCCAAAAGATCATATTGAAAGATGGAGGAAAAAATCATGGCAATCACAGCAAGCATGGTAAAAGAATTAAGAGAAATGACAGGCGCTGGTATGATGGACTGCAAAAAAGCTCTGAACGAATCTAACGGAGATATGGATGCAGCAATCGAATACCTCAGAAAGAACGGCGAAGCTAAGGCTGTTAAGAAAGCCGGACGTATCGCAGCTGAAGGTATTGTTATGGCAGACGTTAAAGAAGATAAGACAGCAGCTATCGTAGAAGTTAACTCTGAGACAGACTTCGTTGCTAAGAACGCTGATTTCCAGGCATTCGTAAAAGCAGTTGTTAATCAGGCACTTACTACAAAAGCTACAGATATGGAAGGATTCATGGCTGAAGCTTGGAACGAAGATGCTTCTAAGACAGTTAACGATGCACTTACAGAAAAGATTTCTGTAATCGGAGAAAAGCTCAGCATCAGAAGATTCGAAAAGGTCGTTACAGATGGCTGTGTAGTTTCTTACATTCACGGTGGCGGACGTATCGGTGTTCTTGTAGAAGCTGATACAGCAGTTGTTAACGATGCTGTTAAAGAAGCTCTGAAAAACGTAGCTATGCAGGTAGCAGCTTTAAATGCTAAGTATGTAAGCCAGGCAGATGTAGATGCTGATTACATCGCACATGAGAAAGAAATTCTTCTTGCTCAGATCATGAACGACCCGAAAGAATCTCAGAAACCGGAAAAGGTTATCCAGGGAATGATTTCCGGACGTATCAACAAAGAGATGAAGGAAATCTGTCTGTTAGATCAGGTATATGTAAAAGCTGAAGACGGAAAACAGTCTGTAGCTAAATACCTTGATGAAGTTGGAAAAGCTAACGGAACAACTATCACTCTGAAGAAATTCGTTCGTTTCGAGACAGGTGAAGGTCTTGAAAAGAAAAATGAAGATTTCGCAGCTGAAGTTGCAGCTCAGATGAACGCATAATCTTACAGTTCGCATAAGAATTTGAACCGTATTATTATCATGTAAATCAACGAAAAACCTTGAATTTCCTATGAAAATGGGATGATTCAAGGTTTTTTTGCGTTGCCAAGCATGCGACAAAAAGGTCCGGTGGACCTTTTTTAGTGTTGGGGAATAAATTTTGACTTATCGTAAATTATCGCTATTTATGCATGGAATTGGGTAAAAGTTGGGGAGTGAGTTGGGGAATTTCAATTCCCCAAGGAACATTTGATGCATATCTATATCAGATTATAGAGAATAAGCAAAAATTCATATCTCAAATTATGACCAGTAAAAGTCCGGCAAGATCCGTAGAGGATATTGATGAAGTGGCACTGTCTTATGCAGAAATCAAAGCTTTAGCGGTTGGAAATTCGTATATAAAAGAGAAGATTTTGATATTTATCACTTACCGCCTTTACTGGGAATGTTCGTAGATTATATTGAAAATGAATGTGAAAGATTACTGCAAGAATCGCCGCAATTTACTGAGCTACAGAGAGAAGACCATGAGTTACTGGACGAATACCCATTCTTAAATATGATTACCGACAGTAATGGAGTCACGAAAGTGTTGGATTTGAATTATGCAGAGACAGAAGCCTTGGCGAAATTTTGTTTAGTGGAAGAAGATATAAACTGTTGGAAACGGTTGAAGATGTATTTATTAGGGATAGCACATGCAATGGGGATAATTGAGTTATTCACTTTTCCGGTAACACTTATATATACCACCAGAACGCATGATAACGTGTGCCTTGACCAATTCGCAGGATTGCCAGATCATTAAAATCATATCCTGGAAATTGTAATTTGGCAGCGAGTGTTTTCTAAGTAAGATTATGAGCCTTTCGTAATTCTTTTACCCGTTGTCCTATTCTGCTTTTTACTGTTCGTTTTTTATCCCAATAAATAATCATTCTGATCCTCAAAAGTTTCTGAAGATTGAAAAGAATTATATTGTTATA
>ENA-OPVV01001717-OPVV01001717.1-human-gut-metagenome-genome-assembly--contig:-NODE-1717-length-15243-cov-1.891625_pt1 | contig 15243 bp, 4 predicted proteins | sample MGYA00241500_ERZ501992 | MGnify/ENA primary metagenome ERZ501992 (study PRJEB25962, sample SAMEA2043052) | human gut metagenome | biome: human gut; feature: human-associated habitat; material: faeces...
AAGGTCACAGACCACCACGCGATCCTGCCGACGATGCAGGGCGCAAAGTGTAATAAGGAAAAGTTGTCCGAAACCAAACAGAAGATTCTTTCGCTTATCATCTGGAAACTGGTGCAGGCTGTGCAGCCGTCGTTCATCTATGAGGATGTGCTGGTAACCGTGTGCTGCCAGGGCAGGAACTTCACGGCAAAATATAAGGAAATTTTGCAGCCCGGATACACGGCAAAGCCTGTTCCGTTCGTAGAGCCGGAAAAGGACAAGGTTGTGCCGCTTCCGAAAAAGCTGGAGCAGGGAATGGTTCTTCCTGTGGTACGGGCAGAGAAAAAGCAGGGCTTTACTTCACCGCCGAAAGTCTACACCGAAGATACCCTGCTGTCGGCCATGGAAACAGCAGGCAACAAGGAATTTGAAAAGGACACGGAGAAGAAAGGTCTGGGAACCCCTGCAACGCGCGCCGCAATTCTGGAAAAGCTGGTATCCTCCGGCTATGTGCAGCGCAAGGGCAAGCAGATGATTCCGACAGAGGACGGTGTGGCAGCGATTCACAATATCCCGGACTACCTGAAATCTGCCAGTATGACAGCCGAATGGGAAAATGACCTGCTGCGGATGGAGCGCGGCGAGATCAAGCCACATGATTTTATGCAGGGCATCCACGGACTGATCGATAAGACGCTGGCTGACCTCCGGCAGATTCCTACCGTTGTGGCAGCTCCCCATCATAATAAGGTAAGCGTAGGAAGCTGCCCGGTCTGCGGCAACCCTGTACATGAGAGCAAACTCGGCTTTTTTTGTGCAGACCGCAGCTGCAAATTTGCGCTTTGGAAAGAAAGCAGATACTTGTCCAACATGAGAAAGACGCTGGACAAGAAGATGGTGGCAGACCTTTTGAAGAATGGACGCACCCATGTAAAAGACTTTTATTCCGTGAAAAAAGATAAGACATTCGCCGCTGACCTTGTGATGCGCGTCGAAGATGGCCGCGCACAGTACAGCCTGGAATTTCCTAAAACACCGATGCAAACGAAAACGTAAAGGAGGTTTGACCCTTGCTACAGATTAACGATATTCGAGAATTGGCGCAGCAGAACGCCCGGTATGTCAGTAACTCGCCACAGGACTGGATGAGTTATCTGGATGTGGCGGCGCGGCTGTACCGCTATTCGTTCACCGATGCACTCCTGATCCACGCGCAGCGGCCCGATGCGACTGCCTGCGCAGAACTGGAACTCTGGAATCAGAAAATGAGCCGATGGGTCAACCGTGGCGCAAAAGGCATCGCGCTTCTGGATGATACCGGACCGCGTACCAAGTTGCGGTATGTGTTCGATATTGCTGACACCCATCTGGTGCGCGGCGGCAGAACACCGCTCTTATGGAATCTGAACAGCCACGAGCATGAGCAGGCTATCTTAGACCATCTGGCAGATACCTATGGCTTATCCCAGACAGACAGCATGAATACTGCCCTGATGGAACTGGCACAGCAGCTGACCGCCGACAATCTGGATGAAGCGATGGATGGTCTGGCCTATGAGGTGGCAGATACTTTTCTGGAAGAACTGGACGAAGATAACATCCGCGTCCGCTTCCGGGAACTGATGACGAACAGCATCTTTTATACGCTTTGCCGTCGCTGCGGGAAGGAACCTATGGATGTGCTGGACGATGATGACTTTATCCGTATCGTGGATTTCAACAAGCTGCCGGTGCTGTCGTTTCTTGGCAACGCCGTTTCTGAACAGTGCGAAGCGGTTCTTTTTGACATTGGCCGCGAGATGCGGAAAATTTACAAAAAAGAAATCACGCAGCAGCTTGAAAAATCTGTTGACAGCTTGTATAATACCAATACGGACTTTAACACATTAAAGCACGAAACCGAAGAAAACACGACCAAAGGAGGACAAAAAAATGGAGTTGACGTATCATCGCAAGGGAGATTACCTGTTCCCGAATCTGGCCGTGAAGGACGAGCCGCAAATCATCGGGAAGTACGGGATGCTGCGCAGGACGTATCTGAAAGAGAACCGCAAGAACTGGTATCAGAGTATGCTGATGAGCGGCAGGCTGAACCAGCATCTGGCGCAGATCGAGGAAGCAGCGGAGAGCCGGGTGGAAACGCTGCTGGACAGCCTGAACGAGAAGTTTCCGGCACCGAGCAAGGAGCAGGACCCGCTGGCATGGGCGGCACATCAGAACAGCCTGACAGCGATGGCCGAGGAGATCGTCTTGAAGGAATTGGTGTACAATTAACCGAACCGACAACAGAACAGGATTTGAGCGAAGCAGAGGAAGAAATTGCCTCTGCTTTTTCTTTTCCTGATCTGCCGACCGTGGAACAGCAGATCCGCGCCATTGAAGCACCGATCCAGGCGCGGTATGCGGATGAAATTGCAATTGATCCCGAAGTGGTCGATGAAATCCTGCGCACGGGCAGCAACCGCAGCAAGGGCCAGCTGCGTCTGATCTACAATTTCATGGTTGAGAAAACCCCGGAAGAATACACAGAGTTCGTGAAAACCGAATATGGTACGGGCGGCAAAGGCTTTGAAATTGACGGCGCAAAGTATGCAGTCTGGTTCGATGATTTAGGGCTGCGTATTGTAGTAGGCAGCACGGCAAAGGGCGGCACGCTTGTCAATGCGTTTTTGTCGTGGGAGGATGTGAGCAATCGTATCCATGAACTGCTCCGGCAGGGTGAGTATGCTCCGCAGGCGGTTCTGGATGCTGCACGGCAGAATGCTTTGCAGGAACACGCGCAGACATTGGCCTATATGGAGCGCGACTTGGCAGATGGCGTTGCCGAAGCAGTCTTTCAGGATATAGAAATCTTCAGGGGCGGTTTCCCGGAACTGACAGACAGGCTGGCAGGCTTGCTGGATGATACGGATTTTCTGACCGATCTCAATGAGAGATTGTCCGCGCTGGGGGAAGCCTATGCCGAAGATAAAGACCTGATGCGGATGCACTTTTATAAGCCGGATAAGGTTGCGGCTCTGTTCCAGCAGTTTGCAAAGCCTTATCAGAATTTTGCCGCAAGAGATGGCTTTCACTGGAATGAGTATAAAAAGTTCATCACGGAAGATGAAATCAATGCTTACTTCACACGGGGCAGCAATTATTCGGACAGTCGGCTGGCAATCTATTCATTCTTTCTGAACCACGAGGATAAAAAAGAACGGGCTGACTTCCTGAAAGACCATTACGGAATCGGTGGTAGCAGCCATGCACTCTGCGGGGCAGACGATTCTCACGAAGATCACGATGGCAGAGGCATTTCTTTGGAACGTGGTTCATATGGGAACCCAGATGCCAGTGTTCATCTGAACTGGAACCAGGCTGCAGGCCGAATTGACCGGCTGATCCGTGACAGTGAGTATTTGAAGCCAGCAGACTACTCCCGGATGCCTGCTTATGAGTGCGAGCGGATGGCAATGCAGGTGATGGGATTCTATCACCATCTGCCGAACGAGGTGGAACGTCCTTTCCCGCAGGATCTTTACCACGAAGAGGGACGAAAGGCTCTCGTTGAAAAGCTGGAAGCCCCTGAACAGGCGGTGAAACTGCTGGAACAGATGGACAATGCACTGCTGTCCGTGCCGCTGGATTCGGAAGAATATGAGCGTAAGGCAGAATTCCTCGCTGTCCTGCACCAGTATGTTGAGGGAACTTACACGATTTTCCCGGAAAAGAAAAGGGCTGTTGAGATTGCGGTTCCTGAACAGGGGCAGATGTCCATGTTTGACTTCATGGAGCAGGAAGCGCAATCGAAAGAGCAGTCAACCGCCGCAGCGGTTGAGGTACCCCAAAAGGCAAAAGTCGTTGCGCGGTATCAGTCAACGGTGATGATGCAGGAGGGATATATCGAGGATATTGCAATTCTGCAATATCCTGATGGCAAGTTCTATAACCATTATAACTATGACGAAGAAAAGGGCACGGGTGCTGCAGAAACAGGGCCGTTTAACAGTCTGAATGATGCAAAGGCTGTCATTCGTCAAACGAGGGAAGATGCAAAAGCAGTAGAATCGTTTGAAAATCAGCCTAAGCAAACGTACAGCAGAGAAAACGGCAGTTTTCTGTATTTGGACAATAACTATCTGTACCGCATTGAGCGTTCCAATGCTCATGACGTTTATCTGAAAGATATGGAAAATTCGGCGGTGGCTGGCCGGGTCATTCCGTTACCGTCATATAGCGAAACGCTAGCGAAGAATCCGCTGAACGATTTCCTGAAACTGGATGCGGACCACACCCAGAAAGACAGCCGCAGCATCTATAAAGAATGTCTGTACACGCTGTTGGAAAAGGTAGAGCGCAGCGAAATCTATCCGTTGCTGCGTGACCGCGATACCACCGAGGAAGAAGCGGAAAATCTGATCCGTGAGAAAATTGAGGATTTGTTTGCTTCCAGTGAGGTGAAAAATGCCGTTTATTCTGAGGCATTTGACACATGGGCGCACTTCGGAGAGTGGATTCAGGAAGATATTTTCCAGCGCACCTATCAGGACGTTATTACGGACAGACGGGATGCTGTTGCACTGTATCAGGATAGCATGGATGCTCCGCAGTGGGTACGCGGCATTATGGTTCCGTATGCAGCGGGAGAAAAGACCGTTGAGCCGACCTTGCAGCCCCTGCCACTGGATGCCGCCAACGAGTATAACGCGCTGAAAGAGCGTTACCCGGATGCGCTGGTCGGTTATGAGCAGTACGGCAGCTTTGAGTTCTACGGCGAGGATGCAAAGCGCGTTTCGGAACTGCTTGGCAGCAAACTGTTGGAAAAGAAAACTGCACTCGGCAAAGTTGAGGTATCTGGTTTTCCGCGTGAACAGTGGGTTTCGCAGGCAATGAAGCTCTGGAAGCAGGGGGAGAGCGTCTATCTGTCCGGCCAGCAGGAAGATGGAACCCATGCGCAGACAAAGTATTTCCGTAAAGAGGAATACTTGCCTGTTAATACCCTCATTGAACTGGACGATAGAGAGTTCCGTGTGGATTCGGTCAACTTTGAGCAGGGAACGGTCAGTTTGCAGGACATGACCCTTGCGAAAGAAGCCCGGTATCCGATCTTCCGAACGGAACCGCTGGAGTACATTCGGCATCTGTACGAACAGGCAGATGTGCCGATGGAAGAAGCGGTGGAAATCACAGTCTTTACGGCTCTGCACAATGCTGGTGTAGCCTACGAGGATTTTTCCCCGGAGCAGATGGATGTGATCTATTCGGTGGCAGAATCGGGCGGCGAACTGGAAAACCTGCTGAATCCCGACTTTCCACCGGAACAGATGCAGTTGATTACGGACGTGCAGAACCGAACGGATGCCATCAGCCGTGCAACCGCAGAAGAAGTTCTGGAACCGCTGATCCAGCAGCCTATGACCCCGGCAGAGGTCAACCATGCACGGCGGCAGCACAATCTTCCGCTGGACAGTGGAGCAGAAACAGAACAGCCTGCACAGCCCAAACAGAAACCTATTAACTTCCGTATTACGGACGATGATCTCGGTGCAGGAGGGCCGAAAACAAAGTATAAAGCCAATGTGGAAGCCATTCGGCTGCTGAAAACGCTGGATGCAGAGCAGCGGCAGGCTACCGCAGAGGAACAGGAAACCCTTTCCCGGTATGTGGGCTGGGGCGGCATTCCGCAGGCGTTCGATGAAAACAATGCGGATTGGGCAAAAGAGTATGCCGAGCTGCAGTCCCTGCTCACGGCAGATGAGTATAAGGAAGCCCGCGCCAGTACCCTGAATGCGTTTTACACTTCTCCTACGGTCATCAAGGCGATGTATGAAGCCCTGGGCAATATGGGATTGTCCAAAGGCAATGTGCTGGAACCGTCCTGTGGTGTCGGCAATTTCATGGGTCTGGTGCCGGACAGCATGGAGAAGATTCGGATGTACGGTGTGGAGCTGGACAGCATTTCTGGTCGCATTGCACAGCAGTTGTACCAGAAAAACAAGATTGCGGTGCAGGGCTTTGAAACAATGCAGTTCCCGGACAGTTTCTTTGACTGTGTTGTGGGCAACGTACCCTTCGGCAATTACAAAGTACCGGATAAGCGGTATGACCGCCACAATTTTCTCATCCACGATTATTTTATTGCGAAAAGTCTTGATCTTGTGCGTCCGGGCGGCGTGGTAGCAGTGGTAACGTCCAGCGGTACGATGGATAAGAAGGATTCCTCTGTCCGTGAGTACCTTGCCAACCGTGCCGATCTGGTCGGCGCAATTCGTCTGCCGAACAATGCGTTTCAGCGCAATGCCAACACGAGCGTGGTTGCTGACATTCTGTTTTTGCAGAAGCGTGACCGTGCAGCGGTAGAGCGGGCAGACTGGGTAGACCTTAGCGAAACACCGAAAGGCTACTCCATCAACCAGTATTTTGCGCAGCATCCTGAAATGGTGCTGGGCGAGATCACCACGGAAAGCACCCAGTACGGCAAGCAGGAAACCACGGTCAAGCCCATCGAGGGCGCAGACCTTGCCAAGCAGTTAAAAGAGGCGGTCGGCAACATCCATGCCACCATCACGGAGCCGGAAATTTCCGATGATGAACTGGATGTGCAGGAAGAACCGATTCCGGCAGACCCCAGCGTGAAGAATTTCAGCTTTACGAACGTAGATGGGCAGATTTACTACCGCGAAAATTCCTTTATGAATAAGGTGGAACTACCTGCTGTTACTGCAGAGCGAGTGCTGGGCATGATTGCTCTGCGGGAAACCACCCGGAAACTGTTGGATTGTCAACTGCATGATGGTTCGGATGCGGAAGTACAGCTTTTGCAGAATGACCTGCTGAAGCAGTACAAAGCGTTCACGGCACAGTACGGCCTTATCAACAGCACGGCAAACAAGCGGGCGTTCCGGCAGGACAGCAGCTATTGTCTGCTGGCGTCGCTGGAAATTCTGGATGAGGAGAAGAATCTCAAACGGCTGGCCGATATTTTTACCAAACGTACCATCCGTAAGCCGGAGCCTGTTACCTCAGTAGACACGCCAAGCGAAGCCCTGGCACTTTCCATTGGAGAAAAAGCAAAGGTGGATGTGCCGTTTATGATGCAGCTTTGCGGTAAACCGGAACACGAGATCACGGATGAACTGGCAGGTGCGATTTTCCGAAACCCTGTGACACAGCAGTGGGAAACCTCGGATGAATACCTGTCCGGCAATGTTCGTGAAAAACTAGCCACGGCAGAAACCTTTGCGGCGAACCATGCAGAGTACCAGATCAATGTGGATTACCTGAAAAGGGTACAGCCCAAAGACCTGGACGCTTCGGAAATCGAAGTGCGGCTGGGTGCGAACTGGGTGAAGCCGGAGTATATCACGCAGTTTATGAAAGAAGTGTTCAAAACACCGAACTACTATGCCGGGATTGACATTAAGGCAACCTATTCCGAAATTTCTGGTGCATGGAACATTTCGGGCAAGTCGCTGGATCGCGGCAATCCGCTTGTCACCAACACTTACGGAACCCTGCGCGTCAACGGCTATAAGCTGCTGGAAGATGCGCTGAATCTCCGCGATACCAAAATCTACGATACGATTCACGATGCGGATGGCGACCATCGTGTGCTGAATAAGCAGGAAACCATGCTTGCACAGCAAGCGCAGGAATCCATTCGGGAAGCGTTTAAGCAGTGGATTTTCAAAGATTTAGATCGCCGCGAGGATTTGTGTGCGACCTATAATCGGATTTTCAATGCGATTCGTCCCCGTGAGTACGATGGCAGTCATATTCGCTTTGAGGGCATGACCCCGGAAATCTCTCTGATGCCGCACCAGAAAAATGCGGTAGCGCACATTCTGTACGGCAACAATACGCTGCTGGCTCATTGTGTGGGCGCAGGCAAGACCTTCCAGATGATTGCGGCCGGCATGGAAAGCCGCAGATTGGGCCTGTCGCAGAAAAACCTCTATGTGGTGCCGAACCACCTCACAGAGCAGTGGGGCGCAGACTTCCTGCGGCTCTATCCCAATGCCAATGTGCTGGTGGCAACGAAAAAGGATTTTGAACCCAGCAATCGTAAGCAGTTCTGCTCCCGCATTGCAACCGGCGATTACGATGCCATTGTGATCGGTCATTCGCAGTTTGAGCGTGTGCCGCTTTCCCCGGAACGGCAGAAAGCCATTGTAGAGCGTCAGATCGACGATATTACGCTGGCTCTGGCCGATGCCCGGAGTGAGGATAGTTGCAGTTTTACGGTCAAGCAGATGGAAAAAACAAAGAAAATGCTGGAAGCAAAGCTGCAAAAGCTGAACGACCAGACGAGAAAGGATGATGTAGTTACATTTGAGGAACTGGGTGTTGACCGTCTGTTTGTGGACGAGTCACATTTCTATAAAAATATGTTCCTCTACACGAAAATGCGGAATATCGCAGGTATCGCCCAGACCGATGCCCAGAAGTCCAGCGATATGTTTGCAAAGTGTCAGTATCTGGACGAACTGACAGGCGGCAAGGGTGTGACCTTTGCAACCGGAACCCCGGTCAGCAACTCGATGGTGGAGCTGTACACCATTATGCGTTATCTCCAGTATGACACCCTGCAGAAGATGGGATTGAGTCACTTTGATGATTGGGCGGCATCCTTTGGTGAAACCGTCACGGCAATCGAGCTTTCCCCGGAAGGAACCGGCTATCGTGCGAAAACACGGTTTGCCCGGTTCTTCAATCTGCCGGAGCTGATTTCTCTGTTCAAAGAATCGGCAGATGTGCAGACGGCGGATATGCTGAACCTGCCTGTGCCGCAAGCAGAGTACATCAACGAAGTGCTGAAACCCAGCGAAACACAGGAAGAAATGGTAAGTTCCTTTGCAGACCGTGCCGAGGCCGTGCGCAATGGAAATGTGAATCCTAGATTCGATAATATGCTCAAGATCACCAACGATGGCAGAAAACTGGCACTCGACCAGCGTCTTATGAACGAGATGCTTCCGGACGAGCCGGAGAGTAAGGTGAATCGCTGTGTGGACAATGCGTTCAAGGTCTGGGAAGAATCTGCCCCGGATAGGGGAACACAGTTGATTTTTTGCGATTTATCGACACCAAAAGCCGATGGCACATTCAACGTCTACGATGATGTGCGGGAAAAGCTGGTGGCGAGAGGTGTTCCCTGTGAAGAAGTGGCGTTCATTCACGAGTACAACACGGAAACCAAAAAGGCAGAGCTTTTTGTAAAGGTGCGCGCCGGACAGGTGCGTATTCTGATGGGGTCTACGCCGAAACTTGGCGCAGGAACCAATATTCAGGATCGACTGATTGCCCTGCATCATCTGGATTGCCCGTGGAAGCCGTCTGACCTGGAACAGCAGGAGGGGCGTATTCTTCGGCAGGGAAACCGGAATAAGCAGGTGAAAATCTATCGTTATGTCACTGAAAATACGTTTGATTCGTATATGTGGCAGATTCTGGAAAATAAGCAGAAGTTCATTTCCCAGATTATGACTTCCAAATCTCCTGTCCGCGCCTGCGATGATGTGGACGACACTGCGCTGTCCTATGCCGAAATCAAGGCACTGGCAACAGGTAATCCATACATCAAGGAAAAGATGGATTTGGATATTCAGGTCAGTAAGCTGAAGCTGTTGAAAGCCAATCACACCAGTCAGATTTATAGTTTGGAATCGGATATTGCACGCCGCTATCCGCGAGAAATCGCTGTGGCAAAGGGTCAGATCGAAGCTCTGAAAACCGATATGGAAGCGGCAAAACCACTTCTGGCGCAGGATAAAGACCACTTCGCTATGGAGATTAGCGGCAAGGTGTACACCGAACGCAAGGAAGCGGGTGCGGCCATCATCGAGGCTTGTAAGGCTCTGAAAGCGGCTGGCACCGAGGGCAGGATCGGCAGCTACGGCGCATTTGAATTGCATTCCCGGTTTGACAATTTCGATAAGGTGTTCCGCTTGTCCATCAAGGGCGCGTGGAACTATTCGATGGAAGTCGGCAAAGACCCGCAGGGCAACATTCTGCGTGTTACCAATGCGCTGGCAGGCATCGAAAGAGCATTGCCACAGGTGGAACGCAGACTGGAAACCTTGGAACAGCAGTTGGCACAGGCAAAGGAAGAAGCCAAACGTCCCTTTGCGCAGGAATCGGAACTGGCCGAAAAATCTGCGCGCCTTGCGGAGCTGAACTCTCTGCTCAACATGGATGAAAAGGGCAGTGAGGATGCGCTGGGCGTGGATGAGGATGCAGCCGAAACGGAAGTGGCAGACAGGCCGCGACAACCTGTGAACTATGCGGGCCGCGTTGCAGAGCGCACGGCGGACAATGTGCGGAAACCCTCTGTACTGGCACACCTTCATGCAAAGCAGGCAGAGCGCAGCGCAGAACCGCAGAAATCCCTGAAGCGGAAAAGTCACGATATGGAATTGTAAAATAGGATGACCCCGTTAGATCTCTGCAAGGAATCTAACGGGGTGTTTTTGAACAAGGAGGGCATTTGCTAACATTAACACCGATCAATCTGAAAACGGCAAACGCATTTGTACAGCAGTATCACCGCCACCATAAACCGACACGAGGACATAAATTCTCTATCGGCGTATCGGACAATGGCGCGTTGGTGGGGGTTGCTATCTGCGGCAGGCCCGTAGCGCGGAGGCTGGACGATGGCTACACGCTGGAAGTTAATCGCCTGTGTACGGATGGAACGCCGAACGCCTGCAGCATCCTGTATGCGGCGGCATATCGTGCAGCACGGGCCATGGGTTACAACAAAGTTATCACCTACATTCTGGATACAGAGAATGGAGCATCCCTAAAAGCTGCCGGATACAGCTGTGAGGGCAGAGCCGGAGGCTTGGAATGGAACGGTGCAAAAGCACCGAAACAGGCTGACCAATATCCGCGCCAGATGAAAACACGATGGGTCAAGAAAAAGGAGGGTTTGCATGGCAGTTGACCGCAAACAGCAGATGAAAGAAATCACGGAACGGCTGGAGCAGGGCGTAAAGGACATTTTCACTTCGGAAATGTACACGACATACCTGCGCACGATGGCGAAATTCCACAATTACAGCTTCAATAATACGCTGTTGATCGCTATGCAGCGGCCTGATGCCACACTGGTGGCAGGGTTTAACGCATGGAAAAACAAGTTTAACCGCTACGTCAAAAAAGGAGAAAAGGGCATCCAGATCATTGCCCCGGCTCCCATCAAGGAAGTGGAAGAACGCGAGAAAATCGACAAGGATACGGGCCTGGCTGTGCTGAACGAAAACGGTGAACCGGAAATGGAACGTGTGGAGTATGTGGTTCCGAGGTTCCGATTGACGACCGTTTTTGATATATCGCAGACGGATGGGGAACCGATTCCGTCGCTGGAAGTGAACGAACTGACGGCCAGCGTCAAAGACTATGCGCTGCTTACGGCGGCAATCGAGCAGGTATCGCCTGTGCCGATGCGGTTTGATGAAATCGAAGGGGATGCCAAAGGCTATTACAGTGATGCCGACAAAGAAATCTGCATTCAGGTCGGCATGGGCGAGAGCCAGACCATAAAGACGATGATCCATGAAGTTGCTCATGCGATGCTACATAACAGCGATTTGATGAAACAGCATGGGGAAGAAAAAGACAGGCTCACGAAAGAAACCGAAGCCGAAAGCATTGCATTTACGGTCTGCTCGGCTCTGGGCATTGATACGTCCGATTACTCTTTTCCGTATGTGGCAAGCTGGGCGAGCGGCAAGGAGATGAAGGAGCTGAAAGATTCGATGGATACGATTCGATTGACCGCAGCCGATTTTCTGGAAAAGCTGGAAGCGGCAATCGCAGAAAGGAGCGCAGAGCGCATGACCGCAATGCAGTATGCGGAAAAGCTGATTGCCGACAAGGAGCAGAAAAAGACAATTTTTGATGATGAGCAGCGAAACCTCATCGTAAATTTCGCCTTCAAACTGGATGACCGGGCGGCAACGGAAGAACTGGTGAACGGTATTGCAGCTGCAGTGGCCGAGGATGACAAAGAAGAAGTCAACCGCCTGATGTACGATGCGCAGGAGAAAATCGAAAATCTCCCGGATGGGATGATTGGTCTTTCGGAAATGCACGACTATGGCTACCGGAAAGATGATGTGCTGCCGCTGACGAAAGAAGGCGCACAGGAGTGGCATCGGCTGGGTGAGAAGATTTATCCGCTGTTCCGTGATGGCACGGCAGGTGATTATGTAAGCCAAGAGGGAATCGAGCAGCACGATGGTATTTTCGGCATTAAGGCAGATGCATGGGATGCGATTCTACTGGAACAACGGGAAGATTATGCAGAGGACGAGTATGCGCGCCCGGATTTTAAGCTGACAGTAATAAACCGTGAACAGGCTCTGCGGCTGTATGACGAGGGAAAGCAGATTTATCTCGTCCGCATCAGCCCGTGGCCGATTCTTGTCACGGCGCGAAAGGAAATCGAGCGCGGAAGTGATGCCTTCCAGATTGCAATAGCAGATTTGGAACAGGAGCGGAACATGACAGAACGGGAAAATATGTTGCTGTATGGCAGCGAAAAGCAGTTCGGTATTTATCAGATCACTGCCCGTGACCCGGAACACGACTACCGTTTCATGGGGCTGGACTATGTGGAGAAGAAAGGCATAACGGTTACCCGTGCAGATTATGACCTGATCTATGCCGCACCGCTTACGGACAAGGATACGCTGGATGGCATTTATGAACGGTTCAATATTCAGCGCCCGGCAGACTTTACAGGGCATTCGCTGTCGGTCAGCGACGTGGTGGTACTCAATGATGGCAGTACGGTCAAAGCCTACTATGTGGACAGTGTCGGTTTTGCGGAACTGCCGGATTTTTTCAAGGAAAGGAATATGGATTTGCAGAAAGAAAACCTTTTGAACGAAGAATTGCAGGAAATCGAAATCTTTGATAAGCCGGGTCTTTTCAGCAATGGCCGACTTCGGGATGAAGAAGTGCCGGAGGGCTTATATCGCTATGATCTGCGCGGTTCGGACTACGACCCCGGCCAGCCTGTCACAGTAGAGAAAACTGTGGTGGTGAACCATGCGGCATCTGTTCTGATGGCTGAAGAACTTGACCTTGGCGCAGACGGGCGGCTGGAACTGGGTGAGGAAGGGCTGAACTTCACGGGCGCAGAGTTGACCGTGCGAGAGTTTATGGAGGAACAGCAGCAGAAAAGAAGTGGTCTGATCCACGGCGATTCCGACCACATCGCAGTCGAGGGGCATATCGGCACATGGTATGCTGTTGATGAAACGGAAGTCGGTGGGGAGAAGTTCTTCCTGCTGGAGCATGAGGAACACGGTGACATGGCGGCCTGCGTTGCAGTCAATGAGCAGGGCAAGCTGGTGGCAGAGGATTTGTGGAACGGCTTCGATGAAGATTTTCAGGAGGCCGTGCAGAAATATCTCTCTGAAAAATGGAATATGCCGAAAAAAGAAGATGTGGTATCGGAGATCATTGAAAAGGCTGCGCCTGTGCCGGACAACAGCGCACAGGACTATTCGGATGTGCCTGTCTACTATGAGCCGTTCAGCTATGCCAAAGAAAATGACGAGGTGGATTTATACCGTACCTCCTATCGGCTGAACAGCGAGTGCAAGCAGGCAATCCATGAAGTGATTGCGGACAATTATGATGGAATGTACCTTGGCGATGGTGTAGTCGATCAGGTGGTGCGGCAGTACGGCATGGAGCGTGTGGGCTACATTCTGGCGAACACTCTGCATCATAAAAGTTACGATGGCCGCTTTTCTCCCTGCAATAAGGAATGGGCAGAGCAGGTCAGCACCCCGGAGCATAACGTAGAGCGTATGACGTTCCGCACGGATTGGGTGGTTGACAGTCATCCGGCTGTTTTGGATGGCTTTGTGACGATGTACCGGGATGAACTGGAAGCGCAGAAAAAGCTGGAACAGGAACAGCCTTTCGTAAAGCAGTTCTATGTGATCGAAAATTTGCAGGCCGCGCCTTTGAAAATTGAGCGGTTCGGCAATCTGGACGATGCAATGGCGCAGTATCAGGCACTTCCAAACCATTACATGAAAGCCTTGGGCGTGGAGAAAAATCCTGATCCTCTGCCGGGTTCACTGGATGTTTTGCAGTGCAGGAACGGCATTGACACCATCGTAGAGGACTACAAAACGGTTCCGGGCTGGGATAACCCGTATATCCAGAATCATGTTGTGCAGCCGTTACAGGGAGCCTTAGTCGTGCAGGATGTGGAACTGGCCTACGAATTGCCGGATGCCTATTTCTATATCCAGACCTGTGACGATGGCTTCGACTATACCTTATATAATAAGGACTTCACGGAACGGGATGGCGGTGTCCTTGAAACAGATGGAGATAAGCCTGTGCAGGCGGCTATGACGGAACTGCTTGTAGAGTTTGGCTGCGATGCGGCAGAGGGTAAAGTCATGGACGCGGCAGAACTACGGGAACAGGCCGATACGGTGGCGGAACAACAGGCAGAAGTTTTGAAAGAAAAACTCGCCGCAGAAAGACCTGCGCCGGAAGAAACGCTCAGCTTTTATGTTGCGGAGTGTTTGGAGTTTACATTTGCGGGAGAGTTCCACGACCATCTGACGATGGAAGAAGCCTTGGAAGCCTACGACAAGATTCCGTCTGAGCGGATGAACGCCGACAAGTGCATTGGATTCTGCATCGAGGAAGATGGTGGCTTTGTTGGAATGTATGAGCTGGTTGTGAACGATAAAGTGCAGCGCGAGAACATCAACTCCATCAACTATTTCAGGGATGATAAGCTGGTGCAGCAGGCTATTTCCGATATGGAAAAACTGATGGAGGCACGGCAGAAGAGCAAGGAGCAGGAATGCAGCAGTACGAAAAAGTCTGTTCTGGATGCCCTGCGCAGTCTGAAAGCCAAGAAACAGGAGCAGCCTGCACAGGAACAGGATAAGCCGAAGAAAGCGAAAAAGAAAGGGATGGAGTTATGAGCAATGTGCGTTTTGATGAACTGGAATTGATGCTGATGGCGATGTTTGAGCAGCCGACACTCAGGGATACGATTCAGATGTTGATGGAGATTCAGCCGCTTGTGGCAGAGGATGCAGAGATGGCTGCGCTGGTTCAGCAGACCATCCAGAAGCTGCAGAAGCTGAACGAGCAGCAATTCAAAGGGCTGGAGTTGGAATGGCATAGGCCGGAGGAGTCGGAAAAGGAGAAAACGTAAAATGAAAGGACTTATGATCAAAGATCTGAAGCTCATGAAAAACCAGAAAAGCTTCGCCGTGATTTTCGCCG
>ENA-OPVV01001753-OPVV01001753.1-human-gut-metagenome-genome-assembly--contig:-NODE-1753-length-14988-cov-3.584276_pt1 | contig 14988 bp, 14 predicted proteins | sample MGYA00241500_ERZ501992 | MGnify/ENA primary metagenome ERZ501992 (study PRJEB25962, sample SAMEA2043052) | human gut metagenome | biome: human gut; feature: human-associated habitat; material: faeces...
CATGACAAAGGATTTTGGATTTCTTATTTTATTAAGATTTTATTTGTTATGTTTTCTTAAGGGGAAGTTACTTTTCCGATGCTGTTTTTGTATATTTTACAGAATATCAATATATTCCCCATTCAATGCCTTATTCATGCTTCTGACAGCACAGAATTTCCCGCACATAGAACAGGAATCTTCGTGTTCCGGTGCACGGTCATTGCGGATTTGTTTCGCTGTTTCTGGATCAATGGAGCATTCCCACTGTTTTTCCCAGTCGAAAGTTCTTCTTGCGTCACCCATGGCATCATCCAAATCTCTAGCATGGGGAACTTTTTTTGCAATATCCGCAGCATGAGCGGCGATACGGGAAGCGATGATGCCCTGTTTGACATCGTCTACATTTGGCAGTGCAAGATGTTCCGCGGGGGTTACATAGCACAGGAATGCTGCGCCGGAAGCGGCTGCGATTGCACCGCCGATAGCAGCAGTAATATGGTCATAACCGGGCGCGATGTCTGTGACGATGGGGCCAAGTACATAGAAGGGTGCGCCCATGCAGATGGTCTGCTGGATTTTCATGTTGGCAGCAATCTGATCCATAGGCATATGTCCGGGGCCTTCTACCATAACCTGAACGTCTTTTTCCCAAGCACGTTTGGTCAATTCGCCCAGACGTACCAGTTCTTCAATCTGGCATACATCGCTGCCGTCTGCCAGACAGCCGGGACGGCAGGCATCGCCAAGGGAAATGGTAACATCATATTCCCGACAGATTTCCAGAATTTCATCGAAGTATTCATAGAAGGGGTTTTCTTCGCCGGTCATGCTCATCCAAGCAAAAACAAGAGAACCGCCACGGGAAACAATATTCATTTTTCTTTTATGCTTTTTGATTTGCTCAATGGTTTTCCGGGTAATGCCGCAATGGAGTGTAACAAAGTCTACGCCGTCTTCTGCATGGAGGCGGATTACATCAATGAAATCTTTTGCAGTCAGAGTAGCCAGATCTCTCTGATAATGGATGACACTGTCATACACAGGAACGGTGCCGATCATGGCAGGGCATTCGCTGGTAAGTTTTCTGCGGAAGGGCTGTGTGTTGCCATGGGAAGATAAATCCATAATGGCTTCTGCGCCCATATTTACGGCAGCCATAACTTTCTGCATTTCAATGTCGTAGTCTTTGCAGTCTCTGGATACACCCAGATTGACATTGATTTTTGTCCGCAGCATGGAGCCAACACCGTTGGGGTCGATGCATGTATGGAGTTTATTGGCACAGATAACAACCTGACCTTTTGCTACCAGCTCTCTGATTTCTTCTTCGGTGCGGTATTCCTTTGCGGCAACAGCCTTCATTTCCGGTGTGATGATACCTTTTCTTGCAGCTTCCATTTGTGTTGTGTAGTTTCTCATAATATGTTCCTTCCTTTCAGCAGATAATTGATTTTGTGACTAATGCTTTGTTTAAAAAACATATCTTGGTGGATGACCGTAAAAATCATAAGTTTCTGCTGGTTTGGGATGGTGGCTGTGCCGGCGGCATACAGCGGAAAGTTTGCCCATAAAGAGCAAATTCCGTGACAAATATGTATGGATTCCGGCGCCTCCATTGCAAATGATTTTTGCAGTGGTCAATGCTGTGTTCATGTTTCATTTCTCCTTTCGTTACAGCGTTGTTTTCTATAGCGGTATAAGGTGGTGCCCCCAATATACCGCTTGAAGGTTTCAGGCAAAGACCCGAAACGAACTTCCGTGATGAATATCAATTTTTTTACAAATAAAAAAGGGAAATACCTCATTCGGTATCTCCCATTAGTATCTTTTCTTTCCTACGTTGGCATTATCCAAATCAGGTTCAAGGGTCGAAGGCAACACCTTCCTCTCAGCCTGTTTACAAGCTCCCCTGCATACATATTCAGTTCCAATCAAAGTATAGGATGATTTATTTTTTCTGTCAATGTTACTGTTCTCCAAATATTTTTTCCAAAAAATGTATATTTTTCTGGAAGGAGTTTCTTTTTCCATGGAAAAGACAGCAGTTTTTCTATGTGGTTTCTGGTGAAAAAATACCAATATTTGAAAAAATTATGGTATAATACCTTTTGTATGGATAAAAATACATGTGCTTTGAAAAATCTTTCAAAAACGTTTTATGAATGGTAAATGAGAAAATCATGAGAATGCTTGACTCTATATCTATTGTAGAGTTTATGATAAGATTACCTATATCAAAAGGAGGGTGGCGTTATGGATAGGGCAGGGCTGTTTTCCATTGGAACCATAGGAAAGATGTTTCATCTCAGCGTCAGCAGTCTGCGCCACTACGAAGCCATTGGACTTTTGACGCCGGAATATATTGACCCGGAAAGTGGGTATCGCTATTACAGCACCAGACAGTTCGAAGTGCTCAATACCATTCGTTATCTGCGGGCTTTGGATATGCCTTTGCAGGAAATCTCGGATTTTGTGGAAAATCGGGATGTGGAACGAATGGAGGAAAAATTGCTGCTGCAAAAGCAAGCAGTCATAGAAAAACAGAAACGATTGAAATGTATTGAGCAAAAAATTGATAATCGTCTGCGCCAGATTGCAGATGCAAAGGAGTCTGTATTTGATGTTGTGAAACTGGTGCAGAAAAAAGCCTGTCGTATTGTGTGGGTGAAGGATTCTTTGAAGATTCAGGAAGTATTGGATATTGAAGAACCCTTGAAAAAACTGGAACAGCAACAGGCAGAAGCGTTGATTTTTCTGGGAAAAGTAGGCGTGGGCATTTCCAAAGAGCATCTCATTGACAGAAATTTTGGGCAGTATGACGGGGTGTTTCTCATGTTGGATGAAGAAGATGCATTCAGTGGGGATACAGATGTGCTGCCGGAAATGTTATGCGTTTCCATTCGATTTCGCGGCGGTCATATGGAAGCGGCGGAACAGTATAGGAAACTTATGGATTACGTGGAAGAATACAAACTGACAGTCAATGGATTTTCCAGAGAAATTACCATGATTGATTATGGTCTTACCAATGATACGGAAAAATTTGTGACGGAAATCAGCATTCCTGTCACATGAAGATACAAAGGAGGAATGAAATATGCATTTTAAAGTAGAACAGGAAATTTTTGAAAAGTTGCCTAACGCTTGTTTTGGCGTAGTGGTTGCAAAAGGAATTGATAATACAAAAGATTATCCTCAGATTTATGATTGGCTGGAAGAAGGCATCCAAACAGCGGCACAGCGTTATGAAGGCAAAAAAGTAAAAGAAGAAGGGGCGATTCTGCCTTATCGGGAAGCATTCCGTGCCCTTGGCATCAACCCCAATAAATACATGTGTTCCATTGAAGCATTGTTTACGCGCATTGCCAAAGGGAAAGGTATGCCGCATATCAATCCTGTGGTGGATTTGGGCAACGCTGTTTCTCTGAAATATACACTGCCCATGGGTGCCCATGACCTGAAAGATGTAACAGAGGGCATCAGTGTGCGGATGTCCCATGCGGGAGATACCTTCCTGCCTTTTGGCGGTACAGAAGAAGAAATTCTGGATGATGGGGAAGTGGTATACGCCGCAGGCAGCCAGATTCGTACCCGTCGCTGGACATGGCGCCAGAGCCAACACGGGGAAATTGAACCGGAAACATCCTATGTATTTTTCCCCATTGACGGTTTTACAGACTTCAATAAAGCAGAAGTTTTGGCAGCACGAGATGAACTGGAACAGAAACTGAAAGATGTATTTGGCTGTGAAACATTGGTAGGATTTTTGGATGCGGAACATCCAGAAATGGTTTGGGAATAAATAGTTGGAATTGTATGAAAAAAAGCATCAGGTTATCCTGATGCTTTTTATGATTTTCAATGGGAAACTTTTGACAGCAAAACAACAGTTTCTACATGCACCGTATGAGGGAACATATCCACCACCTTTACCTTTTCGATGGTATAGCCTTTGGGACAGAGATATGCCAAATCCCTTGCCAATGTGGCAGAATCACAGGATACATAAACCACTTTCTTCGGAGCAATGGCAGCAATGGTATCCAGCAGGACACTGTCGCAGCCTTTCCGAGGAGGGTCTACCACGACCACGTCAGCGGTAATGCCTTTTTCCTCATAAAGTCTGGGAATCACATCTTCTGCGGCACCAACGGCAAAATCTGCGTTGTTCATGCCGTTAAGAGCAGCATTTCTTTTGGCGTCAGCAATGGCTTCTGGTACGATTTCTACGCCGAAAACATGTTTTGCTTTCTGGGCAAAGAACAGGGAAATGGTGCCGATGCCGCAGTACAAATCCAGAACTGTTTCGTTTCCTTCCAGCTCCGCAAAATCCAGAGCCGTCTGGTAAAGCACCTGTGTCTGCAAAGGATTTACCTGATAGAAGGACAGTGGAGAAATTTCAAACTGTACATCTCCGATGTAGTCGCGAATGGTTTCTTTACCCCAAAGCACATGGACTTCTGTTCCTAAGATTACATTGGTCTGGTCTGTATTTACATTTAATACGATGGAAGTCATGCCTTCGATTTCCTGCAGGCGTTCTACCAATACATCGCAATGGGGCAGTTTTCTGCCGTTTACCACCAGACAAACCATAATTTCTCCTGTGCGTCTGCCGATACGAGTCAGGATATGACGTACCAGACCGCGATGGATAGTTTCGTCATAAAGGGGAATTTCGTATTCCGCCAGAAATGCCCGAATGATTTTTACAATCCGGTCATTTACTTCATTTTGCAGCATACATACGGGCGTGTCGATGATGCGATGGCTGCGTTTGGCATAAAAGCCGATTTCTGGTTCACCGGTTTTTCCGCCCACTGGGAATTGGGCTTTGTTGCGGTAACGCCAAGGTTCTTCCATACCTTTGGCATAGCCTACGGAAATGCCGGAAAAACCACCAATCCGTTCCAGATGGTCTTTGACTTTTTTCGTTTTGAAAGCAAGCTGCCCTTCATAGGAAAGATGCTGCAGCTGACAGCCGCCGCATTTTGCGGCAACAGGACAGGCAGGGGTTACCCGATGGGGGGAAGGTTCTAAGATTTCTAACAGCTTCCCGTAACCAAAATGTTTTTTTGTTTTGACAATGAGGACTTTGATGACCTCTTCCGGCAGAGCACCTTCCACAAAGACGGTGTAACCGTCAATGCGTCCGATGCCTTCGCCATTGGTGCCAATGTCTGTAATGGACATGGTGTAGGTCTGATTTTTCTCAACAGGAAGTTTCATACTTCCCCTCCGTTTCTATGATATTGACCATAGGGACATACAGTGCCGTTGCAGATGCAGTGGCGGCAGGTGATAAAGCTGGCGTTGGGGGTTCCTTCGCCGTCCTCCAACATTTTCCGCATGTCTGCCATGGTTTGTTTCACTTCTTTTCTCAAGTTTCTGGTATTTCGCACATAAAACATATAATCGCTGTATTTCAGCCAACCGTAAGACGGGCGTTTGCCGTAAATATCCTCCAAAAGAAGGAAGTAGGCTGCCAGCTGTAATAAATCTCCTGGATGGGGGAGAGGAGCGTCTTTGATGGCACCGCTTTTCAGTTCTACGGGAACGATAGCACTGCCCAGTCTTTTTTTGAAAATATAGTCTGGTTTTCCCTGTAGATCGTACTTTGCGGAATAGAGCAGTTTTCCAAAGCCTTCACTTTTTTTGCCGGATTGCTTCTGGTCGGCGTAAATCAAAGTAAAGCCAGGCATAATATCTTTTCGGGGTTGTTTTTGCAGATGGGGACGGCGTGTTCGCCAAAGCAGAAGCACTGCCAAGAGAATCAGCAAAAACAGAATGCCAAAAGAAAGCCAGTTTGCAGTGATTTTTTCAAACATGGACATACTGCATTACCCAAAAAATAAGTATCAGCACCAGCAGAGCAAGAAGGGCAATTTTCCCCAAAAGCCGTCGCAGGCGATACTGGCGGTAAAGCTTTCTATGGAAGGCTTCGCCTCGTATAAAATTGGCAGTGGTGGAATCTTCCAGACCAAGTTCTTCCAGATATTCTTTGCGCATACGGCGCAGTTCTGCTCTGCCATATATTTTTTCATAATACCACTGATAAGGGCAGTAGGTATATTTGTTCAGTTCATGTGCGGAAAGGGTTTCCTTTGCCATGGTTCCACCTGCTTATTCGAAGTCGGAACGGCTCAGGTTGCGCTGAAGCATGCGGTTGTAGCCAGCCCAGTGTCCCTGGGTGCTGTCTGCCGCAAGGGCTTCTTCAATCATTTTTGTTTTGGCATCCAGATTGTCTGCACAGTGGAGCAGGAAAGCTTCCGGTGTGGAAGGCAGTTTGGGAGAGCCATATTCGTATTCCCCATGATGGGACAGCATGCAGTGCTTCATGAGGGATTCCAGACGTTTGGGGAAACCATCGATTTTAGCAGCAGCATCCCGAATGAGTTCGGAACCAAGAATCAAATGTCCCAGAAGCTGACCGTCGTCGGTGTAGTCATTGGTAGGAAAGTCGGAAAGTTCCAGCACTTTGCCGACATCATGGAGCATAGCGGATGCCACAAGGATGTCGCGGTTTACATAGTTGTAACGAGGTGCCAGAAAATCACAAAGCTGTGTGACAGACAAGGTGTGTTCCACCAAACCGCCGCGGAAGCTGTGGTGCATAGCTTTTGCTGCGGAATGATATTTGAATTCCTTACTGATGACAGGATGACGCAGGAAGATTTCTTCCAGCAGTTTTTTCAGATAGGGATTTTTCATGGTTTTGATATATCCCATGAGCTGATCATACATTTCATCGATGTTTTTGTCGGTGCTGGGTACAAAATCCGCAGGATCGTATTCCCCTTCGCGGCTGCGGCGGATGCGTTTGACATTGAGCTGCAGTTCATTGTTGAATGTGGTGACAAAAGCATCTACTTTGATAAAGTCGTTTTCCTGAAAGCTCTGGATATCGTTGTTCAGATCCCAGACTTTGGCGTCCACCATACCGGTTTTATCCTGCAATTTCAAAGACAGATAATTTTTGCCGTTGCGGCTTTTCATAGTCTGTCTGCTCTTGCACAGATAATGTTCGATGATGTTTTCACCTTCGTGCAATTCATTGATATATTTCATAAATGTCCTCTCTTTCTATCTCATTCCTAATCTCTTATTATAAAAGAAAACAGACAAAATTACCAGCTTTCCAAAAGTTTTTTCAAATTGGGAACAAAAGGGTGGTTTTTTGCGTCTAAAATGTTAAAAAACCGTAACGGCAAAGAACGGCAAAATATGGTATGATGGAAAAAAGAGATGGTAAGGAGGAATGAACATGAAACAGAAAAAAGTACTTTGTGCAGGGCTTGCGGCGGCAATGCTTATGGGATTGGTTCCCCAGACAGCTCTGGCGGCGGAAAACGATATTTTAGACTATGATTTCCGCACATATGATACAGACGTCAGCGGTGACGGCTGGGACTGGGATGCAAGCGGCAGAATCTTGACCATTGATGGATTGTATGTCAATGCAGATGAAAGCAATACCAATGGCAGAGAAGGTGTCATCTGTCTGCCGGAGGACAGCATTCTCTATCTGGATGGGGACAGTGAAATCAATGTGGATGGATATGGTCTGCATGCCATTTATGCAGAGGGGGATTTGACTGTAAGAGGTAATGACGATTTGGTGGTAAGAACCACAAGCGCTTCTTCCAGCGTTATTTATGTATATCGTGGTGATATCAATCTGGAAGACAATGTTTTTCTGGAAGTTTATCCCGAAGGTCATGTGCTGTATGTGGATGAAGCCAGAGGCAGTGATGGTGTGGTGAATATTTATGATAAGGCAAAAGTTGAAGTTCACGACCCTTATGACGATAACTTCTATATGATGGATACAGATGAACTGGTAAAAGTCACATACCGTTCTCCTGCAAAACCCACAGACGAATGGCTGAATTTCAGCGAAAAATATGATAAGGATTATGAAACCATTACATTCTACAGAAAGACAGTCGTAGATCAGCCGGAAGAACCGGAAGAAACACCGGAGGAACCAGAGGATAAACCCGAAGAAACACCGGCAGAAACCCATGTTTTCCAGATTAAGATTGGGGAAACTTATCTGGTGAAAGATGATGAGGAACGTATCGCACTGGATGCACCTGCATATCTTTCCGAAGATGGTTACACCATGTTGCCTTTACGGGCACTGTTGAATGTTTCCAAAGATGGCGTGCAAATCGACTGGAATCAGAAAGACAAAATTGCAACCATTACTTATGATGATACCACTGTTGTGATTCCTATAGAAGGAACAGACAAAACCGTTACCATCAATGGGGAAGAAACAACACTGGTAACAGCACCTCAAACAGTAAATGATCGCGCATTTCTGTCTCTGCGTGACTGGTGCACTGTGACAGGCATGTCCACAGATGCGCTTCAGTGGGATAGTGCAACAAAAACAGTGACTATGACAGTGGAAAAATAATGGTCCTTGTATAAAAAATACAGCTCCAAAGAGATTGTATCTTTAGGTGTTGGTTTATAAAAACGAAAATAGCTGGAATTCTCATGATGAACTGAACCCCATTTGTTAGACAGTATGATATACTGAATAACAAATGGGGTGCAGTTCATGATACAAAGGATTCCAGCTATTATTTTTTTGCCGAATTCCTATAAGGAATATTTTCTTATGAAGGCAGTTGTTGAGGGGATTTTTAGAGGGCATAAGTGGAAGCAGTGGCAGAAAAATGGTAAAATAAAACTGATAGAAAGTAAGTAGAAGCGGATTCTGGATTTCGGAAGGGGGTATCGTGTTGGTTCAAAAGTTCAAAAGGGGGTATCATTGCAGGAATATGTATCATTTTGGCGATATTTTATATATTACAATGCCCTGTACCTATCAATAAAGAGTTGGAAACGATGGTTTATACAGCAAATCAGGAAGAATGCGCAACATCCATTGTTATTGATGGATTAATCAAGAAGGAACGATTTACAGAAGAAGCTAGTTTTGTTGGGTACTTTAAAATAAAATGTTATCCAAAATCTTATTACGCAGGAACGACGGCAAGAATAGACTGGCATGATGTTATTGCGAAAAATATACGCTTTATGTGTGCTGGGACAATTTCTACATTAGATATAAAGGACATCGAAATCGATAGAACGATGGATCATATCAAGATTCTTTTACGTGATGGAACAATCATTTCTACAATAAAAGAGGATACTTCGGGTGAACACGGAGTATCCTCTTTTTGAATGATTATAGGTTTGTTCAGAATCAATGTCTGAGAGACCTTGTTCGTATTTGGAATTTCAATATCTTTTATGGAATAGGTAATGAAAATTAAAATTCATTTCCGGGGAAGCGAGGAATGCCATCGAATCCCTGTTTCAGATCTTCGTCTGTGGGGATATAGTCTGTCATGGTGCCATTATTGAATTTTTCATATGCAAACATGTCGAAATATCCAGTACCTGTCAGTCCAAAGACGATGGTTTTTTCTTCGCCGGTTTCTTTGCATTTTTTCGCTTCTTCCATGGCTACATAAATAGCATGGGCACTTTCAGGAGCAGGCAAGATGCCTTCTACCCGTGCGAATTCCGTAGCGGCGGCGAAAACGGCTGTCTGTTCCACAGAACGTGCTTCCATAAGCCCATCATGGTAAAGCTGAGAAAGGATGGAGCTCATACCGTGATACCGCAGACCGCCTGCATGGTTGGCAGAAGGAATGAAGTTACTGCCAAGGGTATACATTTTCTGGAGAGGCGTTACCATACCGGTGTCGCAGTAATCATAAGCAAATTTCCCTCTGGTGAGGCTGGGGCAGGAAGCAGGCTCTACAGCGATGATCAGATAATCCCGTTCGCCTCTGAGTTTTTCGCCCATAAAAGGAGAAATCAGACCGCCCAGATTAGAGCCACCGCCGGCACAGCCGATGATCATATCCGCTTTCACGCCGTATTTATCCAGAGCGGCTTTGGTTTCCAGACCGATGATGGTCTGATGAAGCAATACCTGATTGAGGACGCTGCCCAGTACATAACGGTAGCCATCCTGTTTGGCAGCCATTTCTACGGCTTCAGAAATGGCGCAGCCCAGACTGCCGGATGTACCCGGATGCTCTGTAAGGATTTTTCTGCCGATTTCTGTTTCCATGGAAGGGGAAGGTGTTACTGCCGCGCCATAAGTACGCATGACTTCACGGCGGAACGGTTTCTGTTCGTAGGAGCATTTTACCATATAAACCTGACAGTCCAGACCGAAGTAAGCACATGCCATAGACAGGGCGGTCCCCCATTGTCCTGCACCGGTTTCTGTGGTGACGCCTTTCAGTCCCTGTTCCTTTGCGTAATAAGCCTGTGCAATGGCGGAATTGAGTTTATGGCTGCCGCTGGTGTTGTTGCCTTCAAATTTATAGTAGATTTTTGCAGGAGTCTGCAATTTTTCTTCCAGACAATAGGCACGCACCAGAGGCGCAGGACGGTACATTTTATAGAACTTCAAAATGGGTTCGGGAATATCAATATAAGGGGTATCGTTGTCTAATTCCTGTTTTACCAGTTCTTCGCAGAATACCTGACTGAGTTCTTCTGCGGTCATGGGTTTCAGTGTACTGGGATTGAGCAGGGGAGCGGGTTTGTTGTTCATGTCTGCCCGCAGATTATACCACTGTTTCGGCATTTCCTGTTCGTCTAAATAAATTTTGTAAGGGATTTCTTTTGTGTTCATGGTGCATGCTCCTTTCTTTGGTTGATTTTGATTTTTAATAAAAAAACGCCTGTCCCTGACGAAATCGTCAAAGGGACAGGCGTAAAATCCTGCGGTGCCACCCTCGTTGGCAGAAAATCTGCCCACTCATGCATACGATCATATGCGTCCTTTGTTAACGAAGGGAGTTCTCCGGCGCACCTACTATTTTCGGTTTGCCCTCAAGAGCCCATTCCCTCATCCCACTGCTGCTGTGATTCCACCATCCACAGCTCTCTGGAAACAGCTTCCGGAAAAGGTACTTACACTCTTTCTGCGGTTTCTGCTTTTCAAAAGTTATACCATGTCAGAAGGACATTTGTCAATACAAAATTTAAAAAATGTTCTTTTTTTCTGTATATTACAGCAGTTCACCATATTTGCGGATATACAATTTTTTCATGATGGTTGCCAGTGTTACATAAGCAACGATAATGCCTGCCAGCCATGTGAAGTATACGGGAGGCAGTGCTGACAGACCGATATGTGTACCGAAGGGCAGGAAAGGAATGGCTGTCAGTACGGCAATGCCTGTGAATGTCAGCAGTACAACGGGAACAGAAGCACGGCTGCGCAGGAAGGGCAGTTTGGGTGTGCGGATCATGTGAATCACCAGAGTCTGGCTCCACATGGATTCTACAAACCAGCCTGCCTGGAACAGTGCGATAAACATTGTCTGGGATGCAGGATCCAGGCTATGGAAAGAACCGCCGCATACTGCAGGACAGATTACGAAGTACATTACCAGATAAGTTACGATGTCAAATACGGAGCTGGTAGGCCCAATCCACAGCATGAATTTGCTGACGGAAGAAGTATCCCATTTCCGAGGTTCTTTCAAAAATTCTGCGTCTACGTTGTCCCAAGGAATTGCAGTGCAGGAGATATCGTAGATCAGGTTCAGCAGAATCAGGTGGATGGAAGCCATAGGCAGGAAAGGCAGGAATGCAGATGCTGCCAATACAGAGAACATATTCCCGAAGTTGGAGGAAGCTGTCATTTTGATGTATTTGATCATATTTGCATAAGTTTTTCTGCCTTCAATGATGCCCTGTTCCAATACCATCAGGTCTTTTTCCAGCAAAATAACATTTGCGGATTCTTTTGCGATGTCTACGGCAGTATCTACAGAGATACCTACATCGGATGCTTTCATGGCAGCGGCGTCGTTGATGCCGTCACCCATGTAGCCAACGCTATGACCGTTTTCACGGAGGAGTGTTACCACTCTTGCTTTCTGCAGAGGAGAAAGTTTTGCGAAAATGGTGGTGTTTTCTGCTGCTTTTGCCAGTTCTGTGTCTGTCATGTCGTCCAGCTGGTCACCTGTCAGGATGCGGTCTACGGACAGACCTACCTGTTTGCAGATATATTTTGTTACTTTTTCATTGTCACCTGTGAGGATTTTTACGGCTACGCCATATTCCTGCAGTGCTTTGACTGCGGCAGCAGTGGTTTCTTTGGGAGGGTCTAGGAATGCCAGATATCCAATGAGAACCATGTTGTTTTCATCTGCTACGGAGAATGCGCCAACAGGAGAGGGATTTGTTTTCTGGGAAATGCCCAGTACACGCATACCGTTGTTGTTCAGGTCATTTACTTTTGCTAGAACCATTTTTTTCATTTCGTCTGTCAGTTCAACCACTTCACCATGGTATTCTACGAATGTGGAGATAGACAGCATTTCTTCGATGGCACCTTTTGTGATCATCTGTGTTTTGCCTTTTTTGTCTGCAACCACGATGCTCATGCGGCGGCGTTCAAAGTCGAAGGGAATTTCATCTACTTTTGTATAATTGTTTTCCAGTACAGCAAAAGCAGGTGTTCTTTCGATGAGTGCGTGAGTCCGTTCGATGATGGCTTTATCCATGAGGTTTTTCAGCCCTGTCTGATAGTAGCTGTTCAGGAAAGCGTGACGCAGGATGCGGTCATCTTCTTCGCCCATAACATTCAGGTGGTATTCCAGAGCTACTTTGTCTTTTGTCAGTGTGCCGGTTTTGTCTGTGCACAGAACGTCAATGGAACCCAGGTTCTGGATAGCGTTCAGATCTTTGATGATCACTTTCTGACGGCTCATGGCAACGGCGCCTTTTGCCAGACAGGTGGTTACGATCATAGGGAGCATTTCCGGTGTCAGACCAACAGCAATGGAAATGGCAAAGAGGGCTGCATTGAGCCAGTCCCCTTTGGCAAAGCCATTCAGGAACAGTACGATGGGCACCATGATAAGCATGAAGCGGATCAGTACCCAGGAAACGGAGTTTACACCTTTTTCAAAAGAAGTTTTTGCAGGTTTTTCGGACAGATGTTTTGCCATGTCACCCAGCATGGTGTCGTTGCCGGTTGCAATAACAACGCCGGTTGCGCTGCCGCTGATCACATTGCTGCCCATGAAAGCCAGGTTGGATGCTTCTGTAATAGCACCTGTGATTTTCTGTTTCTGAGGCAGTTTTTCTACAGGTTCGCTTTCGCCTGTCAGAGCAGACTGGCTGATAAACAGGTCTTTTGCTGTTACGATGCGCAGATCCGCAGGAATCATATCGCCGGCAGACAGGGTAACGATGTCGCCTACAACGATTTCATCCATGGGGATTTCCTGTGTACCGTGCTGTTTCCGGGTAACGGCTGCTGTTGTATGAATCATAGCAGACAGCTTTGCAGCCGCGTTGCCGCTGCGTGTTTCCTGTACAAAACGCAGGATACCGGATACCAGTACCATAACAGTGATGATGATAACGGTTGTGGCATCTTTTTCGCCGGGAGCTGCCCAGATGATTTCTGTGCAGGCGGAAACGATTGCCAGAACAAATAAGATTGCAGTAAAAGGATTGATGAATGCGTTGCAGAGTCTTTTGAAAAGAGATTCTTTTTTACCATGTGTTACATTGTTGTCACCGTGGAGTTCCCGCAGCTGTTCCACCTGTTCGTCTGCCAGACCTTCCTGAGAAGTGCTCAGAGCAGCGAATACATTTTTTCTGGAATTTTCTGCGGCAAATTTCAGTCTGTCATTGATCTGATCGCGGCGAACCATGTCTGCTGCGATTTTTGTTTTGAGGATTCTTTCTTTCAATGTTTTTTTTCATAGGTCCGTACCTCCATATTCTTAGATTTTTGTGGTTTTGGATTGTACAGACAAAAACAGAGAACGATGATTCAGAGCGGAAGCATGTCCGCAGGAGGACGTTCATCCGCTTGCCTTCGTTCTGTTGTTTTTGTACTGCTACTGCCTTCTGCGTCCATGCTTCTCACCTCGCTTTTTTGATTGGAATGCTCTATGAAAACCCTGAAATCAGGGGGATTTTCCCGAAAAAAGGGCGCAAAAAAACACCACATGAAAACTATGTTTTCAAAATTTTCAAACAGCCCAATAAAAGGGCAGCGGAAAAGCGGTGCAATGCCAATTTTTCGGTCTTATATTTTCAGAAAGAAACTAGATTACGGATACAGATGTCATGCCCATCTGTTCCATAAAACAGTTTGATTGGTTTGCCCGCTGGATGGAGTTGTAATTGTCTGGATGACCTGCGTCCATAATCTCACCTCTTTTTTGCATAAAAAAATCCGTACAAGCTCCAACGATTGTACGGAAAATCAAATGCCATTTTATAAAAAAATGCAACCGTTTCGAGCTTTAGCTCTGCAGGGCGGTGAAACTGCGTTATGCTACACCTTGGTTTCGATGTAACCTGTTCAAACCATCGCATGATGTCTCCATCATTTTGCGGCAGCAGTCCATATCCCTGTAGTAGCCTTACCTACCGGAACTATTCTTTTCGGGTTCATCATACGCCTATAGGAAGGATTTGTCAACGGTTTTTCGAAAAAATTAAGATTTTCCACAGGAAAAGTAGGAAATCGGATGAGTTCTTTCCTAATAAATAAAAAGAAAAAAGATGTTTGAAATAAGTATACAATGTACTGATAAAAGAACCATAAAAAGTGTTGACAGAAGTGGGAACTGATGGTAATATATATTTCGCTGTCGGAACACAGCGAAAAAGTTCCAAAAAAATGAAAATAGTTGTTGACAGATCGGAAACGATGTGATAACATACTATTCGCTGCTGAAATACAGAAAAGCAGCAAAGAAAAAATAAAAAAAGTTCTTGACAAGCGAAAAGCTTTCTGTTAAAATAACTTTCGCTGTCAAAACTTGACAGACAAGTTCTTCTCTCCGAAAAGAAAATGTTCGAAAAAAAGAACTTGACAGAAAAATGAAAGAGTGATAAGATATCACTCGCCGCTGAAAAAGCGGCACAGACTGATCCTTGAAAACTAAACAGCAGAAATAAACTTACAACCCATAGTCAATT
>ENA-OPVV01001754-OPVV01001754.1-human-gut-metagenome-genome-assembly--contig:-NODE-1754-length-14981-cov-18.719751_pt1 | contig 14981 bp, 13 predicted proteins | sample MGYA00241500_ERZ501992 | MGnify/ENA primary metagenome ERZ501992 (study PRJEB25962, sample SAMEA2043052) | human gut metagenome | biome: human gut; feature: human-associated habitat; material: faeces...
CTTGATTTCTCAAAGCCGCCGCTGGTTTTATGGGCGTGTCAAAAGGGCTGTTGTACGACGGCTTTTTTTCTTTGCCGTCGCCCGGCAGTTGAAACAATACTGTTTATTTGATTTCCAATGAAATGGTTAGTGTATCATTTTCAATTTTAGCGAACACATTGCCGCCGAGCTTGTCAGTTAATAGTTTTACCACAGCAAGCCCCACTCCTGTACCGCTATTATGCCTTGATTTGTCCCCGGTATAAAATCTTTCAAATAGTCGGTTTGGGTCTATTTCCACCTTACTATCAATGGGATTTTCAATGATAAAAATAGCACTCTTTTCTTTGCCTTGCTTCAAGTCAATTTTAATCGAGCCAGAGGAATATCGAATAGCATTTATAATAAGATTTTGAAAAATACGTTCTACCATACCATAGTCCGAATGGAGATAAACGGAATGATTTGGCAGACCAATTACAGGAGATATGCCTTTTGCTTCCAATGCTGGGGCGTTCTCTGTGATAAGATTTATCAGCAAATTTGTTAAGTTGAAATCTTCACGCACAGGAGTTACTTCTTTTGCGTCTATTACAGAAACATCGTAAAAGGTTTGTATCAGCGCTTTCATTCTTTCTGCTTTATTATAAATGGTTTCTATACGCTGTGTTTGACCTGCTGATAAATTCTCCTTTTTTAATAATTGTAAATGGCCAAGTATTACCGTCAGAGGGGTACGCAAGTCATGTGAAATATTAGCAATGGACTCTTTCAAATACATTTCGTGCCGTAATGTGCTTGCAATGGACTGTCTTTGCTTTTCATTATACTGGTTTAATACTGCGGCCAGTTGTTCTATATCTTTATCAACAAGAGAGATGTCCAGCATCTTTTCCGATTTTCCAGTTGTAAGATCGGTCATTTGTTTCGATAGATTACGGATTTGTCTTTTGATTTGCACATATTTGAAAAGCACTACTATCAAGACTGCGATAACTAAAATTAACAACAGCTTTATTCCAGACACCTCCCTCCTTGTTATTTGAGTTCACATTTGCGAAAGCTAATCCATGAAAAGGTTATCAAAGCAACTATCCAAACAACGCCAACTAAAATGGCCCATGGCAAAAAATAGGTCACAGAAAAAACCGCTTCCCGTATCTGATAGGTTGCCAAAAATGCAACAGGAAGATCAAACATCATTCCATACCCAAGATAAAGGCTAAGAACAAAAGTGACTAAAGCGGTAACAGCTATTGCTCTTGCAGAGCTTCTTAACCAAAAAACAATCCAGATTGCAATAAGAAAAGTCGCACTGTTCAAAAGCAGAGAATATAAAATCGCCTTACTGACCTGATAACAAAGGTTGCCTGCTTCGGTAATACCAAAGCGGACACTTTCTCTTATACAACCAGCCACAGGATAAACAAGAGCCATGATATTAAATGCAATTAAGTATGAGATTACTTTAGCAAAGAAAATGGTTTTTCTCGAATGTCCTGCATTGACCTCAAGATCAATCGTCCGACTGGAAAATTCCTGTCCTAAAATCAGAGCTAAAATACTGGATATAATAATCAGGAGAAAGGTTGAATCGTAAACCATTCCATTAAAAATATCTGCGAGGGATGTAGCAGCCCCACCCATAGGCCCCATAGCTTCCGGGACATAAGTATCTGCGGTAAAAAAACCAATCAAAAATATCCCTATTAAACCGCACCAATAAAAGATATTATGTGATAATTGATATTTTTCCATTTTCAGTAAGTTGTTCATTCCCACACCTCCTTGTTATTTCAAATCCGAGCGTCGGAACCACAGATAAGTACCTAAGCATAATGCCAGTACCCATAAAAAATCTGAAAACATGAATTGCCCGCCGGATATGTTGGATTGTTGCAATGCCATAAGCCGAAGCTGGCCCATAGGCAATATTTGTGAGATAAGCTGCACTTGATCTCCATTCATCAAAAAGACCATTAAGAAAAAGAGTACCATCGGCACAGCCATACTCTTTCCTATATCACGGAAAATGAAGGCAAAGAAAAAAGGTAATAGGCACATTGCAAATTGCGAAGCAATCACCATTACAACTATGCCGATGCTTGCCAATGCTCCTTTAGTGACAAACGTACCAATTATGCTATGTAACAACAGTGGAAAAGACAGGATAACCATGCAGGCGATTTGATGAACTACCAGCTTCGCAAATAGTATCTTTCCGCGTCGATGTCCGGCATTGATATATGATTGTAATGTTCTTCTGCCAAAATCATTTCCAACAAACAGGGCAGAAAAGATGATTGTGAGGAAATATAGGATTGGCATATTGTATATCGAAGCAAAGAAAAGGTTGGATGTTTCCCCAACGCTATCCAGTAACAACACACTACTTAAAAGGAGATTAAACAATCCTATCCCCCAAAAATACCAGCTATGGAACAGCTTATAAAATTCAGCTTTTAGGAGATTTGACATTTCCTGTCCCTCCTATTTTGCTTAAAAAGTAATCTTCTAATGTATCACCGGCCACAGAAAGACCTGTAACGAGAATATGTGCATCTGACAAAGCAGCAGCCACTTTTTCCATATCATCGAGATAATCATATAGGCGAATTATGCCATCTGGCATCAGCTTAAAACTATCTGTGTGTAGCGTTTCTTCCAAAACGATCAGAGCTTTTTGTGGATCAGTTGCCTTTATTGCGATATGCCGTTTGCAACGATCATTTAGTTCTCGATCTGATATTTCTTCGATAATTTTGCCTTTGTCTATTAAAATAAACTCTGATGCTGTCTGATACAGTTCCTCTAAGATATGGCTGGATACCAATATCGTCATTCCGTATTCCTTATTCAAGGACTTTAGCAAATTACGAATTTCCACAATTCCAGCAGGATCAAGCCCATTGATCGGTTCATCCAAAATAAGAAATTCTGGTGTATTTAATAGTGCGATTGCAATACCCAATCGCTGTCGCATCCCCAGCGAAAAATTACGGACAGCTTTTTTCCCGGTATCTTTCAGACCTACCATGTCTAAAGTTTTTTGGATAACTGCTTTGTCAGGGATACCACGTTGGATACGCTGTATCTCCATATTTTGATAAGCGGTCATTGTCGGAAAAAGCGCAGGTGTTTCGATCATGCAACCGATCCGCTTTCTCTGTTCCTGCAATTCCTTTTCGACGGTTTTCCCCCACAACGATAAGGTACCGCTTGTCGGAAACGCTAATCCTGTAACCAATCTCAAAAAGGTGGTCTTTCCTGCTCCATTTTGGCCTATGAAGCCATAAATTTTCCCTTTTTCAATTTTCAAATCAATATGATCTAAGGCAACTGTGTGCCGGTATTCTTTTGTTAAGTCATGTGCTTCCAAAATAACAGAACTCATGTTGTCATCCTCCTTTACATTTTAGTGTAAGGGGAAATCATAAAGAATTTCTTAATTTCTATTTGGAAACCATAAAAAAAGCATAAAGCCAAGAGCTTACCCCTCGGCTTTATGCAAACGGTATCCAATGCCCCACACAGTATCTATAAACTCTTTATCCGGGCAAATGGCTTTCATCTTGTTTCGCAAGTTGCTAATATGGACATTCAAGGTGTTGTCCTCGCTGATATACTCTGTATTCCAAACACTTTGAAACAAATTCGCCTTTGAGAAGATCTTGTCCGGGTATTTCATAAGCAATTCCAGTATAGCAAATTCTTTCGCAGTTAAAGGTAACTCCGCCCCTTGTAGCATAGCTCTGTTGCCGTCTAAATCTAAAACCAAATCATTGCACTTCAAAGATGACGGCGTGCTGTTTTGAAATTGAATCCGGCGTAAGTTGCTTTCAATTCTGGCGAGAACTTCTTCCATATCGAAAGGTTTTGTAATGTAATCATCCGCACCAAGCCGCAACAAATCAATCTTGTTCTGTGTTGTTTCCTTTGCTGAAATTACTATGACAGGAACCGTTGAGAATTTACGAATATCCGCAAGTATAGTATCACCACTCCGATAAGGCAGCATTATATCAAGCAGAATAAGATCAATCTGATGTTCTTGTATGCAGTCTAACACATGAAGCCCATCATACTGACAAAGCACCTCATATCCATTTCCCTGTAAAAAATCAGCCAGCAATTTGCTGATCTCTAAATCATCCTCAACAATCAAAATTTTCATGTTGTTCTATGTTCACCTGCCTTATGTCAGCATTGTACTACACTTTTTATCTCTAATAGATTTAATTATATTTCCTTTCAGGAGAGAATACAAGGCATAAAATATGAATTATTAGATGTTAGAAGAACACATTTCTATTGCTGGGTACACTGGAAATATGAAACCAAAAGCCAGCAAAAGCCCCTCCTGTCTACGCATTTAGGGGGCAAAAAGCCCACGGAAATCACAATGTCATTAACTTTAGCAAAGAGCAGAAATCGTAAGCATTTATAAAACTATGATTCCTGCTTTTTGTTTGTATATGGGCATACTTATCCCCTTCTCTTTGTACTCGTATTTTTTAGCTCAGTACGCTCTTTTATGGGTATTCGAATATTTTCCTGCTAATTGCCCTTTCGTTCTGGTATAATGCCGATCAGGACGAATGGGAACAAGATTTTTACTGATATCTTCATATATTTGCTGAAATAACATATTTTTCTTTTGACCATCCGTTTCAAGAAGTATATAAATCAGATCATTTTTTAAGATTCCAATACTAACAGTCTGATTGATCATCATTTTATGTTTTCTGTTCGCTTCTTTCTGATCCGTTCACGCTCTGCATCTAATATGATATCTTCAACTAAATTGCTCAGATATATAGTGCTGTATATATCTTGTAATAACAGAATAGGTTTTGTTCCTGTAAAATTCTCTAACTGTAACCGACTCTTTAGCGTTTCATACGCAGTCTCTATCCCCCACCTCATATGATATAATTCTTTTATTTCTTCTGTATGAAATTCAGTTTGTGAAAGATTTGTAGCCAAAACTTCTAAACTTCCGTTTTCTAATAGGATTTTTACCATACGCAATGAAATTTCACCTAATTCTTTCATACGTTCTCCATCTGGCGTTCCCTCGTAATGTCTGATTCTTGACTTATCAAGTTTTATTTTAACTAGCTGATCCTTTTCTATTAAACTGTTTTGCTCTTTTTTGTAATCACTGCTTTTTAAACGTACGATAAATTTAATATCCTTATCCATCATATGTATAAACGCTGGCGTAGAAGGATAGCCTCTGTCCATGATAATAATATAGGGAATGTTACCTATTGTTTCCGGTATTCGTTCCATCTGTTTTTCGGCCAGGCGCATTTCATCAAATTTCACCTTATTACAGTCACTTTCCAGTATCATACGATTCATTACATCATAAATACAGCCTAATCCTATTTGTGCTTGGGGTTTTGTGTTTTTTCGGCTTGCAGAACCATACAGTTTCAGTGTTTCAGTAGTGGTAGGAATATTAATATCTGAGCCGTCAGCAGCTAATATTAAATGATTTTTGTAAGTTGAAAAGGTGGAATCTGCATAAAAGTTACGGTTATGATATTTATACAATTCCAAAAAAGCATCTGGATTAAGTTTCATACGCTGTTTCAGATATCCTGGTTTTGAAATAGACACACCAGGATGAGCAAGTTTCATATAATTTCTCAGTTCCAATGCCAACGTCAGCCCCTTTCTGTTTATCATTGTGAAAAGAAGATCCTGAAGAGGCATTTTTCGGATTCTGGTAAAATGATTTTTATTACCTAATCGGCAAAATGCCTTAAATTCATCAGAACTCATTTTTTCTATATCCATGAATGTACGTTTCTGAGAATGTTTCATGCATAATCACATCCTTTTTTTGAGCAGGTTCATGGCTTCTTTTTACAATATAAGCATATCAAAAAAAGCAGAAGATATCTAATCCTTTTAGGAATAAATATCTTCTGCTTTTAAGTTAATGACATTGTTAAATTGCAGGGCTTTCCTTCCTCATTTCCAATGGCATTGTACTTTTCGATTGCTTCTTTGATCTCCGATTCGTACTGTGACAAGTCTGCCCCTTCCAGTGGCAGCCCCTCATAAACATCGTACTCGTATTCCCCCTCTTCCCACTGCCTTTCCAATTCTCTGGACGTGAAATTCCCTGTCAGTGGTGTCAACAATTCTATTTTGATGGTATCTTCCATTCGCTTCACCTCCCACGTTCTCTTCGCTGTTTCTGCTGTTTTTCCCACGCCTGCTTTGCCAGGTCTCCATAATCAGCACCCTCTATTGGGGGCAGGTTGCAGAAAACAGCATATTCTTTTTCGTACTGCTCTTTTAACTGAGCACACGCCCATCGTCCGGCAAAATCATTATCGGTGCAGATTTCAATCTCTGTCACCTCCGGATGCTGTTTCAAAAAATGTTCCAATGCATCTGGTATTTTCATCTTTCTGACGTTCTGCCTGGTCCCTTCCTTCGGTGCAGCAACACCGCCCAAAGACAGGCGGTATTTATCCGCATTCCCTTCCAGTGTCATATGAGCCAGAGCGTCAATACAGGCTTCATATACTGCCACCCGGCAGCTTTTCCCAAGGGACGGAACACAAAAGCTGTACTGCTTTTCACTGCCTTCCTGTTCCATCCGGAAACTCTTTCCCCGGTTGTCATAGATTCCCCGCAGGAACGCATACCTTGCATGTCCCTGTTCATCCATGCCAACAAAAACAGCGTTATGGTAGGGGGCGCTCTCATACAGGATTCCGAGCTGCACACAGTAATCCAGTACCTCATCCCGGATTCCCCTTTGGTTCAAATATCTCCGCACCCGGTAAAAACTGTCATTGGGCATGGGCAGGGCAAAGGGCTTCTTTTTAGGCGCTGGTTCTGCTCTGGGAACATACACAGGCGTCTGCTCACACAAGATCTTTACGGCTTCCGTATATCCCATGCCGTCTACCTGCATCAAAAACCGGAGGGCAGACATTCCACCGATATCCCTGGATTTCCAATGCCATTTACTGGTGATCTCATTGATCTTAAAACTGTCATGATCCTGAAGCTGCCATTCGTTTCTTGTCCTTGTCTTTTTCAGCCTTCCCGGTTGGTATGTCTGCAAATACTCATATGCCCGCACCTGCTTGGCGACCTGGTACTCTTCTTCTGTGACCCAAGCCATCAGATCACCGCATTACGGAGCTGTTCTGCCTTATCGGTGCGCTCCCATGGCAGTTCCTTTCTTCCAAAATGTCCAAAGGCTGCTGTCTGCCGGAAAATCGGACGGGTAAGGCGAAGCGTATCTACGATCTGCTTTGGCGTCAGTCCAAACACCAATGGGATCGCCATTTCCAGACAGTCATCCGCACAAACGTTTCCTGTGCCAAACGTATCTACCTGAACCATAACAGGCTGGGCAACACCTATGGCATAGGCAAGGGAAACCTGACACTTGCTGGCAAGTCCGGCTGCGACCATATTTTTGGCAATATACCTCGCCATATATGCCCCAGAACGGTCCACTTTTGAACAATCCTTTCCGGAAAATGCCCCTCCACCATGGGGAACCATGCTGCCATAACTGTCTACCATCAATTTTCTTCCAGTCAGTCCCGTATCTGCATCCATGCCTCCGCAGACAAAACGTCCGGATGGATTGATAAGGATCTTTGTATCTTCATCCGGTGGAAGAAAACGAAGTGCCGGAAGAAGTACCTTTTTTCGGATCTCTGCTTCCAGTTTCTTCAGATTCTTATCCTCCGTATGCTGACAGGATACAACCACACTATCCAGACGGACAGGCTTCCCATCCTCATACTCTACCGTCACCTGTGCTTTCCCATCCGGGCAGATTCCTTCAATATAGCTGCTTCTTCTACAGGCAGACAGTTCCCGGACAATCCTGTTTGCAAGCACCACAGGCATGGGCATAAGCTGCGGCGTCTCATCACAGGCATATCCGATCATGACGCCCTGATCCCCGGCACCTTGAAACCAATCCATTTGATTGTCAGACACCCCTTCCCTTTTTTCTTTGGATTCCCTGACTGCATTGGCAATGTCCGGACTCTGCTGATGGACAAACGTATCCATGGCAACCCCTTCGCTGGAATATCCCACTTCAGACAATACTTTCTGAATCACACCAAACACATCCGGTTCATAGGTGCTGGTGATCTCTCCTGCCACAATGACAGTTCCCTTCGTGGTAAGCACTTCACAAGCCACCTTGGAATCTGCATCATTTTTCAGACACATATCTAAAATCGCATCTGCAATCTGGTCGCACACTTTGTCTGGGTGTCCTTCTGTTACTGCTTCTGCTGTATAAAATTTTCTCATATGAATTTCCTCTCTTTCATGCAAAAAAGGCAGGATACCTTCCTTTTTACGGGAACATATCCTGCCTGGTCTCTTTATTATTTTGTTTTCATTTTCTGTGTTATCATAAATATGATAAAGAAAAACTCCCCTGATAAACTGGGGAGCCTCCAGAAGCTATACCTTACGGTCCTACGGCTTCGTTTAAACATTTATAAAACACCCACTGTATCTTGATTGCTCAAGTGTGGGACTTAATTGTATTTCTTATTCGCCTGCTTGTTCTAAAACCATACTCTCAACTGTTTTACTAACATAAAAACCATTCTGTCTCATCTCAGACAAAAGCGGACGAACTTCTTCTATGATTCCCTGGCGTTTTGCCTTTACCAAAACACCCAGCGTCCCTGTAACAGTAAGACCCAAATATTTAGCAGTCTTCTTTGCAGCATTGTCATCCAAAATCACCAAGTCTGCATTCCGTTCCTGGGCAAGAATCATTACTTCTACTTCTCCGTCATGGAGTTTCGCTTTATACATTTTCTTTTCACCATGATCCTTAATTTGTTCTACATGAACCCACGCTCCTGCTGACTTAATTTGAACACAGGCAGAATCATCCTTCGCAGTCACCTCTCTAAATACTGCTGACGGAATTATAATTTCCTCATACATCTCTTTCAGAATATTTAATTTACCAATCCCGCAAAGAACAATCAAAGGTGTTGAATTGACAATTACTTTACGCATGCTCTAATTCCTCCAAGAATTCTTCCTTGTCATCAAACTGGAAGATAGAAATTTCATTCTGTCCTAAATATTTTATAAATTCTTCTTCTGTCATTCCGGCAATCTGTGAACAATATCCAATGGATACTCCATTCTGTTTATAAAAACCTAATGCTACAAATCGCCTTGCAAACTGGTTCGCTTGCTCTCTGCTCATTTTTGTATCGAAAAGGACTTCATCTGGTACACTAAATGCTATCTGGCACATCATCATCCCTCCTGACTATTTTCATTTCACAACACTTTTTACCTTTACAGTTTACCACATTTAGCAAAAAATAGCCACTAAAAATCTTTTTCCCTCTTATGGCAATCTTGATTTTTCTGATAGATGGACGCTACATCCAGATAGCTGCAAAAGTTCCCATCTTTGAACACTTTCCGACACTACACCTGTCCACGTTCCGTTGCACATCCCACAACCTTGAACACTTTTTAGGTTATCGTTCTGTCTTTTGCTTGCAGTCGCGTCTCACATCCTGCACTTTTTGGGTACTTTTGAACACTTTCGGCAGGAGATTGATTCAGAGCACTCCAGGATACATCCAGAGAGCTGAAGAAAGTACCCATCTTTGAACACTTCCTCAATACTACAAGATTACACAAGATGCCACGACCTGTTGCACATCCCTTAACTTCGAACACTTTTTGTTCCGCATCGCCACTTCCCGTTGCACCTTGTCTCACATACTGCACTTTTCGGGTACTTTTGAACACTTCCGGCAGGAGAGTGATCCAGAGTACCCCATGATACATCCAGAGAGCTGAAGAAAGTACCCACCTTTGAACACTTTTCACCTTTCAGGTTCTGCTTTTACTGCCACAAGGATGTTCCGGGCCTCCTTCCACTCATAAGAACAGGTTACCAGCGTCAGGGTTGTCTCACAACCTGCACCAGCTACCCCTGTTTCAAACAGCGACAGCGCTTTCGCCTGTGCTGCATAAGCCTCCAATTCCTGCGGACTGTGAAAAGATGCCTGCTGGAAGTCGAACATGGACACATCAGCTTTCAATACTGCCGCTATCCGGTACTCTTCCATGCCTTCCGGCGTCTGAAAGAACACCCTGGGATGTGCTTTCCAGTAATCATAGGCGACGTACCGGTCCAGATTCCCGAACATCGCCCCGCTGTTCATGTTGTGACCGTAAATGGTCAGATTCTTTGATTCTCCCAAAATACAGTCTGCCTGGAGGAACAAACTTCCATTGATGTCGTAGTTTCCCCGGTAATCCCTCCGCAGATAATACTCCGGCTCTTCCCGGCTGCTCTGCATGACCGGATAATCGATCCCAACTTCTGGGATCGTAAGCCAGCCCCGAACATCCGGATACTGGCGCTGGAGGGATCGAAGGTCAACGGCAGACACTTCCGGTTCTCTTCCAGCCTGTTCCTCTTTCTCTCCTGGAGAGCCCCCGCCCGGAGGGATGTCCTCCGGGAAGCAGGTTTTTAACTCCTCCACCAGTTCCCGATTCTGCCTGGGAATCGCCACATAATCATGATAAATTAGTGCCGCACTGAGGATACAGACAGCACACAAGACTGCCTGCAGCATCCACAGCTTATTCTTCTTTTTTCGCTTCATCTGCTTTTTTATGTCTCTTCTTATAGATTATGGTTGCCATGAGTCCGGCTGCTGATACACCTAAAAGTGCAAACAGAAGGATTGGTTTCCAGTGGTCATCTCCTGTCTGCGGCACACCCGGAGTTTCCGGTGTCCTTGCATCCTTCATCTCCACCTTCTGGACTTCCATGGTATCTTCCAGTGTAAACTTCACATCTTCTGCGATCTCATAGCCTTCCGGCGCTGTGATCTCACGCAGGATCAGTTCTTCCCCTACCGGAAGTTTCTCTACCAGATGCGGTTTGCCATCTGTTACCCACTCTTCCAAAACTTCACCATCTTTATTTAAGATCTGAAGCTTGGCTCCTTCCAGTTCCTTTCCGGTGGTGAGGTCTGTTTTGGAGATTTCCACTTTGGAATAGGTATCTTTCATCTCCACCTTGGTCACACTGCCATCTTCCTTTACTTCAAACTCAATATCTTCCGCAGACACATACCCTTCTGCATAAGGCGGCAGTTCTTCATGGAGCGTATACGTTCCCTCCGGCAGTCCATAAACTACGTGTGGTTCTTTTGTGCTGATCCACTCTTCCACGATGTTGCCATCCTGGTCGATGATCTGAAGCTTCGCCCCTTCCAGTTCTTCCCCGGTTGTGGCATCGGTTTTTGTAAACTGGCTTTTCGTTGGCTGATTTTCCACTTCTTTTGTCAGCTTGATTTCTGCAAGGTTCTGGTCTGTGTAAGAGGCATCGATCTCCCAGATTTCCTCATTCGGAAGATACCCCGGCTTTCTCACTTCCTCTTTCACATAATATTTCCCATGATAGAGGTCGCTGTCAAAGGTAAGCTGTCCCTTCTCATCCGTTGCTTTCTTCTCCAGCAGAGTGTCCTTTTCTACAAGAACCTCACCCTGCTGGGAGAGGATATCTTCTTTTGCATACAATCCAAAGATCACGCCTTCCAGCTTCTCTTCTGTGACTGCATCCTTCTTTTCTACAGAAATGGAAATCTTCTGTCGCTCATTTTTATAAGCAACCCCTTCATAAACCACTGCCTGAGTATCATTCTCTGCTGTCAGGGTAAATTCTTTCTGTTCCGGGTTCAATACGAAATGGTCACCTGCCACCGTTTCTTTCAGATAATAAGAACCCAATGGAAGATTATTTACCACTGCCTTTCCTTCTGTATCCGTCACTAAAGTTGCCACCAGATCGTCTTTTTCATAACGGATGACCGGATTGCCCTGCTCATCCTTTGCTCCGTCTGGAGAATAAATCGTATCCTTTGCGTACAATTCAAAAGTTGCCCCTTCCACACCGGATTCTTCATAGACAAAATCATGGAACACTCCAGTATCGGTATCCTCTCCGGTCACTGCATCTTTGATCTTTCCTACCATTCTCTTTGCCTTTGCAAGCAGGGAATCCCCCTTCACTTCCACTGGCTGTTCCCCGGTTTTGGTCAGTGTCAGGCTTCCCACCTGCTCATCGTTTGGCTGCTCGACTTCCACGATGACTGCCCCGGTATCCGGATCGATCTGATGGGCGGTATCGGAAGAAACAGTGATCACGATTCCCTTTTTCGGGTTCTCTTTGTAACTGCCTTTTCCGGTCACCTCCAATGGAGAAATTATTTTTTCCCCTTCATACAAGGAACTCTCATATCCCTGTCTTACAAACCCTTCCGGTGCTTTCACTTCTTCGATCCGGTAAGTAGAACATTTCAATTCTTCCGGTGTGACCAGATAGCCTTCCTCATTGGTCTTAAAAACGCTGATGGTCTCTTTCTTCGGATAGAATACCGTCTGCTCTACATATTCCTCTTTTTCCATGTCAAAGATTTTATAGGAAGCGCCTGCTTTTAAAACCGGATTGCCTGTCTGTGCATCCTTTTTCACGATTTTTAACAAAAACTCAAACGGACGGTCATCGAACACACGCCATACCATCGGTTCTCTGCTGTCCTCATCAACCTTCACCAAAAACGGATCGATGGCTTTCAAGTTCTCCGGTACGGTGCTTTCCTCTACCACATAAAGACCATACGGAAGCTCCGGACTGAGGGCATATCCTTTTTTATCTGTAATAAGTTCCGGTACCGGGACAGCCTTGCCATCCACATAGGTCACTGCCACCTCTTCCTTACTGAAATCATAACCTCGGAAATCTTCCGCAGTAAACTGATCCCCATTGGATGGCTGTAATTCCCCACTCTCTACTTTGGAAAGGCTGCTGACCAGATACACCTGAAAACCTGCCCCTTCCACAAGGTCTGTTTCTGTCTGGTCTCCATCTTCGCTGATCTTGATCAGCTGGAACGCCTGCTTTTTCACCTGTTCCTGTACCGTCAGGTCCCTGGTTACCTCTGCCACTTCCTGTCCTTCGTAAGCAAGGTCCACCTCATACTCTGTTGGATCTACCGTATAGCCTTCCGGCGGAGTGATCTCTTTCACATACATTTTTCCCAGATACAGTTCAGAAAAATCTAAAGTGCCATCCTCCTTGATCACGCCCTGTGCGATGAGGCTGTCTTTTTTGAACAGAACCCCTGTCTTTCCGTCCGGGTGGACAATATCCTCTCTGGCATACAGACCATACACAGCCCCGGCAAGGGAACTATCCCCCTGAGGAAGAAAAGCCTGTGTCTCCTTATCGATCTTTTGGATATGGACAGCCCCTTTCACCCTCTCATCGGTTGCTGAGATGGTGACCGTCTTTCCGGCTTCCACATCCACCTTATGGATCACATCACTCTGTGCATACTTGTCCGGAGCCTTGATCTCCTTCACATATACTGTTTTGATGGCTGCCTCAAAATAATCACTGACTGCTTTTCCCTCTTCCCCGGTGACTGGCATTTCCATCAAAAGATGCTCACACTTGCTGTCTGTATAAATGCCATACACTGCACCGTCTAAAGGATTCTTGGTATCCGCATCCTGTTTTAAAAGCTCGATCCTTGTCATCTCCAGCCAGTCTACCGTAAAACTTACCGGATTGGCTTTCTCCGATTCAAAGACTCCAATGTCCTGATTGCTGTTTCCTGTGGATAATACCAGTGTTCTCCAAGTTTCCCCTACAGAACCATGCAGCTTCCCGGAGGAATATTTTCCGGTATGAAGCATTGGGGCAGTCAAATAAAAGGTATCCCCGCCATAGATTTTCAGCGCACCATTCTCTGCGGAAGTTCCCTTTGTCTTGTTATAAATGGTGATGTCTTTTGGTACATGGACTGAAATGTAGTTTCGGTGATCCCCGGACAATGTGATATCCGGTGTTTTCTGTACATTTCCATTCCGGACTGCTTTTACAGAAGTCTTGGAAAGAGAAATTTCCCCCTTCGGCGGCTCTTCCATAGCAAACAGGTGGTTAATATAGGCGATCACGCCTGCGTTTACCAGATCTTCATACTTACATCCTGTAAATCCTGCCTCACCTGCATAGGCATAGCTGGCTGCGATGTGGGTATATACATATTTCTCTTCTGCACTTTTCCCGGATAGGTAACTGCCTGTAATATCCCCGGCGCCGCCATAACCATAATACAGCACCTTCTGCAAGTTCTTATTGCTGTCCAGTACCTGTGCCACATAGTCACCACTCGGCGGTGAGGAACGATGGGATTCCAGACAGTAAGCGATCTTTCCATTGACCGTAAACCAGCAGGTTAAGTAATTTCCAATATAACTTGGATAGTAGATGGTCTCCCCTTTTTCCAGATGTACGGTTTCCTTTGCTCGGAAAGTGTTTTCCGCACCGGAAAGCATCATCACTTCCCCATCCTCAATCTTTTCTTCCAGTTCCCTTGCTGCCTGTGCATCTTCCCCGGATACCGTCACTTCCACATCCGGGATCTCCTGCACAGGCGTCTCCGAATCTTCTTCAGAATTCGTATCCTCCTTCTGTTTCTGACCGCCATTTTCTTCTGTATGAGCCTGCCCTTCCGTATCCGTCAGGATAATCTTTCTGCTCACAGAATAGCTGTCACGCGCATCCTTTGGCACAACCCAGTAGGTTGCAATATAGGTTCCTGCCTGGTCAGGGTGGTAGTTCCCTCCATCTTCCGCTTCGATACGTTCCAAGGTAACATCCTCTTGTTCTGAATTGTAATGGATACCCTCCATACAAGTCTCCGCCATAAAATCCTTGTCGGAAATATCTTTCGTGATATCTTCTGCTGTTACCAAATATTTTACAGCTTCTGAAACTTTCTCTGTCTGTTCCGTTTCAGATATTTCTGTGCTCTCCGTCACTGGCTCTGACGGATTTTTTGTTTCTGCCGCATGGACATCCGCTAAGTTCCCAAGCGGACTAAGCCCCATAAGCAGTGCGAGCCCAAAGGCTGCAAGTCTTGTTT
>ENA-OPVV01001762-OPVV01001762.1-human-gut-metagenome-genome-assembly--contig:-NODE-1762-length-14916-cov-2.977794_pt1 | contig 14916 bp, 18 predicted proteins | sample MGYA00241500_ERZ501992 | MGnify/ENA primary metagenome ERZ501992 (study PRJEB25962, sample SAMEA2043052) | human gut metagenome | biome: human gut; feature: human-associated habitat; material: faeces...
GGAAAGAGTAGAGCAGGAAATTGAAAAGCGGAATATTACATGCTCAATTAAAGATAGAGTGGGGGAATATGTGGCACTTTTTACTTTGGCTGGTGAGGTAATCAATGTAACATTAAATGTTTCATTGGATATTGATAAAGTTTATGAATTTTTCTTTACAAATATTGTAGTGGCAAATGATGAGGAGGCTAATATGGGAAAGAATGCATACTATACTATTATGAAATATGTTTCAGAACATAGAGATTTATTTGCAGATGCAGGTTTTTATGGTGGAACTCGTTCACAATTTAATACATTTGATTTGGATGCAGATAAAGATGGTTTTATATATGGGTGTAGAAACCATATTGTAGACGACAAGGTTTATAATAGTGTTGTAGTTTTTAGACCAGGGAAAGTTGAAAGTGTATTATCAGAAGCTGGATTTTCTGAAACGAAAGTGGCTCTGTATAAATTAAGACAAAGTAAGCTTATAAAAACTAAGGATGCAAATAGAAACACTTATCCATATGTTATAAATGGCACAGAGGTTAATTGTGTGGCTGTATATTTTGAGGATAAGGGAACTGAGGTACAAGATATCGGAGATGAAACTGAATAATAGATTAAAGAGGACAGTCATTCGACTGTCTTTTTTAATACCATAATAGATATTCAAATAAAAAACGCAGGGGTCTCATAATTTAAGACAGCTTCTGGCAACATAAGATTTATTTACATTTAATATCCAACTCAAGTTGGAACATAGTAAATGTCAGTAGAAGGCTGACAATATAAGCTGAAAACTAAGATAGGATTATCCTAGATAAAGATTCTATTTTGGTGTAGCAGATGATTCGCATATAGCCAGTCATCTTCAGCAATAACAAGTAAATTTTATTAGGAGGACAACAATATGTTGGTAGAAGCAAACTTAAAGACAACGTTAATAGCATTAGGTGTAAAGACAACTAATGTGGTAAAGCAGTTAACTGAGGGTGATGCAGTAGCTGTTTATGAAGACGAACGAGATCCAGAGAATGACGCTCAGGTAATGGAGCGTTATGAACAGGCAGTAGAAGCATGCAGAGTATGGCTTCGAGCTGTTGTAGGTACACAGGTCATTGCTAATCAGAGTGATGATATCTGTGTAGAGGCAGAACTGTTGATGCCAGATAGACTGGTAGAAGTGGCAGTTTATTCTGCACAGTATCCATTTGGCGGAGGCTGTAATGGAGAGGTGGTTGAAAAATTGAATACTCCAATTGGTAAGTTGAATTATCAGACTTATCGGGCAATACTGGATACACCAATCAATCCAGTAAAGGAACTATACAAGTTCTTTCAGGATTTGATTCATCAAATCCACAATATTATAGTCATGCCAATTCATTGTGATGGCATGGACGATATCCTCAATAAATATATTGTTGAGGATGAGGGCATTGTGGATGTCCTTGGGGTATCCAGATACGATGCTCTCTGGAGCAATGTCATGGATTTCATGGCAGATGCTTATTCAGAGGGGGTGATGTAATATGGAGAAATTGAAAAAGTGGAGATTCCACTTGAAAGACAAAGGGGATTTTGTCTTAACTGGAGTGGACAGATATGGACGAGAAGTTCATATCCCAATCCAGCAGGATAATATCCAGTATGTAAAGCTGGATACATCATATCTACAAATTAATACTAAGGATAAACTTGAAGGCTATCTGCTCTGGTTCAAAGATGCAGATATATCTAAGGCTATCGCACCGATGCGAGCAGTCAAACGACAGCCTAAGCAATCCACCATTGATGCAGTTTACTGTATGATGGCAGAGGCATCAATGTATTTGTGTGGACTTGTAAAGGAAGTCGATAAGGATTACTTGCGAAGAACAAAGCCATTAAATTTGTTCCTCAATAGTGCATCGGGCGATGAGGAAGCATTCAATCTTGATATTGCAGTCGAGATACTGCTCAAGGCTGGTGCAAAAGAGAAAATCAGCCCTCTTGATAAATTTATATAGATGTGAAAGGAACTTGTTTCTGTGTGGCAAGTTCTTTTCTTTTGCCCATACGCAGCATATAAAACTTCAAGATTATTATCTGCTGATGAATATTTCTTGTAGGCATGTAGCATAGATAGCATTTTTTAAACCTCAACTGTTGATTGCCTGTGGTTTTTGTATGTAGTTGTCGAATGGCAGGTACTTTCAGGAGTCTGTGAAATATGTGATTGTCTTGGTATTTTGGTGTAGTTTTCAGGTTAAGAAATTATTCCCAAAAGCTTATGGGGTATCATGTTTTTTAATATGTTTTACGAATAAAAGAAGTTGAAAAAGGACATAATTATGGTATAATTAGACCATAAACGAGGAGGTGTATATTATGCCACAAATAATTCCAATTAAAGACCTGAAGAATACATCGGAGATATCTGATATGTGCCATAAGACAGAGGAGCCAATTTATGTTACAAAAAATGGCTATGGCGATATGGTAATTATGAGCATGGAGATTTATGAGTCAACCATGAGACAGATCGCCATGTACAGAGATATAGAGATATCTGAAAAGCAGATAGAGGCAGGACAGGTAAAGGATGCCAGAACAGCACTTAGAGAAACGAGGGCAAAGTATGGCTTATAAATTAAATGTTACAGAGCATGCCGATGAATTGCTTGATAATCTTGTGTATCATTTGATTTATAGGAATCTGCAAGCATACTCCATACAAGATTTGACTTGAGTATAGGACTCCACATACCACTATGTCTTTGAAATGGCAAGGTGCATTGAAGCACCTTGTCATCAGACTCAAACCATTTCTTCATTGTATTTACAGATACTGGCAGACTTGATCTATTCATCCATATCCACCTCAATTCCATCGTATTCTTTTTCCAGCTCCTCTCGGCTCATCTGACCTAAGCGAAGCATAGTAGTATCCTCCAGTTCATAGATAGCCTGTCGAAGTTCCTCATCTGACATATCAGATAAATCATCTTTTTCATCTCCAAACTCCGCCTGAACTTCTTCTCTATTAATATTTAAAGGACAGTTGAAAACATCGTTTGGTGCATAAAACTGGATGAGTGAGCCTTGACAAAAATATGGCTTGCTCTTACCTTCATCAAACTTATACTTTTCCACAAACATCATCGGCTGGAAATCACAATCAGAGAAATCATAATAACCATCAGATAATAACTGCTTCATGATTTCCTTGACCTTAGCTGTTGGCAGATTACCAATCGTGAACTCACCGATGGCAAAGACGTTGCACTCAGTATTCTTTACCTGAAAGTGTAATCCACTTACAGCTTGCTTACTGTCCTTGGCAATCTGCACCAATCTTATATTTGTTCCATTGAAAGGCACTCTCTTTTCAACAATCTCTTCAACCTTGCTTATTTCAAATAAGCCTCCATTAACTAAAACCTTAACCATAATAAATCCTCCATTTCGTGAGTTTAATTTTTTTCGTGTGTTATCTATCACTCTGTTTGAAGTGAATTGCAAGTTATTTTTGAAATTTTTCCATAGAAAAATTTATGGGATACCCCAAGATTGGCTATTTTACAGGGAATTCCTCTGGATTTGCCCTCGCCCACTCACCCAGTCGATTGACTTCATTCAATACTTCAGACCAATCATCGGCATATAGCATTTGAATAGTAGACCAAAGGATTTGTAATAATTTCCTTTTATCCTTAGCTGGGAACTCGCTACTAGGGCTAAGAACTATAAGCTTTGTAATATCCAACTGCAGGGAATCATGGTCATAATCATACAGACTGATTAAAAATGTAGATAGAACATTGACCTTTTCTCTTTTAATCTTTTTATTGGTTTCTGCACGATAATCTTCAAGAATATCTGTTATGTCAGCATCAAAACCCTTCTGTTTCCAACGCTCCCTCGCCCTGTCAAAATAGACATCCCTTGCTCTGTCAATTAGTGCCACTACTCAACACCTCCCAATGGAATATGAAGAACCACCTTGGCAATCGTGAGCATTGAATAATACACTCTGACAAACTTTGCACTTTCATTTGGTGGAACAACAAGCTCATCACAAGTGCTGCATATGACTGCATTACTCATTCCTTCAGCACGATAATACTTTGCTACTTTTAGTATTTCATCATAATGCCTTGATGTGTTTAAGACCTGCCAGTCCCTCACACGATTTTGCTCATCCCTCGTTTTCGGGAGCAACAGCACAAAAGAATTAGGGTGCTTTTCAGCAATAGTTTTTAATAACATTTTTCAAGTCCTCCTTTCAGAAAAAGTCCCGACAATTCAGGGTTGTGTGGTATGTTAGCTCTAGCCTTATTTTCTGTAAAGATTGTCTTGAAATTATTCTTGAAAAGTTGCATGAGCTATAACGTTATTTGCCTGACTACGAAAAAGAGTAAAAAAATTAGAGCCAGCCTTTCGACTGACTCTGCTCTACCCCAAGCATATTACAATTTATTTTGGTAATTCTCTAATTGGTGGAAAATACCAACTACATTTACAACATCATCTCTCACATCAAAAATAATAATATAATTCATCTGTGGCACAACTGCTTCTCTATACCCTTTCTTTGCCAGATATGCATCTCTACATTCTGAAAACTGAAAAGGATTGACCTCCAACCTGTCATAGATAACATCAATACTATCTAACAGATGCTCCGCTGCCTGTTCATTCTTTAAGCGATGAGTCGTTCATCTAAAGGTTCAGAGAACATAAAAGGACGCAAAAGCGGTTTGAGGGTATCTGCTGATGCTCTTGGACGTAAGGCATATTGTAGCTGTGGATATTGTCTTAGCAGACAGTATACACATGTAGCTACAGAGACAAAATCTGCAACTTATCGTTATAAGTGTAGGTGGCAAGTTGACCATGCAAGCAAGTACACAATTGAAGCAGCATTAAAGGAGAATAATGTTGTATGTGATAATCCTGCAGTTAGCGATGTAAAGCTGTGGTTATGTGAAAAGCAAGTGTTTTCATATGTATTTAAGAACGGCAAGTCGGCTGTTCTTCAGGCATTGGAAATTATAGAACATTGCAAACAGGAAGAAGAGGTTTTGGAAGATGGAACTTCTTTGCAGACATTGGAGTCTAGGAGAGATGAATTGAAGAAAAAGCGTAAGAAACTATTGGCATTGTCATTGGAAGATGATTACGATATGAACGATTATAAAGAGTTGAAAGCAGAAATTGATGAGGAGATTGCAACTATTGAGGATTCGATTGCTCATTTTGAGATTGAGAAAGCAAAGCAGCAGAAGAAAGTATTTAATATTGAAGATATTAGACAGAGATTAAATACAATTATTAATCTACGAGACTATAAGGTAAGTGATGAAGTTATAGATATGTTTGTGGAGCGTATCATTTATCGTGGAGTTGTTGACGGTAATGATGAGTTTGTTTGGGTGATGAATTTATCGGGAGAGTGTACAGATACATCCGCTAAGTATAAGATTCGAGGTTACGATAAAAATTATGCGGATTCTCTTAAGAGTGATAGGAATTTTAATATTGTTGCTCGTATGCTGATTCCAATGGAAGAGTGTAAACGTTTTTGTCAGGAAGAGGCAGGCAGACGATTTAAGAAGAAGTATTGGAATCCTATTACAATTAAGATTGCAATTGCATAATATGATGAGAGTTATTAAGGGCTGAGCAGAATTTGCTTGGCTCTTTTTTTGAGCTGATGTATAATATGCTAAAAGGAGATAAGGCTATGGATAAAATAGTATTAAGCGAGTATAACGAATGTAAAAGATATATTTTAGATGAATTAGAAAAGATGTCATTACCTAAGGAACATCCTTTTTTGAAATATCCCAGAACACCAGAATCACGTAATTTGGAATTTTTTATCCTACTAAAAATGATGCTAGGTAAAGAAAGTAATATACCTAAAAGGTTACTTCATAAATGTAATGCGGTAGAAGATGGTAAGTTTTCACATATGAAATATCTTGAAGGCATTGATGAAACATTAATTCTTTACTATATTTTAGTGGTAAATATAGAAAACATTTCTTCTGTTATATATGAGCCCTCTCACATTTGGCAAAATAATAAAACCTTAGAATATTCGTGTGTTTTTAAAATGCCTACAGAATGTATGGTTAATATAGAAGTTAAGACGATGAGATGCGATCCCTTTGAAAAAGAAACGGATTTAAAAATTAATAACATTAAGGATGGGTCTATACTAATTAAAAAATTAGTAAATGATGATATTGGGTATGAGAAATTATTATGTGAGCATCAAGATGCAGTTGAGTTAAAAAATAGCACATATTATTCAGCATTTAACAGAAATATAAAAAAAATTGTTGAAAAGTTTGATGGCGAAAAGAACATTCAATGTCGAATGATAAATATAGGATTTATATGTATTCATTTTTCTACATCAATTGAAGAGTTTTATACATATATGTTTCATAAAGAAAAAGGAATATATAAAAAGTTGCAATGGGGAAATCTGGATGCACTAGTTCTGTTTGTATTGGATGCTAGAAATGATATTCTTCTTCAGAATATTTATGAAATGGGATACGTTGCAACAATGCTTAGAAATGATACTGAAATAAATCGCAAATTTATGGAAATTATGAGGCTGGATAATTTTGTGCTATTGGGAGATAAAGTGGTAAAGAGTGTATATGATGAGGCACAGAAAGGAGCAAAATTATATAGAATATTGAAGAGAGATGGATTTTTGAATATTTTGCCATATGATTCAACAGAACAGGGGATAGAGGATTATGTTAATTATCTAAAAAGTGATTCAGTAAGATATGAGTAAATCGGTTGGTGATTGTTAAAGATAAGAAGGGGTCTCTCCTTTTGGAAAATAATGGGGTTTCGGGACTCGAACCCAGGGCGCTTATTATTAAGTTTGAATTCTTGATATGCAATAGAGTTTCTCTTCCTGACAAATGCAAGGCTCTAACCCCAAGAACGCCCAGACCACCAATTGAATTTGTAATATCCATAAAACTAATCACTCCTATAGCTAAACTTAACAGGGAAACAATGTCAGTACTTACTTCAATTGGAATATCAAACAATATTGCCAAGAATACAAAAATAATAATCTTTAATTATTATATCATATATCAGTGGTCTTTGGTATAAGTAAAGAAATTTTGATTGAGAAATTTTCCTGTGGCTTATTAGTGGCAGAAGAGGTTTGAACATGCTATACTCTAACAATGAGTATGAATTAGTAGTTCATATTTAATAAAATGATGGATTGCTTAGTTATTATGAAAACTACAAGCTTGTAGCTGTAATTGTAAGCATTCATCGTTGGAAAGAGAGTAAAGCTTGTTTTTGGTATATGGCTTGTCTGGAAAATAGAGGGGTATCTTTTTTAGAGGCGACTGTTTCGTGCTGTGTTGGTATGAGGCATATGTTTCGAGCGTATTGCTATTAAGAGGTAATTGTACTGCGTATGCGTATTAAGAGGTATTTGTTCTGCGATGGCGACCAGGCGAAGAAGTTAAGCAACATGGAGCATGATGCATAAATATTTAGTATAAAAGAGTCTGAGAAAATCAGGCTCTTTTATTTTATAAACTAATATGATATAATTGTGAATAAATATTTATACAGAAATGAGGAATAATATGAAATCCATTAAGAAAAAACCGATTATGATTTTGCTTATGGCAGCATTAATGGCTACGTTCATCGTTAGCTTATGCGCATGCGGCAAAAGCGACAGCAAAAAGGTCGCTTGTGTGGACGATCTGGAGGGCGCAAAAATAGGTGTCCAGCTCGGTACCACAGGAGATATCTATGTATCTGATTATGAGAACGACGGTTCAGGCACCAAGGTAGAGAGATACAATAAGGGTGCTGATGCAGTCCAGGCATTAAAGGTCGGCAAGATTGACTGCGTAGTTATTGATGAGCAGCCGGCACTTGCCTTTGTAAAAGAAAACAAAGGACTTAAGATACTGGACGAGGAGTTTACCAACGAGGACTATGCATTCTGCCTGAAAAAGGGCAATACAGAGCTTCGCGACAAGGTAAACACTGCGCTTGAAAAGCTGCAGCAGGATGGAACAGTTCAGAGCATCATTGACAACTATATCGGCTCTGAGGATCAGGTGGGAAAGACTCCCTACGTGAAGAAGGACATTGACAGGTCAAACGGAACACTTAAGGTAGGAACCAATGCAGAGTTCCCTCCATATGAGTACTATGAGGACAACAAGGTCACAGGAATTGATATGGATATCATGCAGGCCATAGCCGATGAGCTTGGCATGGATATGCAGGTAGAGGATATGCAGTTTGACGCAATCATTGCCGCTGTATCATCAGGCAAGGTGGATGTCGGGGCAGCAGGCTTTACAGTGACAGAGGACAGACAGAAAAATGTTGATTTTACCGATACATATATCACCACAAAGCAGGAGATTATCGTAAAAGACAGCCAGTCGGGTTCTTCAATCGGTATAAAGGAAAAGCTCTATGACAACTTTGTCAAGGACAATCGTTACATGTATATCGTAAAGGGTCTTGGCAATACAATAGTTATCACAATATTTGCCGTAATGCTTGGTATTGTGCTGGGATTTTTAATTGCGATAGTCAGAACCAGCCATGACAGAAACGGCGGTCTTGCCATATTAAACGGAATTTGCAAGGCATACCTGACCATCATCAGGGGAACACCTGTCATGATACAGCTTCTTATTATATACTATGTAGTGCTTGCATCTGTGACCAACAAGATACTTGTAGCAGTCATTGCTTTCGGCCTCAACTCAGCTGCATATGTGGCAGAGATTGTGCGTTCAGGAATCATGTCTGTAGATATAGGACAGTTTGAGGCAGGACGAAGCTTAGGACTCAACTACAGACAGACCATGAAGCTTGTTATCATACCGCAGGCTGTCAAAAATATACTTCCGGCGCTGCTTAACGAGTTTATCAGCCTCCTAAAGGAGACATCAATCAGTGGTTATATTGGTATGATGGATCTGACAAAGGGTGGAGATATCATACGAAGCAACACATACGAGGCATTTATACCGCTTATTGCTGTAGCCCTTATTTATCTGGTTATAGTGATGCTTTTAAGCCACGGAGTAAGCAAACTTGAGAGGAGACTGAGAAGCAATGAAAGATAATAACGTGATACTAGAGGTAAAAGACCTGCACAAGAGTTTTGGAGAGCAGGAGGTATTAAAGGGCATAAGCACAGAGGTAAACAGAGGGGATGTAATTGCCATCATCGGACCGTCAGGCTGTGGAAAGTCTACATTTTTACGCTCCCTCAATCTGCTCGAGACACCTACATCAGGACAAATCCTTTTTGAAGGAACAGACCTGACAGACAAGTCGACAGACATCAATGTGACCAGACAGAAAATCGGCATGGTTTTCCAGCAGTTCAATCTGTTTGCCAACATGACAATAAAAGCAAATATCATGCTCGCACCGGTGAAGCTTGGTGTGATGACGAAGGATGAGGCATCAAAGAAGGCAGATGAGCTTCTCACCAGAATAGGTCTCCTCGATAAGGCAGATGCATATCCGGCGCAGCTTTCCGGAGGACAGAAGCAGAGAGTGGCAATTATCCGTTCACTTGCTATGAATCCTGATGTCATACTGTTTGATGAGCCTACATCGGCACTTGACCCTGAGATGGTAGGTGAGGTGCTTTCAGTAATGAAGGAGCTTGCAGAGGCAGGCATGACAATGGTAGTCGTGACACATGAGATGGGCTTTGCCAGAGAAGTGGCCAACAGAGTGATGTTCATCAATGAGGGTACCATAGCTGAGGAGGGCACACCTGAGGAAGTATTTGGCGCACCAAAGAGTGAGAGATTACAGGAATTTTTGTCAAGAGTGTTATAGGAGAAATAAAGCATGGCATCAAAATACTATGCAGTAAAAAAGGGAAAGGTTCCCGGGATATATTTCAACTGGAATGATTGCAAAGCAATGGTTGACGGATATCAGGGAGCAGTGTATAAAAGCTTTAAGACGATAGAAGAGGCAGAAAAATTTATTAACGGAGAGAAAATTATTGCCGGAGAGAAAACCATTACGGGAATGAAATCATCCGGCGAAAATAGTACGTATGCGTTTGTCGACGGCTCCTTTAACAAGGTTACACACACTTATGGCTATGGAGGCTTTCTTGTGACTGACTATGAAAAATACGTGCTGCAGGGGTCAGATAATGATGCCGAGATGGCCACAATGCGTAACGTAGCCGGAGAGATAAAGGGCGCGGAGGCTGCCGTAAAAAAGGCTATAGAGCTTGGAATTAAGGAACTGGTCATATACTATGACTACATGGGCATAGAGATGTGGGCCACAGGGACATGGAAGCGAAACAAGGCAGGCACTATAGCTTATCACGAATACATCATGTCAGTTAGGGATAAAATAAAGCTTACCTTTGTAAAGGTAAAAGGACACTCAGGAGTAGAGGGCAACGAAGAGGCAGATAAGCTTGCAAAGCAGGCTGTGGGGATACTGTAGCAGTTTCCTACATAAAAGAAACAAAAATATAGCATAACAGGAGAAAAAATGAGCATATTCAATGTAGAACTCAAAAAAGTAGTAGATGACACATATGATATTGAGATAGGCTACAACCTCTCAGAAACCCTTGTATCTGACCTGGAAAATGGTCTTGCGGGCAAGATAAAGAAATTTGCAGTGATTACAGATACAAATGTGCGTGATTCTTATGCTCTTCCAATCTGTGAGAAGATAAAGCATGCGGGATACTCAGTGGATTTGTTTGTTTTCCCGGCTGGGGAAAAGAGCAAGTCACGTGAGACAAAGGCAAAGATAGAAGATGCCATGCTTAAAAAGGGGTACAGAAGAGACTGCTGTATTATTGCAGTCGGTGGCGGTGTGGTAACCGACTTATCAGGCTTTATTGCAGGAACCTACGGCAGAGGAGTGCCGTTTATCAACTTTGCAACCACACTTCTAGCGGCGGCAGATGCATCGGTAGGTGGCAAGACAGCAATTGATACACCTCTTGCTACCAACACCATAGGTCTGTTCAATCAGCCCCAAAAGGTATATATAGACATAGCTGCCTGGAAAACACTGCCACAGCGCCAGATGGCAAGCGGTATGGCAGAGACCATCAAGCATGCATGCTTAGGCAGCGAGGATATGTTTGAATTTATAGAGGAAAATCTGGATGATATATATTCATTCAAGAAATTTGCATGTGAGTATATTGCAGAAAATAACTGCCGTATCAAGTACAATGTGGTCATGAAGGATGAGCGAGAGGCGGGACTTCGCGAAACCTTAAATCTGGGCCACACAGTAGGCCGGGCAATCGAGACAGTCAGCGACTACAAGCTGTTGCATGGAGAGGCACTGTCGATTGGAATGGCAGCACAGGCACTTATGTCAGCACGGCTTGGCTATATGTCAGAGGAGCAGGCAGAGCGTGTGATAAAGCTCTATGAGAGAGCCGGTCTTCCGACACGTATACCTGACTATATAGACAGGGAAGAACTTGTAAAGAAACTCTACACCGATAAAAAGGTGAGAGACGGCAAGCTGCGCTTCGTGCTCCAAAAGGGCATAGGAGCCACTGTTGAGTTTGCGCCAGGAGTGTATGCAAAGCCTATAGAGGAAAGTCTGGCACGAGAAATTATAATGGAGCTGTAGATTAAATAATTACAACCCCATGTGTAAACTCATTTTGCTGTGAATGACACAGTCTGCCATACAAATCAGCGGCAAAAATATCCATGGAAATAAGCTCGTACGGAGCATCAGCGACTTTTGTAATAATAGGCGTTGATGCTCTTTTTTTGAGGAGATGCATAAGCTCTCCTGATGATTTTTTGAAACCGAGTATGCGCAGATAAGGATTATCCATACATATGTTAAAATCATCATTCTCAATACCAAGTAAAATATGCGTGAGAACCCTCGAAATACGCGTATAAGTCAGATTTTTACTCTTCAGTAAGTTACAAAACTGCGTAAAACCTTCATATTTATAAATATTTTTAACTATCTTTGCAGTAAGCTCCTTTGTACAGTCTGCATACTGCGCAAAGCCTTTATCCTTCCCAGTCAGCAGGCGATAGTAAAGCATTTCAGAAATATCATCCGGAAACACAATATGACCGCCTAAAATACAATTGACAAGAATATCGGCGCAGTCTGATGGCATTAGCTGACTGAACTTTGTGGAAATCCATGAATTATCAAGCTGCATATTAGTAATAGTGTTGTGTTTGTCTATATCAATTAAGGTCGAAATCACCCCGCGCACAGCTGTAGCGGAAGAAAACTCACTTGTCGAATCAGTGCTGTGATATCCTTCACCGACGCGCTGAATAGGAAATCCTGTAATATCACAGTCCATCAAAGCCTTCTCATACTCAATGGCCAGAATATTATTGGGTGAAGCTATGAAAGCATCTAATTTCTCGGAAGCGCTGTCATAGGTATCTCGAAAATATTCACATAGCGCTCTGCTCCTGGCCGCAGGAAAGCTCATCCCGCCCTGAATCAGCCTGGCAAGAGAGGCGGAATACTCAGAAGGCGGATTCTTAAGCACGCCAGCAACAAGCTTTGTAAGCTCATGGTCCACAGACTCCACACCATAGCACAGCATGTCCACCACACCTGTGTTTTTGAGTACACTGACTCCGCCACCGGCAAAAAACTCGGCAGAAGCAGTGGCAAAGACCGATGGAAGCTCAAGCACCAGGTCGGCACCGCTCAAAAGCGCCATGCGTGTGCGCTCGTATTTGTCAATGATGGCAGGCTCACCTCTTTGCACGAAATCACCGCTCATTACTACGACGATATAATCAGCAGATGTCTGCCTTTTAATCTGCTCTAGCTGATATTTGTGCCCATTGTGGAATGGATTGTATTCGGTAATCACACCTGCGACCTTCATGTTTTGCTGCTCCTTTAATCAATAATGTTTTTTTTAGAGTTCAAAACCATAATACCACAAAAACACCCTTGTCGCATTTGAAAAATAAGTTTATACTAACAATAGTATTGTAATTTTAAACCAAAGGAGACAAAACAATGAATGTATTAGTAATTAATTGCGGTAGTTCATCACTGAAATACCAGCTCATCAATTCAGATTCAGAGGAGGTACTTGCAAAAGGACTCTGCGAGAGAATCGGAATCGATGGCAGACTCGTATATCAGAAAGAGGGTCTTGATAAGGAAATCACAGAGGCACCTATGCCAACACATAAAGAGGCTATCCAGATGGTACTCGATGCACTTGTAAATCCAAAGACAGGCGCAGTAAAATCACTTGCAGAGATCGATGCAGTAGGACATCGTGTAGTGCACGGCGGAGAGAAGTTCTCAGACTCAGTAGTCATCACAGAGGAGGTAATCGCACAGGTAGAGGAGTGCAACGACCTCGCACCTCTTCACAACCCTGCAAATATTATCGGAATCAGAGCATGCCAGGCACTTATGCCAAATGTACCAATGGTAGGAGTATTTGATACAGCCTTCCATCAGACAATGCCTGAGAAAGCATATCTCTACGGCCTTCCATATGAGTACTATGAGAAGTACAAGGTAAGAAGATACGGCTTCCACGGAACCTCCCACAGCTTCGTTTCCAAAAAGGCTGCTGAAGTAGCAGGAAAGCCACAGCTTCGTATCAAAGGAGGCAGCAAGCTACCTTGGAATGGACTTAAACAACTCAAAGATTATCGTAGCACACCTTGGAAACGGAGCTTCAGTCAGCGCAGTATTAAACGGTAAATGCGTAGATACATCAATGGGACTTACACCACTTGAGGGACTCGTAATGGGAACACGTTCAGGTGATATCGACCCATCAATCATGGAGTTCATTGCAAAGAAAGAAAACCTTGACATCGATGGTGTGATGAATGTGCTCAACAAGAAGTCAGGAGTAGCCGGCATGTCAGGAGTATCAAGCGACTTCAGAGATCTTGAGGCAGCCTACAATGAGGGCAACGAGCGTGCTATTGCAGCAGTAGAAGTATTCAGCTACAGGGTAGCAAAATACATCGGAGCATATGCAGCAGCAATGAACGGAGTAGATGCTATCGCATTCACAGCAGGAATCGGTGAGAACACAAGCTTTGTAAGAGAAAAAATCATGGCATATTTAGGTTACCTGGGCATAAAGATCGACCGTGTAACAAACGACAAGACACGCGGCGTGGAGGCACTTATCTCAACAGCAGACTCAAGCGTAAAGGTATGCGTCATCCCTACAAACGAGGAGCTTGCAATCTGCCGCGAGACAGTAAAGCTTGTTGGCTAATAAAAAGCAAAAAGTTGTGGATAAATTATAAAATTTTGTTGACAAACACCACTCCAATATGTATAATTGGTTAGGTGTGAATAGGAGAGAACTATGATTGATATATCAACCATTGTAAAATCTATCAATAAAGAGACAACAATTGAGACAGAGCTTACGCTCACATCATTTGAGTCGCGTTTAGGAGATTATCCTATTCTGAAAAAGCAGCCGATATCACTTCATATCTCAAACGTGGAGAATGCAGCAGTGCACATCACGGGAACAGTAGATATAGACATAGCGATACCGTGCAGCCGATGCTTGGAAGAAGTTCCAACAAACATGCATTTTGACATTGACAAGACTCTGAAAATCACAGACGGAGCATTAGTCGATGAAGAGATGGAGGAAACTGACTACCTGATTGGGTTTGAACTCGATGTAGATAAACTTGTCTACGCCGAAATTCTGGTGAACTGGCCAATGAGAGTTCTGTGCAAAGACGATTGCAAAGGTATTTGTAAAGTCTGCGGGATGAACTTGAATAAAGGCACCTGCAGTTGCGATAGTTTTGTACCGGATCCAAGAATGGCAGCGTTCCAGGATATATTTAACAAGTTTAAGGAGGTGTAAACAAATGTCAATTTGTC
>ENA-OPVV01001781-OPVV01001781.1-human-gut-metagenome-genome-assembly--contig:-NODE-1781-length-14800-cov-2.603255_pt1 | contig 14800 bp, 9 predicted proteins | sample MGYA00241500_ERZ501992 | MGnify/ENA primary metagenome ERZ501992 (study PRJEB25962, sample SAMEA2043052) | human gut metagenome | biome: human gut; feature: human-associated habitat; material: faeces...
TAGTCCACTTCACACAATGCCGCCTGTGTCCGCTCATAAAAGGCAGCTTCCGCCTTGGTTTTCACCTGTTCCCGCGTCAAGTGGTTCAAGACCCTCCGATAAGTCATTTTGAACAAATACTGATTCAATGAAGACTCGATTATCAAATCCCCACGATTCTCCCACAGCCATAACATCACCTCCTGAACAATCTCTTCGGCATCTTCCAGCGACACCAAGCGGTGAGCATAGGCACACAGCATAGGATAGTACCTTCTGAATAAATGGTCAAAAGAATTACCATCCCCCTGTCGGAGAGCATTAAACAAAGACAAGTCTTCCACGGTATGATTCATAGTATAATAACTGTTTTCCTTGTGTACAAAGATAGTTGTTTTTATCGGAAAAAACTTTTTTTTAAAAAAAAGCATTTTTCGTTTAGATACCTTTCATTCTCGCTTGTCTTAATAATATAAAGGAAAACATTAAAGTATAATTCATGGAAAACCATACCGATATAGAAACTTTGTTGACCAAGTATTTCGAAGGAAACACCACTCCGCCGGAGAACGAACAGATAGAAGCCTGGCTGAATGCCGATGAGGAGCATTTGCGTATAGCCAAGCAGCTGAATACGCTCTATCTAGCTGTAGACACACAGCACATCACAAAGAAGATAGATACGGAAAAGGCATTAGACAAGGTAAAAAGCAGAACAAAAGTTAGAAACCTGTCCTGGTGGGGATGGACACAACGCATTGCGGCCATCCTGTCCGTTCCCCTCCTGATAGGTGTATTGGCTCTGTATACGGACAGACAGCAGCCGGTAGTCACCGCTCAGATGGTGGAAATAAAAACCAATGCAGGCATGACTACCTCCGTCCTGTTACCGGACAGCACGGTAGTTCACCTCAATTCGGAATCCTCCCTCCGCTATCCCACCTTTTTTGCCGGCGATGTACGCCAAGTGGAATTAAACGGTGAAGCTTATTTCGATGTGACCCAACATCCCCGGAAACGATTCATCGTTTCCACCCCTCACCATTCGCAGGTGGAAGTGTACGGAACAAGTTTTAATGTGGAAGCATACGGTAATGAAACTCCCATTTCCACCACGCTTATCGAAGGCAGCGTAGGGTTTATTTATAAGAATAGCAAAGGAAAATTTCAAAAGAGTATGCTCTCCCCCAGACAGAAGCTGGTTTATTCTCCACAAACCGGAGATATCAAGTGCTACGCTACCTCGGGCGAATCGGAAATTTCATGGAAAGACGGCAAGCTTATCTTTAATGACACTCCGCTGGATGAAGTGCTGCACATGCTTGGAAAGCGGTTCAATGTGGAATTCGTATTGTCCAACAAGGGGCTGAAAGGCTGTTCGTTCACAGGAACATTCACCCATCAGCGTCTGGAGCGTATTATGGAATATTTCCGGATTTCTTCCCACATACGCTGGCGTTACATTGACAGTGCAGATATAAAGACGGAAAAGCTGAAAATAGAAGTGTACTAATATACGTTTAACCCTTAATTTAAATACTAGAAAAATGAACAGACAACAGGCTCCCTAAACAAAAACATACGGGAGGATATTGGCGTATCACCCCGTATGAAAAAATCATCTTTCCATGCTTGTTTGGCGACAAGCAAAGACAACATTTTATTCACTTTATCTCAATTACAAAATTATGAAAATTTATTTTAGCGTCCAATTATTATGGATGATAAAGTAGGTTAATCTTAAATAAAACTCCATTACCTATGAAACTGAGTGTACTCTTTTTAATCTGTTCGCTAAGTATGACTTATGCGGCAGAGTCGTATGCGCAAAAGACCATGATCAGTCTTGAAGTGCGTAATGAAACAGTTGGCACTGTGTTGGAAAAGCTGAAAAAAGAATCGGGGTTTGATTTCTTCTTCAACAATAAACACGTAGATCTGAAACGTATTGTATCAGTTTCGGCAAACAACAATAATATCTTCAAGATATTGGATCAGATTTTCGCAGGAACGAATGTGAAGTATTCGGTGCTTGAAAAGAAAATCATTCTTTCTACTGAGATTGTGCAAGGAATACAGCAAGAACAAAATAAGGTGACAGGTATTGTGAAAGATAATGCGGGTATTCCCATCGTCGGTGCAACGATTATGGAAAAAGGAAGTACAAACGGCACAGTTTCTGATCTTGACGGAAACTTTAGTCTTCAAATGAACAGTCAAGGAACAATACTCATTTCTTACATCGGTTATATTACACAAGAAATTAAAGTCGATAAAAATGATAAGCTTATTATAACATTAGAAGAAGATACAGAAACATTGGACGAAGTAGTGGTGGTAGGCTATGGTGCCATACAAAAACGTTCGGTATCCACCGCCATCTCAACTGTAAAGGGAGGAAAAATCTCAGAGATGCCGACATCAAATATATCACAAAGCCTTGTGGGTATGTCGTCAGGTATCACCTTACAACAAATCAGTGGAGAGCCGGGAGCCGCTCCGGCAATCCGAGTCCGAGGAGCAGGCTCCATCAATAGCGGAAATGACCCCTTATTTGTAATCGACGGTTACCCCACAACAGACGCAGAACTTTTTAATAATATCAACCCTGCAGACATTGCTGACATTCAAATACTAAAAGATGCAGCCTCCTCTGCCATTTATGGTTCCAAAGCAGGAAACGGTGTAATTATTGTCACTACTAAACAAGGACAAACAGGAAAACCTAAAGTTAGTTTTTCCACACAAGTAGGATGGAGTGAAGCCCAAAATTATGTGGACGTACTAGAAGCTGATGATTATATGGACATGATCATTGAAGCACGTACAAACAACGGAAGTATTCAAAATTTTCCCAAGTTGATTCAGATGAGAGAGAGTGGGAATTACGAAAACACGAACTGGCAAGATGCCATATTCCGTAATGCACTGAATTATAGAGGAACAGCAACCATTACAGGAGGTACAGAAGTTTTAAAATACAACTTCTCTGCCAACTATCAAAACGAGGATGGCATCCTGTTAAACTCTTTTTACAAAAGAGTCGGAATCAAAGGAGGATTTGAAGCAAATTTATCAAAGAAAATAAAACTAGGAGTCAATTTCAGTACAACCTATAGCAAAAGACGCCTCCAACAACCAACCGGTGGAAATACTGAAGACGTAACAGGCGTAATTGCCCAGGCATTGTCTATGCCACCTATACTTCCTGTTTACCAGAATAACGGAGATTATACTCAAATAGCTCAACATTATGCAGACTTAGGACTTAATAACCAACTTCGCAATCCTGTTTCGAATTTACTAGAAAATCGAAATGACAAATGGTCTATCCGCACAATGTCCAATGCCTATTTTGAAGTAAAACCCATTAAAGGACTGACATTACGCACATCGGTAAACTTTACGACTAATGCAGCAAAACAAGATTATTACCAATCTGCCTTTTTACTAGGTAAAAGTTATACAGGTAACAAATCCACACCGGATTTGACTAGCATAGACGGTTACCGTCTGTCTGGATTTGGTTATAATGCCTATTGGTCCACTACAGCAACTTATGATGTTACATTTAATGAAAAACATCATTTGAACACCATGATCGGATATGACTTCGAATACAATAGTGATTTTGAAGTACAACAAGACGATCGGACTGATTCTGATAATCCCATTGCCTATAACAATACATCTATTACCAACGTAAATGGAGCGAAACTGTGGACAGGTTCTTCCGAATACTCCAACTATGTATTTGACGCCATGTTTGCCCGTCTAGTGTATGATTATAATTATAAATATGTCCTTTCAGGTTCTGTCCGTCGCGACCGTTCCAGCAAATTCGGACCGGACAAACGCGCAGGATGGTTTTATTCGGGTTCATTGGCATGGAATATAACCGAAGAAGACTTTATGAAAGATATACACTGGCTCGACATCGCTAAATTACGTGCCAGTTATGGAATAACAGGTAATGATCAGATAGGAAATGATTATGCATGGATATCTACTATCAGTTCAGACCAAAATGTGGTGTTTGGTACAACAGCCATACCTACTTATTATCCTAGCGGTTATTCAAACCGACAATTAGGATGGGAGAAAAACAAACAAATGGACTTAGGGTTTGATATTGGCGTATTCAATGCCTTGAATATAGTAGTAGATCTCTACAAGAGGACTAGTGACATTGTGATGCCAGCCAATATTCCTAATTTCAATGGTATAGCAGGCAGCGTTTATATGAATGCCGGACAAATTGAAAATAAAGGTATAGAAATCCAAGTTTCCGCCACTCCGTTTAAAGGAGATTTTTCCTGGGAAACGACTCTTAGTTGGTCCAAAAACAATAATAAAATTCTTTCACTTGCCAACAATCAAAATCAACTTGCCAATGCAAGTGCAGGAACCAAATGGGGAAATGTAATGAGAAACTATGTAGGACGTCCGATGGGTGACATGTATATGCTAAAAGTTATAGGCACATTTAATACAGAAAAAGATTTAGCCCAATATGCTAAAAACGGAACTCAGGATATTGGAGATTTAATATTTGAAGATTATAATAAAGACGGCACTATTGACGTCAACGATTATCAATTGGTAGGGAACTATCAACCGGATTTTACCTTTGGATGGAATAATACTTTTATTTATAAAGATTTCGATTTGGCGGTCACTATTGACGGACAATGCGGAGGTAATGTAATTTATGCAGCCGCACGTGCTTTTTCTTTAAACCGATACGATGACAATGTACTAGCTGAATCCGGATTAGGACGCTGGAAGTCATCAACCGATCCCGGAAACGGAAGGTCACACAAAGCTGGGACAAATAACCTAGGCAGCAATATTGGCCCCTCCACAAGATATCTTTATGATGCAGACTTTCTACGTATCCGTAACGTATCCCTTGGATATACATTACCGAAAAAATTCTGTAAAATAATAGGCATAGAAAATATGCGCATCAGTGCTAATGTACAAAACCTATGGACTTTTGACAAATATCCAGGTTATTCCGTTGAAGCAAATTATGAAGGGAACTCCGCCACAAACAACGGGGTGGACTTTGGTGGATATCCCATCTCCCGCACATTTACTTTCGGTCTTAATTTTAACTTTTAACAACGATACAATATGAAAACTTTCAATAAATTAATTTCATTTGCGATCATTTCCATGACAAGCCTTACCTATACCGCTTGTAGTGACGGATTTTTTGACCGTTACCCTACCGATTCCATGCAAATGGAAACCTATCTGAAAAATGATGCAGAACTGCAAAACATACTTCTCAATGGTTATTATCACCTACAGGACATCACACTAAATGTGAATTATGTTAATAGTTTGGCTACAGATGAAGGATACGACTATAAAAAAAATAACTCCCTTGATCACATCAGTCTGAACGAAAGTACATGGGATGCGACTTTAGGAATCACTAGTGAAATATGGGAACATTGTTTCAATATGATAAACCGCTGCAACAATGTTCTTCAAAAACTAGATAATGCCTCGGAAACGAACAGAACACAATATGAAGGTGAAGCTAAGTTTCTCAGGGCGTATGCCTATTTCACGCTTGTAAGACTTTTTGGAGCAGTACCTATCACTACAGATCCAATAGATGATTACTCAACCCTTTATGATTATGGACGGAGCAGTGTGAACGAAGTCTACAGCTTGATAAAAGACGACTTGAAACCAGCCATAGCCAATCTGCCAAACTACTATTCCGCCAATAACATGCAAGGACGAGCGACAAAAATAGCAGCTTATACCATGCAAGCAGACGTTTTTATGACATTGCAGGATTTTAATTCAGCTAAAAATTCTTTAGAAAACATTCTGGATTATGCCAATCAAAATAAGGAAAAATTAGATTTAGAAAATGATGTCTTACAGATTTATGCTTCAGACAACCCAATGGGAAAAGAAATCATTTTTGCTGCTCAATACAACAACGGTGCAACAGTAGTGGCTAACCCACTTATGGGACGTTGCATACCAGCAGCTCGACCATCTACTCAGCCCGCTTACATTTATCCAGACGGAACCAGTTCTACCATCACTGTTTCACAAGGCACCAGTTGTCTGTTAATGACATGGGAACTTTACAATACATTCAAAGCCAACAATAATGACCAACGCTTTCAAAAATTAATATACAATGGAATTTATACAGATGACATATCAGTAGCCAGCAACGAGGTAGACATCACAGAAGAAGGATACACTTACCTTCCTGTCACATTAAAATATTTCGACTTTGGTAATGAGGGTATGACAACTTGTGCTTGTGGTAACGACAATATCATTTATCGATATGCAGATGTATTGTTAATGTATGCCGAATGTTTAAACGAAACCGGCAATACCCCATCTGCCGCCAACTATCTAAATATGGTAAGGACTCGTGCCGGACTATCAAATACAACTGCTACAACACAAAAGGAAATGAGTATAGCCATCGAAAATGAAAGAATGTTGGAACTATGTTTTGAAGGACATAGATGGTATGACTTAATCCGTCGGGGAAGAATTACAGAAGTAATGGAAAAACATTTTAGCCACCGTACACAAGGACTCAACCCTACATTTCAGTCCAGTAATAATGGAATGAATGTAAGTAGTCCATCCGACATCACCGGCACACCTACAACATGGAAGTGGACGGGAACATCCGCTGCTGTTCTGTTTGGAATCCCTTACGACCAAATTCAGCTTTCAAACAATTGGGAGCAAAATGAGTTATATTAATCCTTTATCCATAAAATATGAAAAATAATATCTTAACCGGCAGTTTATATACTGCCGGTATCCTTCTACCCCAAATTACCTTTGCAGAGATTCAAAATGACAAAGTAAGTCCAGACAGACCGAACATCATCTTTATTTTAGCAGACGATATGGGGTATGGAGATTTATCCTGTTACGGCAATCAATATGTAAAAACACCTAATATTGACCAACTAGCCGAAACCGGTACCCGGTTCAATCAATGTTATGCAGGAAGCGGTATTAGTTCACCATCCAGATGTGCATTGCTGACTGGTAAAAATACAGGAAATACCCGTATACGGGATAACATGTGTACAGCCGGAGGTATTGCCGGAATCAAAATAAATCCCAATGGTGATTCCACCATTGTCAGGAGAGCTAATCTATTACCACAAGATACAACCATTGCCACCGTATTAAGCGCAGCGGGTTACCGAACTTGCTTAGTAAACAAATGGCATTTAGATGGCTACGATAAAGGAGCCTCTCCTAATCATCGCGGATTTGACGAATTTTATGGATGGACTATCTCTACGGTACACAGTAACTCTCCTTATTATTATCCCTATTATCGTTTCCACGGTGACTCACTCATCCACATCCCAGAAAATGCAAATGGAAAACATGGTATTCATAACAACGACTTGAGCACAAACGATGCCATCGCTTTTATAAAAAGGAATAAAGACAATCCTTTTTTTCTTTATTTAGCTTTTGACGCCCCTCATGAACCCTATAATATAGATCAAACAGCATGGTATGAAGGACAAGAAACATGGGAGCCTAATACCAAACGCTATGCTTCATTGATTACTCACATGGATGCTGCTATCGGACGTTTATTAAACGAACTAGAACAACTTAATTTACGAAAGAATACATTAATTATTTTTGCCTCAGACAATGGGGCCGCCATCCAAGCTCCTATTAAAATATTAAATTGCAATGCTGGATTCAAAGGTCGAAAAGGAATGCTTTACGAAGGTGGGATCCGAGTACCTTTCATTGTCAATCAACCAGGAATGGTACCTATACAAACACTAGACAATCTTATCTACTTTCCAGATATGATGCCCACATTAGCAGCATTGGCTAAAGGAACGAAGCATTTGCCAAAACAAATTAACGGTATAAACATCTTACCGCTTTTCTATGGAAAGCAAGTTGATACAGACAACCGCTTATTATATTGGGAATTTCCAGGGAAACAACGTGCAGCCAGAAAAGGAGATTGGAAGTGTGTAACCATCCATCCTAATCAACCTCTAGAATTGTATAACTTGAAAGAAGATCCAGAAGAGACGAATAATCTCGCCCAAAAATACCCTAGACGAGTAAAGGAGTTCGATGAAGAAATGCAAAGAATGCATATTCCTACCCCCAATTGGCCTCAACCAGGAGAACAATTCTGAAGTCTATATGTAGAACGAGGGCTAATGCAGTCCTCGTTCTACATATAACTACAAATAATTTTATTAGCAAAAGTATATACAAACATTTTTATACATCCATTTTTAAATAGAATTCTGTTGAACACTAAAAAAACTATTTTCACTGATAACAATGAGATTCTTATTAGCCAATATAAATGTTGACATAAGAGAAGCACAATACTTCCCCCCCCTCAAGATTAAAATCAAGTGAAAACCTTTAAGATAAAGCCTACTATGAGAACTTGACACCCATACTTTCAACAAAGAACAATAACACTTCACGCGTTTTTTTGTACGATAATACAGGATTTGAGACTAAAATCCATGTTAGAAATTATTTATAATTCAGATATTTGCACAACAAAAAGATAAAAGAACATGATGAAATATTTACCATTCTTGTTGTTCCTCTTATTGAAAGCAGGAACAGCTACAGCTCAAAACAATTTAGTAGTCAACGGTATTCCATGGTTTGATGACAAGGGAAATATTGTCAATGCACATGGCGCTTGTATTGTGGAAGAAAACGGAAGATATTATCTTTTCGGAGAATGGAAATCGGACAAAAGTAACACTTTCCCCGGCTTCTCATGTTATTCTTCGGATGACCTTGTAAACTGGAAATTCGAGAACATTGTCCTTAGAGTCCAACCCGAAGGCATCCTCGGTCCCAACCGCGTAGGTGAGCGTGTAAAAGTGATGAAATGCCCTAAGACGGGCGAGTATATCATGCTGATGCATGCCGATGATATGGGATACAAGGACCCTTATATCGGTTTAGCCACCTGCAAAACGATTGCAGGTGACTATCAGTTGCAGGGACCGTTGCTCTATAAGGGACAACCGGTAAAACGCTGGGATATGGGAACTTTTCAGGACACCGATGGAAAAGGATATTTACTGATTCATCATGGTCCTGTTTATCGGTTAAGCGATGATTACCGTTCGATAGAGGCTGAAGTGGCCCACATTAAAGGCATGGGCGAATCACCGGCCATGTTCAAAAAGAACGGTGTCTATTTCATGCTTACCTCAAACCTGACCAGTTGGGAGAAAAATGACAACTTCTATTTCACGGCTCCCCAGATAGAAGGTCCTTGGACGAAACAAGGGCTGTTCTGCCCGGAAGGCAAGCTGACCTACAATTCTCAAAGTACATTTGTATTCCCACTGAAATGCGGTAATGATACCATACCTATGTTTATGGGGGATCGTTGGTCTTATCCGCATCAGGCCTCGGCCGCCACATATGTATGGATGCCTTTACAAGTGGATGGAACAAAAATATCCATCCCTGAATATTGGCAGGCATGGGGCATAAGGAAGCTAAAACCGGCGGACGCTCTGAACAAAGGGAAAAAATTGTACGGGGCGTGGAAATCCAATCAAAAAGGAGACGTGTTGGAGATAGCGTTCAAAGGAACTCATGCCGCTATTGTTGGAGAAACAAACCCTCATGGCGGATATGCCAAAGTAAGTGTATTAAATGCCGAGAAAGATACTGTATATTCTTCATTGGTAGATTTCTACAGCAAGTATCCGGAAAAAGCAATTCGAATTATAACACCGAAAATGCCGAAGGCAAATTATACCTTACAGGTTGAGATAACAGGGGTACGACCGGTATGGACAGACAAAACAAAAACAATCTATGGAAGTGATGACACTTTCGTAACGATAGACAATGTCTATCACTTTTGAGCTATTCCATATCTTATGCAAAAGGGCTGAGATATAGAATGAACCATGCAAAAGACAGAAGGAATGTAACACTGGAAAATTTGAAATATAATAATTGCTAATATATTAATAACGATGAGAAATATTATAATAATGCGCAGTTTCATATTTCTAAACAGAAAAATAAGAAGATTACTTTTACTGTTAGTTACTATTTTTTTGTGTGTTAGAATGATGGGGGAAACGATTATTCCGGATTCCATTTCCAATCCCATTCGCACGGGATTCCATCCAGATCCTTCTATCTGCCGGGTAGGAGAAGATTATTATTTAGTCACCTCATCATTCACATGGTTTCCCGGACTTCCCATTTATCATAGCCGTGACCTGACTAATTAACGGTATGACGGATAATGATGGCATCTGGGCACCCACTTTGCGTTATCATAATGGAACATTCTATCTTATTACCACAGCTCATGGCTGCGGTGGCAATTTCTACATGACAGCCAAGAATCCGGCCGGTCCCTGGTCGGATCCGGTGTGGCTGAAAGATGCTCCCGGCATTGACCCTTCTCTTTTTTTTGATGAGGACGGACGCTGTTATTATACAGGCAATCGCTGGGATTTTAAGAACGCATGGCCTGCCCAGTGTGCCGTATGGATGCAGGAACTGGACCTCCAAAAAAGATGTCTGGTCGGAGAACGAAAAACATTGGCCTATGGTCATGCGGCTAATGCAAAGTACGCCGAAGGGCCTCATTTATACAAAATAGGGGATCACTATCTATTGTTGATGGCTGAAGGAGGATCAGACTATAACCATGCTGTTACCGCCCTCACTGCTAAATCCCTCTGGGGACCATATGTACCTTGTACCGTCAATCCCGTATTGACACACCGCCATCTTGGCAAGGACTACCCTGTGCAGTCTCTCGGACATGCCGATCTGGTACAGACACCGACCGGAGATTGGTATGCTGTGTTTCTCGGTAAACGGATCGTGGAAGGAGGTCTGGTGCCTTTAGGACGCGAAACCTTTCTTTGTGAGGTGAATTTTCAAAACGGTGAACCTATCTTCAATCCCAGCATTGGTGTTATCGGAAACCGGTTGAAACGTCCACCTTTACCATGGACGCCGGTGTCGAAGACAGATAAACAGAATGATTTTGAAAGTTCTGCTTTATCACCGGAATGGGCTACAATGCGTATCCCTGAGCAACCTTTCCATCATTTTGCCGATGGCAACTTGTTTTTGTCTCTCCGACCTGAGATGGCAGACAGTCTGGTATGTCCCTCCATGCTTCTGCGCCGTATACATTCCCATAATTTTTCTGCCACCACAACAATGAGTTTCTCCACCCGTCGGGCGAACGAATGGGCGGGCTTGGTTCTGTATCGTACAGCTAAAGGCTATTATTCATTACTGAAAGGAAAGAATGAAATCCGTTTGACAAAAGTACTTCTAGGCAAAAAAACAATAATTGCAACACTGCCTTGGAAGGAAAAATCTGTCATATTACGCTTGGTCGCCAAAGGAGCTACATTAACATTCTATGCTGGTTTGTCAAATGATATGCTTTATCAAGTGGGAGAGGTACAAAGTGTAGATGCTGTGTCGGATAATAAGGTCAACCGCTTTAATGGTACGGGAGTCGGAATATATGCGACAAGTAATGGAAAACAATCGATAAATAAAGCATCATACCAATGGTTTGAATATAAGGAAGAATAATTGTAAGTTTAATCCCCCTTTCCCATAATTTCCGTTTTTTTTTATATCTAACACTAAAATCAACCGGAAGTTATGGGAATATGTCTGATAATTTATCAATATTAATTAAATCCGTTCCTTGCAACTATATTTAGAATACAGAAATTCGAATCGCACTTTTGCCCAGTTTGCATCCACTTATTCGTTTCTTTTTTGTACTTTAGCCTAAGCTTATCTTACATAAAGTGACAGATAAGTACAACGATAAATAATTGTTTATACCATGTATATACCACCATTTACCATATCAACCAACGCTATCAACTTGATTGCAGAAATATCTGCACAGATTGAGCCATACGCCATTCGTTTAGAGCAAAGCGATGGGCTGAGATTGCGAAAAGCCAATCGAGTAAGAACAATCCATAGTTCATTGGCCATTGAAGGGAATATGCTGTCGGAAAACGAAGTGAAAGACATTATTGATGGTAAAACGGTTATGGCACCTTTGCGGCAGATTCAAGAGGTTAAAAACGCTATAAAGACCTATGAGCTTTACGAAAAATTAAATCCGTTTGATGTAAATGACCTGTTAAAGGCACACGGTACAATGATGATGGCACTGACCGACGATGCCGGCAAATTCCGCCGTGGTGGAGTCGGTGTTTTCTCAGAAGAAAGATTGGTACACATGGCTCCTCCTGCCGATCACGTTCCTATTTTGATAGATGATTTATTTGAGTGGCTCAAACAGGCCAAAGACCATTTACTCATTCGCAGTTGTGTGTTCCATTATGAATTTGAATTTATTCATCCATTCAGTGATGGTAATGGGCGTATGGGCCGTCTTTGGCAATCACTAATTTTAGGCAGACTGCATCCGCTTTTTGAATATCTGCCCGTAGAAAATATGGTCTATGCCAATCAAGAAGCTTATTATAATGCAATACAGCACAGCACTGCAACAGCTGATTCAGGACCTTTCATTGAATTTATGCTTCAAGAAATTTTAAAAAGCCAGGATTCATAAAGCCATTGACTAGGTTTATCAAAAGAATTATATTCCTTTTAGCCTGTTTAAATTTTCATCAGCATTGTCATTCTGAAATGAAAACAAAAATTTAAACAGGCTTTAAAAACGATCATGTCACTTTCCGTGCACAGCCATATACGCCTTCACCTGTTCACTAATCTGTTTCATCCCTTTCACCGAAGGATGGCCGCTCATCTTATCAAGCCCTTTCAATTCGATGCAATCGATCTGATAATGTTTGCAAATTGTTCTGACTGATTCAGTTATCTCGTTTCCCAAACCATCATTCAACAAAAAATAAATCTCCACATTAGGATAGTAATCAATCATTGTATCCAGCATATAAGCCATGGCAGGGCGGAAAGAATACAAATCTTTTTTAGACCAATCCGCATACTTATACTCTCCTAAAGGAGATTTTGCCCAATAATCATTAGTCGCGCCAAAAATAAAAATAATATCAGGACAGCCCAACGCCTTCATCCGGGTGATGAAAGAACGGTCGCTATAATCCTCCGAACGGTAACCGGTATGGCAAATAGTAGCACCGGAAAACGAATTATTCACACAAAGACGGTAGTTGTTCTCCTTAATAAACTGATGCCACCAGGTATTACGTACAGAAACCATATCTGTCTTCCGTCCTTTAGGAGGCGTCTTCAGATACCATACAAAATTAGTATCGGGCTGAACATAGCCTTCGAAAGTGGAATAAGAATCCCCCAGAATAGAAACGGATTTCAAACCTTGAGCAATGCCCGGATGACAGAACAACGTGCAAAACAGCAGAGTTATAATATACTTTTTCATAGGTATTTGATTATTTCGCCTTCAAATATACAGCATATTTTGGTTTAACTCCTATAAAAACAACCTTTTTCTTCCCTTTACAGACAAACAAGAAGACATCGAACCGCTTTATAAAAATAAGAACAAATCCAATGGTTACAAATTCGATCTATAAACGTCATTACCTATAAGAGCCGCAAAATGAAGGCCATTTAACTTTTAAAAGACTAAGTATGACAAGAAACGCTTTTTGGGGACTGTGTATCGGGATATGTATGGCAAGCACACAAAGTGTCGCTCAAAAGATAGAAAATACAAATATCCAAACTGATAATCAAAAAAACTATACCCCATCCCATATCAATGAAATTACCAATGGGGAATCTTTATATACTGTCCGAAGCGACACAAGTCTTCATAACATCAGAACAATACAAGCAAACTCGAATCCAGAAGTATTGGATAAACTGACAGCAGAACTGAAACCGGCTATCCCCTATTTAAATGAAGTCGGTGCACAAGCCATGCCCCGGAATATCGTTCCGATCAAGAATCCCTATTTCAATATGCCTCAGCTGAAGCGTCCCGTTTTCCCTGATTTCATCGTCAATATGAAAGACAAAGGAATGACAGAAGATGCCCCTATTACAGATTTAGTGAACCGGACGATTGCCGAAGTCAGCAAACAAGGAGGAGGAACAGTCGTCATTCCTGAGGGAAAATGGAAATCGGCCCGTATTGTACTGAAAAGTAATGTTAATCTACATTTAGCCAAAGGAGCCGAAATAGAGTTTGCCGGTCGCGCGGAAGATTATCTGCCGGCGGTTTTCACACGCCATGAAGGGGTAGAAATAATGGGGCCGGCCGCCTTTATTTACGCCAATGGGGAAAACAACATCGCCATTACGGGAGAAGGAACCATCTACGGACCACCTATGGATGCTGAAATCAGAAAACGTCCTAACGGTGCTTCAGTGGTAGAAAAAGATGTTCCGTGGGACATGCCTATAGAACAACGTATCTATGACGGTATGGAAGGCAGGACTTTCTATCGTCCTAAAACAATCTCTCCCATCAACTGTACCAATGTATTAATAGAAGGGATCACGATGGAACGAAGTACCTTGTGGAATGTGGTACCCATTTATTGCGAGAATGTAATTATAAGAGGCATTACCGTCAACTCTACCAAGGTGCCCAGCGGAGATGGCATTGACATAGAATCTTGTAAAAACGTACTGATTGAATACTGCACGCTGAACTGTGGTGATGATTGCTTTACCCTGAAAGCCGGCAGAGCAGAAGACGGATTACGTGTAGGCAAACCTACAGAAAATGTAGTTATCCGCTACTCGCTGGCCCAGCATGGACATGGCGGGATAACTT
>ENA-OPVV01001790-OPVV01001790.1-human-gut-metagenome-genome-assembly--contig:-NODE-1790-length-14711-cov-1.976324_pt1 | contig 14711 bp, 16 predicted proteins | sample MGYA00241500_ERZ501992 | MGnify/ENA primary metagenome ERZ501992 (study PRJEB25962, sample SAMEA2043052) | human gut metagenome | biome: human gut; feature: human-associated habitat; material: faeces...
AGCAGGAGCAGCTGCCTTTTTGAATTCTTTGTAGAGACGAGCAACGGTGTCGCTCATCTGTGCGCCGTTAGCAACCCAAGCGTTCAAAGAAGCTTCATTGATGGAAAGACGGGGAGCAGCACCGGATGCCATCGGATTGTAGAAGCCGATACGTTCATTGAAACGACCGTCACGGCGGTTGCGGGAGTCGGTCGCGACGATGTTGTAGAAGGGGCGCTTCTTGGAGCCGCCGCGAGCCAGACGGATAACGACCATATTAAGTTACCTCAAAAAATTTATATTCTAAAAAAGTTTAAAAATTAGGCTTCTAACGCCTGAAAACACGTGATTTTATCCTAATTTTTTCAATTAAACAAACGGGTTGCATCTGTTTTGTTACGCAGTGCAAATGAAAAAGCGGCTGTTGTCAACCGCCTTTTGCTTGTATTTTGGTATCGTGAAACTAGAGTTTCGCTTCCAGTTCGCGGATCACCGTCATCGCGTCTCCGACTAAGCCGTAATCGGCAACGTCAAAGATCGGAGCTTCGGGATCTTTGTTCACAGCCACAATGACTTTGGCGTCTTTGATGCCGGCAATATGCTGAATGGCACCGGAAATACCGAAACCGATGTACAGGTCCGGAGCAATAATCTTACCGGTCTGACCGATCTGCCAATCGTTCGGAGCAATACCGGCGTCGACCACCGCACGGGTCGTACCCACCGCAGCGCCGAGTTTGTCAGCCAGTTTGCCCATTTCAGCGAATTCAGCTTCATCGACCAAACCCCGCCCGCCAAAACGATCTTGGCATTCTGCAGATCAGGACGATCGCTCTTAACCTGCTCGCTGCGGACGAAAGTGACTTTAATCACAGGAGAAGCAGGAACCACTCTTTCGAGTTCGGCTTTGCCTTCTCCGGTCGGAGCGGCATCAAAAGCTGTAGCACGAACCGTTAAAACAACTTTGGGGTCGAGCGCACGGACGGTTTCAATAACAGAACCGGCATAGATCGGACGTTTAAACGTCTTGGCGTCAACGACCTGAGTAATTTCGGAAATCTGAGCAACATCCAAGACGGCAGCAACTCTCGGAGCGGCAGCTTTACCGGCGGGATTGGCGACGAACAGGAAGTAGTCATATTCTTTCGCCACTTCCAAGACAGAAGCTCCGAGATTTTCAGGAAGCTCTTCGGCAAAGTAAGGAGCCTCAGAAAGCAGCACACGGCGAATGCCATTGATCTTAGCGGCTTCTTCGGCGAGCTTTCCGCCGTCCTGAGCTGTGATCATGATGTCGATATCGCCGCCGATCTTCTGAGCAGCGGTAACCAAAGAATAAACCGCAGGATTCAGAGCGGCATGATTATGTTCGGCAATAACTAAAACGGCCATGTTCTCGCTCCTTAAAGTACCTTCGCTTCGTTCTTGAGTTTGTCGATGAGTTCGTCGACATTGGCAACCTTGCGGCCGACCTTGCGTGCTTCAGGGGCTTCATAGCCGACAACTTCAACGTGCGCACGGAGATCCGGACAAAGGGCAGAAGCCATGACGACTTCCTGAGGTTTGCGCTTAGCCTTCATCATCATCGGCAGCGTGACATAACGCGGAGCGTTCAGTCTCAAATCAGCAGTCACCACAGCCGGAAGCGTCAGATCGAGAACTTCGTAGCCGCCGTCGATTTCGCGTGTGACTTCAAGTTTGCCTTCTTTCATTAAGGCAGAAGAAGCGTGTGTAGCCTGCGGATATTCGCACATGGCGGCAATCATCTGACCGACTTGGTTCGAGTCGTTGTCCACGGCCTGCTTACCGCAGATAATCAGATCCGGATTAACTTGTTTGACATAGGCGCTGATCAACTTAGCGACATTCAGCGGTTCTGCTTCAAACGGTTTGTCTGTTTGAATAAGAACACCTTTATCGGCCCCCATGGCTAGGGCAGTGCGTAATGTTTCCTGAGCCTTTATATCGCCGACGGACACTGCGATCACTTCGTTGGCAATGCCCTTTTCTTTCATTTGAACGGCCTGTTCAAGCGCGATTTCGTCGAACGGGTTCATCGAGTGTTTGAGGTTAGCGACGTCGAGTTTGCCGTCAGGTCCGACCTTGACCTTAATATTGGCGTCGACCACCCTTTTGACAGGGACAAGAATTTTCATTTATTTCTCTGATGTTAGATTACATTCGGTGGATTATAGCGATTGAAGCCTCGCAGAATTTTCCCAGACAAAACGTTTTGAGCGAATTGCATTGTGCAAAAAGCATAGCCGTCAAGACTGAAACCGAGCTTATCTCACGAAAGAAGGCACTCAAACTCCGGCGCGTTCTTTCGTGAAGATATTCCTTTTTAGGCAAATCGATAGTCGTTGAAGATCTGCTCAGCCGTCGGAAGCAGCCACTTCCCGTCTTCTCCTCTTACTGTCGTAGTCTTCAATCTGCTCACGGTCGTGCCGCATGTCCAAACCTTGTAGTTGCGCATGTTCGTGCACAAGCAGCACTTGGTTTTCTCCGGCGAGTTCTCCAGCCATTCTTTAAGGTACGGACAGGTTCCTTGAGAGAGCATGTAGCCATAGGACTCGCAGTTGGGGCGGTTATTGGCGGTTAAGGCAGGAGAATTTTTCAGCATTCTCATGAGATATCCAGTAGGAGAAGCATGATTAACTTCAACATCTTCATCTTTGGCATCGATGTAAACCTGTTTGACCGGATCGGGAAGTCCGCTTTCCTGAGCAATCGTAAAGCGAGTCGCTGCCTGAATGCCGGATGCCCCGGTCTTTTCCATCAGATCCACGGCTTCTTTACCGGAAAATATGCCTCCGGCGCCTAGCACGGGAACGTTCAGTCCGGTGTCTTTCACAAGCTTAACGACATCTTTGACAATATCTTCCAGCTTGAAGTTTCTCCAATCTTCACCGAAACCCAAATGTCCTCCGGCCAGCGGACCTTCGACTACCACATAATCCAGTTTGCGCCCGAGGGATGCCGTGCGTTTAAGGAAGAGGTTCAGCGCTCTCGCCGAGGAGACAACCAATCCGAAAAGCGCGTCATTGAACCGAGGATTCTCTTGCATCAGTTTCATGCTGGAAAGATGCAGACCGGCAGACATTGTGATGCCGTCGACTCCGGCATCTAATGCGGCGTTCAAGCGAGCCTTCAAGGTAGCAATCGGATCATTCATCGTGAGCTTTTCCATGCAGTTCACGAGAACCAATCCCTTTCCTGTTGCCTTTTCCATCACGTCGGTAAAGTATTGCTTGGAAACTCTTGAAAGCGCTTCCAAATTGAACTTCTCTTCCGTCTTATCTGCCTCTTGAATCATTGATTTGAATCGGATCGTCTTTTCTTTGGTGAAATGCGTTCCGATTTCCCGGTCGGCCACATCCGGCAGCATTGCATCAGAAAGATGGGCCATGCCGCCAAGTTTCTCAATCGCCAGCACAAGATTTGCGGTTGAAATATTCGTTCCCATTCCGCCGACCATAAGCGGTAAAAACTCGCGGCCTTTAAAGGAAAGACGAAAGTCGTCCAAACACTGCATACCAAAATCTCCTATTACAAAAGTACGCAGATTCAATATAGGCGGGTGTTTCTTTCTGAAAACCTTCAGTTTTTAGGGATATATCCTCGAAATTCAGCTCGTTTTTAGAGGAAGAAAAGGCGTATAAAACGCGCGAAGGCGCTTGCCTCTGAAGAAATATGAGCGAACTTTATTGAGACTTTCTTCTAACGTTCACGAAAAAATTTGAAGCGAAACCGCCGCAAGGACCAGGTATCGGGCGAATTTGCCGATAAGAATCAGAACGAAAGAGAGCCAAAAGTTAATTCTCAGCCAGCCGGCGCCGAGGCAAAAACCGTCTCCAACAACCGGAACCCAGGAAAAAAACAGTATTATGGGACCGTACTTTTTAAGGAGTTCCAAGCTTCTGACTTCCTGCTTTTTATTCGGTATGAGACGGCCCATCCCGTAAGTGACCAAAGCGCCCAAAGTGTTGCCGGCCGTTGCAACAAAAACAACGACCCAAAGCTGCGTTTGAAATTCATGCATTCCGTAGACAACAAGCGCTTCGCTCCCGCCGGGCAACACGGTAGACGATACAAATGCGCTCGTAAAGAGCGTCCAAAGGTAGGCAGTAAAAGACAAAACGTTCCTTAGATCGTGTAGATTATGTAAATCTTTCTAACAAACCGACAGTACAACATGGCTCAGTCCGCAGATCTTAAAGCCAAAATTGAAGCACTTAATAAGGTTTTTCAGTTTTATTACAAAGAAAATTTCAAGACATTGAGAAAGGCGACAGATTTCTATATTCCTTGGTTTATGGGAAGAAAAAAACGCCTGGAAGAATTTCAAAAACAGTACATTCCTTTTTCTGTCGCTCTCTTTTTAGAAGGCGTTCGCAACAGCACCCTGAAGATGGAAGGAGAGCCGAACGAGGAACTGATCGAAGCTCTCCGCACCAAACTGCTGCATAAGAGCTTCAAGCCTGACTTCGACGAATACTGGAACGTCATTGAGTCCGAGCTTGAAAGAAATCCCGAGAGCCCTAAAGAAGTCTCGGACGCCGTTTCCGCCCTCCTCATGTTCAAGCTTTACGGACCGAAAGCGTCTGAACCGATGCCGGAAAAACTTGAATCTCAGCGTCACACAATTGCGTCTGAGTTCCAAGTCGGCAAGATTCATTATCAGTATTCCCGCGGGGCGCGCATTGCTTTAGAGCGTCTGCTCGACCCGAAGTTTGATCCTGAATTTGTTCCTCGCGCGGCTCATGATCCCAAGACGCTAAATGCCGAAGCGGCAAAAGCAGAAGCCCCTGCCGCGGAAGAGAAGAAAGCCGAATAACGAGCGAACCACATTCCATAAAAACCGGAGACCTAAAAATCTTCGGTTTTTCTTTTCTGTGGAGAAGTTGTTAATTGCAAAGACACGAAGTTTGTCTAACTTAATATCGGACGACCTCTGTTTAGGTAGGTTATTCAGCCTAAGGAAAAATACGGATTTCCATCTTTGCTATTTTGGGGCGTAAGAGATCGTCTGCCATTAGAATGTAGCCTTGTTCGCAGACACCCGAAAATGCGTTCATATAGGTTAGATACTTTATCCAAGTTTCCGACTCACACCTTACTATCAAGGACAGACATGCTGACTGACATTGAAATTGCACAGCAAACCAAGCTCATTCCTATCGATCAACTCGCCCATGAATACGGTCTTTCCGACGACCAGTTCATTCCTTACGGCAGAGACAAAGCCAAGGTTGCTTTAGACACCTCTAACCCGAAGGGCAAACTTATTCTCGTAACGGCTACTTCCGGTATGCCCGCCGGCTCCGGTAAGACAACGACATCCATCGCCGTTGCCCAAGCCTTTAAGAAACTCGGCGAAAAAGCATGTCTGGCTCTGAGAGAACCTTCTCTCGGCCCCTCCTTCGGTATGAAGGGCGGCGCTGCCGGCGGCGGATACTCTCAGGTGGTTCCGATGGAATCCATCAACCTGCATTTCACAGGTGACTTCCATGCGATTACAGCTGCCAACAACCTTTTGGCTGCCTTAATCGACAATGCTCGTCACCAAGGTCAGGTCGACCTTAAAGAAATCACCTGGCGCCGCGTTCTTGACGTAAACGACCGCATGCTGCGCAACATCGTCACCGGCCTCGGCGGTCCTGCCAACGGCATCCCGACAGAAACCGGCTTTGACATCACAGCTGCTTCCGAACTCATGGCCATCATTTGTTTGGCAGCCGGCGAAGAAGATCTTCGCTTTCGCTTGGATCGTTTGGTTGTCGGTCTCAAACGCGACGGCTCCGCTTACACCTGCAAAGAATTAGGTGCTACCGGCGCTCTCATGGCTCTCCTTAAAGACGCCATGCTTCCGAACTTAGTTCAGTCCATTGAAGGCGTACCCGCATTCGTTCACGGGGGTCCGTTCGCCAACATCGCTCACGGCTGCAACTCCGTTGCCGCTACCCGCGCTGCCATGACGATTGCCGACTGGGCAATCACCGAAGCCGGCTTCGGCAGCGACTTAGGCGCAGAAAAGTTCTATGACATTAAGTGCCGTATGAACAACCTTCAGCCTGCCGCGACGATCCTCGTTACATCTCTGAGAGCCCTTAAGTGGCACGGCGGCGTTCCTCTGCCGGAAATCGGCAAGGAAAACATGGACGCACTCATCAACGGCCTACCCAACCTCAAGGCTCATATTGCCAGCCTGAAGTGTTTCGGCCAGCAGGTTGTCGTTTCTCTTAACCATTTCGCCAACGACAACGCAGAAGAAATCGATGTCGTCCGTAAAGAATGTTTAGCCGCCGGCGTTCGCTTTGCGATTTCCGATGGTTTTGCAAAAGGAGGCGAAGGTGCTTTAGACGTTGCCAGAGAAGTGATGGCTGCTGTTAAGGAAGGGTCCAAGCCTCTGAACTATGCCTACAGCCTTGACGAATCCATTGAAGAAAAGATTCAGGACGTCAACACCAAGGTTTACGGCGGACAGGATGTTTCTTACTCTTCTGCCGCTTTGAAAGACCTGGCTAAGATCAAAGCGTTGAACATGGGATTTGAAAAGCTTCCCATCTGCATCGCTAAGACTCCGTTCTCCATGTCTCACGATCCGGATCTGAAGGGTGCTCCTCACGGCTTTACACTCCCTGTCCAGCGCGTCATTCTGAACGCCGGCGCAGGTTTCCTGGTCGTGACCACCGGCGCCATCATGCGTATGCCGGGACTCCCCAAGAAGCCCGCTGCCTACACCATCGATGTCGTTGACGGCAAGATCACCGGATTAAGCTAAGCCTAGCTGAACCGCAATACTCGCAAGACGCTCCTTTTCAGGAGCGTTTTGTTTTACGCAGACCTTCGGAATCCCGCGCTTTCATCGGGTAATCGAGGATCAACAAGAGGTTTTAGAGGGAAGTCGCACCCAGCGAAGGATCAAAAGTCCGATCACAAAGAAAAGTGTAGTCACAAGAATGGCCGTTCTTTGATCGCCCGATGTCAGCCAAGTCACCGTACCGTATGTAATCGGACCTAAAACGTTGGCACCCCAAACCGCCACATTCCAGGCGGAATAAAACTGAGCGAGTTCACCGGCGGGAGCAAAGACTGCAACTACCGCCCTGCCGGCGGATTGGCTTGAGCCCATTGCAACGCCCGCAATATTGGCGGCGATCCAGAAAGTAACCGGCCCTTGGGAGAAAGCTGCCATAACGCCCATAACGATCCACAAAAGAATCGTGAGCGCTAAAGTCTTCTTGTGTCCAAGACGGTCCTGAACGTACCCAAATACAAACGCTCCGATGGCAGCGGTGATATTGACGACCAAAATCAAACTAATCGTCTGTGCGGTCGTAAATTTCATGACGAGCTGGGCGTAAACCGCCGACAGCGTGATGACAACAGCAATTCCGGCCTGGTAGAAAAGCCCGCAGGCGCAAAACTTCAAAAATTCCGGATAACGCTTGAGGAGCCGGAAACTGTCAGCAGATTCCTTTCGGATTCGTTTGAAAGTCTTTTCAAAAGAGATGTTTTTAGGCTTGGAACGCTCCTTAACATACAAGAGCATCGGAAGCGTCATCACAAAGAAAATCGTCGCAGTCGACATTGCCGTGTAAGGCACATAGACATCAGCCGGGAGCCCTGCTTTCTGTCCTTCAAAAACGATGAGCAGACAAGCCGCCAAACTGACGATCCCGCCTAGATATCCGAAAGACCAACCCCAGCCGGAAACTTTGCCGAACGCTTCCGGCTTTGCCAACTCGGAAAGAAAAGCTGAATTAAGCGAAACACCGGCGTTAAATGCCGTATTAGAAATGATGATCAAAATAACCGCAGACGCTAAAGTTCCCGGGCCTGTATAGGCAAGCGTAGCGGTACTCATACAGCAGATTCCCGTCATCACGGCCAGCCAGAAGCGTTTATTCGCTTTTGCATCTGCCAAAGCACTGATCACCGGAATGACAGCGATGGACAGCAAGTTGGAAAGCGTGATCGTCAGCGTCCAGGCAAATGTTGCCCAAACGGCATTTTCCGCGACGACCGAAACAAAAAACGCGTTGTAAACAGCCGTCAGAATGACGGTGGTGTAGCCGGAGTTGGCAAAATCGTAGGACGCCCAAGCAAGAACCTCCCGCTTGGACACGCCGGGCATAAGCAAGTTCTTTTCTGAGTGCATCGATTAATCCGTGCAAGCCAGCTGATGAATGAAGGCCGCGCAGCTTCTGGCCAAAGAAGATGTGTTGTATCCGCCTTCCAGCACCGCCACGACCCCACGGCATTCAGGAATCTCAGACTTGCAGGAAGCCAGCCGGCGTCCCAAAAATGCATAGTCGCGCTCAACCATTAAAAGCTGTGCCTGGTCTTCTTCTCGGTGGGCATCAAATCCTGCAGAAACCATAATCAGTTCAGGTTTGTATTCCTTGAGCTTGGGCATCCAAACTTCGTCCATGGTTCGGCGAAGTGCTATTCCCTCCGTGCCTTCCGGGAAAGGAGTGTAAACGGCGTTGGGCGGTGCATGATGGATATGGGCATAGGGGAAAAGCGCTTCCTGGAATCCGTCCAGAATTAAAACATCATCTCGGCCACCCAGGATGTCGCTTGTCCCATCCCCGTGATGAACATCGAAGTCCACAACCGCGACTCTTTTTAATCCGTAGACTCCTATGGCGTGCAGCGCACCGATTGCCACATTATTTAAGAAGCAGAATCCGCCTGAATGATCCCGATGCGCATGATGTCCGGGCGGTCTGACCGCGCAGAAGACCTTCTTATATTGACCTGAAAGAACATCGTCCACGCCCGCGCAGGCGGCGCCTGCGGCATATTGCGCCGCCTCCCATGTGTATGGATTCATCGCAGTGTCGACACTGATAGTGTTCAGACCTTCTTTCGGTGAGTTGTGAGAGAGGTAGGAAATATAGTCGGCATCGTGCGCAGCCAGCATGTCGGTTACAGCAACCATCGGCGGCGTCTTTTGATCGACAAACTGAGATGTACCGGCAGCCAGCATGAGCTCTTCGATTTTTTCCAGGCGTTTGGGACATTCGGGATTGTTGTTCCCCATCTTATGTTTGAGGAACAATCCGTGAGTATAGAAAGCTGTGTCAGCCATGGGATTTCTTCTTTTTGAGCCTTTCCTTCAATTTTAACTTTTTCTTGGGATGGTTCTGCCGACAACAAAACAATTAATGCAAGGCAGTGAATTACTTTTATTGGATTAACCGTGAGTCCAAAACATAACAATGATCCGCTTAGTTCTCGAATTCATGACTCAGGAAGAGTTTTTCAAGATTATTGCCCTGACGTATTTCTCGGGTGGTCAGATCCGAAAATGGTCTTATGTTGTTCTCCCGCAACAAGAAACAACAATCAGCTCGCGTATTTGCGTGGGTTAACAAATTGGTATTGTGGGTTGTGAGGATACATTGAATATCGAGGGTTTTCGCTATACCGAAAACTTGCTTAGCAACTTCGTTGTCGTAAAAAGCGTCGAAGTCGTCGATATAAATCAAACTTGGTTCGTTTGCTTTAAGGAATTCTCGCCAGTAGAACAAAGAAGTAAGCGACAAAGTGCCGCTTGAGGCAACCGCTAAAAAAGGTAACGCCTGCTCGTGGTCAACATACAACCCTTCGCGACCTTCCAAGGTCGTAGCTACTTTCAGGCGTTCCTTAACGCCGTGCTCATTCAGAAAGTCTTCAAACTTTTCTAGCAGACCATTTCTGATGATGAAAGATTCAAAATTTTTCTTTACCGGTGAAAGACCCCCCAAGCCGCTTCCTTTATCAGGGCTAAAACAGCGCATAGACCTTACGAAATCCACGAGTCTTCTTATTGTTGAACTAGGCTGTAATAGAGGGCTATCTGCCAGGTAACTAAGGAAAGAAAGCTGAGAATCTTTATGGACAAAATTAGGACTCTCAAAGCCAAAAGAGGGGAGATTGTCAAATTTATGAATGTTCTCTTCCTTATTCCAAGAAAAAACTTCGTTCCCGTCTATTAGTAAAGACTCTGCTGATAATTCAAGACAGGACATTTTGCTGTAGGAATAGACAACTTCCTTGCCGTCCAACAAGAAGGTATAGCTAAATTTGACGGCTTCATTAGGATGGTCGGCATTTGCGTAGTATGTGTAAGCGCCCTTTTTTGCTGCTTTACCAGAGAGATGTTGCAGAATGTCAAAAACTGCAAGTCCCAGATTAGATTTACCTGAGCTATTACGACCGAAAACTAATGCAGTCTTAACAAAGTTTCCCGCCGACGTCTCCGTCAAACAGCCCCTGGAGAAGTCATAGCTTCTCACTTTAGAAAAATTCCACTCCAACGAATTGAACTGCTTGAAGTTACTTACCTGAAATCTCTTCAACATCCTTTCTCACTTCTCCTTAACGGATACTTGGAGATGGTAGCACTCAACCGTAAAAAAATTACGGTAAAAAATAAATTAGAGTTTAACTCGTATTAAGTCAAAACCGACAATGCCGATGAGTTTCCAAAAGATCAACAAAGACTGTTCTTGTCACTCAATGTTGCTGTGGTGGAATTTTTCTCGCGACGTTTACACCTTGTCCGTACAATTCGGAGCAAATTCAGGTAATCTTAGTAGGACTTAGGAGGCGTTATATGCTCAGACGATCAATTCTTATTTCAGGTATTTCAGGGCTCGCCGCTTTTTCCGGTTTGGCATTGGCACAATCCATGTCCTCAAGTTCCGCTGAGAAGGCAATGCCCTACAGCAGAAGACCTGAAGTTAAAAAATTCATTCAAGACGTCTGCAAACGCCGCGGGCTCGATCAGAATTGGGTCGCCGCCATCTTGGATCAGGCGACTTACCAACCCAAAATCGAACGTCTGATGACACCGAAACGCGCCAAGCCGGGTACTAAAGACACCCGCAAGGACTGGGAAAAATACCGCAATATCTTCCTTGGTGCCCATCGCCTGAACTTAGGCGTCCAGTTCTGGAAAGACAATGAAGTCTACTTAGAGCGCGCCCGAGAAATCTATCATGTGGACCCGGCCGTCATCATCGGTATCATTGGTGTAGAAACCCGCTACGGCGAAAACACCGGCAGCTGGAAAGTCCTCGATTCATTGGTCACATTGAGTTTTGATTACAAGCGCAGAGCTGATTTCTTTAAGAAAGAGCTTGAGGAATTCCTGGTCATTCTTTACAACAACGACCTAAAGCCTTTTGAGGTTCAAGGCTCTTATGCCGGTGCTGTCGGTCTTCCTCAGTTTATGCCGAGCTCTATTAAACGTTTCGGTGTTGACTTTGACGGTGACGGAAAGATCGACATCAATCATTCGACCGCCGATACCATCGGCTCTATCGCCAACTACCTGAGCAAACATGGCTGGGTCGAAGGCCTGCCGATGTTAATTGAAGCTGATATCTCTCCGGCTCAGGCTGCTAAGTTCGGGGGTGGCACTAATCCTCGCTTTACCTGGAACCAGTTGATCAATAACGGCGTTAAACCGTTAGACAATGCAGATCGCTTTGCCGGCAATATGCCCGTGTTCATTGTGGACTATCCGTTCTATCTGCCGGGTTCTGTTGATTTTGAAAAGCTTTACCGAGTCGGAACTAAAAACTTCACCGCGGTTCTCCGATACAACAGCAGCTATTTTTACGCCGGCGCTGTGGCTGAGCTGGGGTCAGCGATTGCAGAGATGATGGGCAAGAAAGGTTTGATCGACGGAGAAAAACTTCTTCCGCCACATTTGAAGCCTCAGCCGAGCAGCATCGCCGGAAACATCAACGGAATCAAAGAGACAGTCACACCGCTTTCCGCCGGCCAATAGTCTTTTCTTTCTTCTTCTCTCCGAACTAGAATACCGGCAGGGGGATTCCTTAAGAAGTCTCCGGAATTTTAGAAAGCGAGGAGAAGAAAATGGCAATTGGAAGCGCTGTACAACAAGGCAAATTCGTTTGCGTCTACAACGAAAAAGGAGTCATGCTTTTTGGCAAACTTGGGACGCTCTTGGGATATACGGGAAGCTCAGTGACTGTGCGTCAAGGCAATTTCGCCATTACTTACAATGAGAGAGGCCAGCAGCAATTCAGCAAACTTTGCTCATAAGCAAAAATAACGAAAGGCTAGGACGGAAATCACCGAACTAGCCTTGACTGTTTCTAAAACTTATCTTAACGACTAACAATCTTACCCGCGAACTTTCCGGCGCCGTTCACACCGCCCTCAAAACTCTGTCCGATATCAATCGGGCCGCTTCCTTTCGGAGTTCCTGTGTAAATCAGGTCTCCTGCCGTCAAACGCCAATATTTAGAAATTTCGGATACCAGCTCAGGGATGCTGTGCATCATCTGGTTCGTATTGCCTCTTTGTCTTTCCTGATTGTCGACATAAAGCCAAAGAGTTGCCTGATCCATGTCGGGCATGCGATGTTTTTCTCTGATTTCAGTGATGAGCGCCGAGTCGTCGAAGCATTTGGCTTTTTCCCAAGGCTGACGATTTTCGCGGGCAGCTTTCTGGAAATTGCGGCGTGTGAACTCAACACCTGCGGCATAACCGAAAACATATTCCTCGGCTTCCTCGGGAGTCACAAAGCCCGTTTCCGGCGCGGTTTTGCCGATAGCAACAACGAGTTCAACTTCAAGGCAAAGTGAATCCGTCTCTCGTGCATAAGGTATGTCTGCACTCTTGCCTTCTCTACAAACCACAAGGCCGTCAGAAGGTTTTGTAAAAAACACCGGTTCCGTCTTTTCTTCTCGGCCCAATTCAGCTAGATGATCAGCATAATTACCGGCGATTGCGTAAACACGATGAATCGGAAAATATTGATCTTTTTCGCCCCAGACGGGAACCGCCGGAACACAAGCTTGAGCAAAAACAAACGGCATTTAACTTCCTTTGAAAATTTCAGATCGGCAGGAGCTCATCAAACCATGGACGCACTCTCTGCACGAAGGTATAGCTTAGAACTAACAGAACAGACAAGGAAACGGAAACTTTCCCAGCCTAGCGTCTCACATCAGCAAGGTGAAGTTAGTTTGGTGCGTTTGAAGACAATAGTCAAGCAATCAAAAAATGCCCTAAAAGCCAGATTTCCGCTAATTCTTGCTGCCTATGATCTTGTGCAGACAAGTTCTGAAATTAAGCGCCAAACGGCAAAAGAACGTTTGTGACGCGCCAGAAGAAAAATCCTTCACGCGAAAGCGTAATGAGAACCTTATCCTCCGGTTCATCTTTACCGGTCAAAGTCACGTAAAAGCGGTTGAAATCGTCGCCGTATTTCTTTTCGACCTCGACATCACAGGGTTCATCATCCTTAACCTGGGGTACGACGTCTTTCAGTTGGCCGTGTTCTTCGTGAGAAGCGTATTTGCTCAATTTATTCTTTCCGCTGATCAATGCAGCAATCCCTTCTTCTGTAATGAGGTCGCGGACAAGGCGGTCAACGAGCTGGAAAGAATACAGGTCTATCTGGTTGTGGCTGCTGACGGGCATCTGTTGGAATTCCTGCAGCTTGATATCAATTTGGTTATTGATTTGGCGCTGGATGTTTAGTCTGACTTTGGGAAAATCGATGAACTTACTCATCTTTGTTGTGTCGCCTGACTCCACAGCATTCTTGATTTGATCGGCAGCGTAGTACGGACTCCAGTACCAATATCCCACAAAACTGACAGCCAGAAAAACAAGCAAGCTGATCGCAATAAATCGGACTGACGAATTTTCGGTATGTAACCGCATCTTCAAAACCTAAGTAATACCAAACCAACCAAACTCGACAATACTACAATAGGTAGAAACCCCATATTCCTACGAGCCCCAAAATAGGAAGGCACATACTCCAGTTGTTTGAAGAAAAAATTCCGAAGAAACATATCCATTTTTCATCCCCCGTATTAATCAAAACGGCTGAAAAATTTTTCTCAAGATTTTTAATTAGTTACCTTGTCTCTCAAGGGGGTGTTCGTAATAGTTAAGTGGAAATACGTAAGAAATTCTATCTATTTTTATCTAAATCATTTACAATTCGACACAGTTAACAACCGCACCAATGGAGATAACTCAATGATTTTTAAGACATTGCTGACTTCCGTCGCTGTTTCTATGGCCGTTGCATCTTACGCACAGGCCGCTATTCAGGACGGTACTTTTGAAGGAACAGCCAACGGCAAAAACGGCCCTGTCACCGTTGCCGTTACGATTAAAGCCGGAAAAATTGCAAACGTTAAAGTCGTGAAATCCGGCGAATCCGCCATGATCGGCGATGCTGCGATTGCACGTATTCCAGCTGAAATCGTTGCTCGCCAGTCTCTGGGCGTAAACAACGTTGCCGGCGCTTCCTTAACTTCCATGGCTATTAAGGCTGCCGCCACCAACGCAGTCAAAGCGGCCGGCGGTACACCGAGCGAGTTCTACAAAGCTCCGATTAAGAAACCCGCTTCCAACATTGATGTCAGCTACAAAACAGCTGTTGTCGTTGTCGGTTCCGGCGCCAGCGGTATGGCCGCAGCCGTCCGTTCTCAGTTAAACGCAATCCCACAATCCTGATTGAAAAAATGCCGTACCTCGGCGGCGATACGATTTTGAATGCCGGTACGCTGATTGCAACGGGTTCTCGCTATCAGCGCGAAGTCATGCATGAAACCAAGGACTCTCCTGCCCTTGCCTACAAAGACATCATGCATGTCGGCAAACACCGCAATGACCCGGTCCTCGTCAAGATGGTTACCGAAAAAGCCGGCTCCGTCGTGGATTGGCTGATCGACGACCTCAAG
>ENA-OPVV01001803-OPVV01001803.1-human-gut-metagenome-genome-assembly--contig:-NODE-1803-length-14636-cov-1.897881_pt1 | contig 14636 bp, 10 predicted proteins | sample MGYA00241500_ERZ501992 | MGnify/ENA primary metagenome ERZ501992 (study PRJEB25962, sample SAMEA2043052) | human gut metagenome | biome: human gut; feature: human-associated habitat; material: faeces...
CCAATGTACCTGCAGCAGCACCGCCATTATTTCCGGCGCCTGCTTTTACATGCATGAATCCACTTCCTGCAATATGATAAGTAATGAGATTCTCTATTGTCCAGTGTCCGCCCTTTATAAAACGGGAATCTGTTTCCGGATCAATGCCCAGACTGCACAAAGCAGTAATGACCTGTGCACAGGATTCCTCTGTTTCGACTCCCATGGTAGAATAACCACCACTGTCGTTCTGCATTTCAGACAGCCGGGCAAGTCCACGGTCAATGGCAGCAGTCACATTTTCATATCCTGCTTTATGGTAGTATGGTGCCAAAGCCTGCAAGGTCATTCCTGTAACATCCGAATCCGCATTACTTCCCATCAAAGCCCATCCACCCCCGGACAGCTCACTCTGCAGCAGGAAATTTACCAGTGCAGCTTCTGAGTTCTGTTCTTTGGCAGACGGATTATCAGGAAAAGAATATTCCGGATGACAGTTCACTGCCAGAAGTGCCCAGATAGGACCATTTAATCCCTGCTCCTTTACCAGACTAAGATCAGAAATGTATTTAAAAAGATTGTAACCGCCTACATTACGGGCATCCTTCCCTTCTGCAGTCAGTACAAGAACCCTCTTGGAATACTCCGTATATTTGGAAGTATTGGTCAGAATTCCTTTCTTTTCCTCAATATAATTTGCTGTATGATTATAATAAGTAGAGAAATATTTCTCCTTCAGACTCAGTCCACCCCTTGCCAGCCCCAGCACATACCATTCACTTCCTACCGAAGGATTGGTATCTGTGGCACGCATATAGGCACTGGTCTCAGCCATGACCTGACTGACAGATTTCTTCAGGGTATTCGCCCCCTGCATAACAGTTACCTTACAGGTCGCTGTCATCTCCGGATGCTCTGCTACTGTCGCTGTGATCGTAGCTTTGCCATTCTTTACTGCTGTGACAACTCCTTTTTTGCTTACCTTTGCAATAGAAGTATTACTGCTCTTCCAGGTAACATTGTAATTTTCCGTAACGGATTCCGGTATTGGAACTACTTTAAGGGTATGTTTCTGGCCACGGTTGATCTTTATGGAGCTGCTGTTAAGAGAGATTCCCTGCAGACCTGCCGGAAAATCTGCCACGATCAGATGCGTTAAAGTTCTGGCACTGTCCAGATAGAAAGTTCCGTCTTCCTGCATCTGTGGGGTCAGTTCCATAAAAGAATCTTCCGCAGATCTGAGGATTCTCGGTTTTGTCAGGCTCTCATACCCTTCCGGTACAGGAAAGGCCAGCGAGATCATTGTCATGGGTTGATATGCTTCTCCTGTACGGATATCTGTATAGGAAATCTCTATGTCATAAAGAAGCTGCGGCAGAGTACCCGGATAAGTTTCTGACAGCTGCTGCATTGTCTGCTGTCCATCAGAACTCTCCTGTACATGAAGCTGCACATACCAGGGATTCCCTGTTACTGTTACTCCATTGACAGAAGAAATCTGAGCTGCAATACGGTTCCGGACAGTTTCCAGTGCCTCTCTGATCCCGGAATTCACCGCTGCCTGCTCATCCTCTGTCAGACTGTCGTAAGTGTCACTGGCAAGACAGAAATCTGCGATCATCTCTGAATCCAGATCTATTTCCTCTGCTTCTGCAGCTTTCTGAATATAAGAACACATGGTCTGTATATCCAGCATGGTTCCGTTGTCTTTCTTATTTTCATTTTCCGATGTTTCTTCTTCATATGCGCCAGTTTCTGTTTCTGATCCGGACGGTTCTGTTTCAGACTGAAACTCATCCGCAGCAGTCCCCTCCCTGTCAGAATCACTGTGTACTGCGGCAGAACTTTCTTCGGCCTGTTCTGTATGTATCTGTTCTGCCGGTGGCTCCTGTGCTCCCGGTACAGGACATGTAGTAACTGCCATTCCTGCACTGAGAAGCAGTGCCATCCATTGTTTATTCATTTACTTGCTTCCTCCGCTTTTTCTGATTCTACAATCAAACGGATAAAATCCTCCGCTTAGCAATTATTCGGTTAAATCACAAAATGACAGATGATTCTCTCCTGCAAAATGACAGGAGAGAAATAACATCTGCCTTATTTTTATTTATCTTTTTTTTCCGAATTTAACAGCAATTATCATGGCTATTACAATGTTTATCACAAAATTCCATCCAAAAGTATGTAGCCATATCCCTGACAGGTCTTTGATCCCTGATATATTATTATGGAATACAAATTCTTCTGAAATGAATATACCCGCTAAACTTGCGAAAAACATTGCCAAAACAGCCAGTAGAAATATTTTTATTATTCTTTTCATGCATTCAGAAACTATTTCTTTTGATTATCTTTGCTTTTTTTGGAAGAATGCAGTGTGCCAATAATGACACATTGCGTTCTGACATTTTATTATTTAATGACTACTTTTTTTACTTTAGAGAAAGAGCCATATACTGTTTTACCGTTTACTTTTCGGTAAGCGCGTACTTTGTAATAACGGGTCTTGCCTGTGGCAAGTTTCTCTTCTGTCATACCAGTTCCTTTTGTGGTTTTTATACGTGTGTATTTACCATTTTTGGAAGCACTGGCGTATACCTGATATCCATCAGCGGCTTTTACCCTGCTCCATTCCAGAACTGCAGTTTTGGATGTGGATCCCACAGACAGAAACGGAGCAGAGAGGACTGCTTTACCCTTTACTGCTATTGAATAACTTCCGTAAACCTTCTTACCATTTACATTTCGGTAAGCACGTACTTTGTAATAGTAGGTTGTTCCTGTAACTGCTTTCTTGTCAAGGAAGGTAACAGCGCTGTTCTTTGCAGTTGATCCGATGGAGGTATATTTGCCATTTTTTGAAGTGGAACGGTATACTCTGTAACCGTTAGCTCCGAAAACTTTATTCCATGTGACACGGATAGTGTTATAGTTCTCGGAAGCTGCTGTAGCGATTTTCACTTTTCCAAGTGTTGCTTTTCCGATCACACCATCTTTGTTGTAACTGCTTACAGTCTTTCCGCCCCATGTATAAGAATAAGCTCTTACTGTGTAATAGTAAACTCTTCCTGTAACTGCTTTCTGATCCTTATAGAAAATATCTGTTACCTGATCTGCAATCTTCTTCCAGCTTCCTGTTTCTGTTCTGCGGTATACTATATATCCATCTGCATTATCAACACTGCTCCAGCTTACCTGGATTGTCTTGTAATTGAGGGCTTTTGTCTGCAGGTTAGCAGGCATATCTGCTTTGAAGGCGTCCTGTTTGCCTGCAAGTTCAATATGATAATCTGCAACAATGGTCTTGATCAACTCTAATTGCTTTGCATTCCACATATAGGACTTGCCTTCTGCACTCATGCTGTCGATGAGTTTCTGAAGTGCTGCAAGTTCTGCTTCTACACCTGCAATGTTCTCTTTGGTAACAGCCGTCGGAAGGTTACTGATCCAGTCATCTGCCTGCTGTGCATCAGAAATATCTTTGCCAGCTTTGTCAGCCTGTGCTGTCAGTGCGGCGATCACTTCTGCAAAAGTCATTTCCTGATTTCCGACTTTGACCTTCAGACCTGCCATTGCATTTTCCTGTCCCTGGTAATCTTTCGCATAACGGTCAAGGAATGCTTTTACCTGTGGATAAGAATCTCTGTCTACAGGGTGGTCTTTTACAGTTGCGTAAATTAAAGCTGCTTCATCTGCGAAAAGCTGCTGGTATTCATTCTGACCTTTTTCATAAGTCAGAGCCATGGCGATCAGCTTCTCCATGTTCTCTACCAGTGCGGTGTTTTCACTTCTGAATTTCGTTTCTTCTGTTTCTGTTAACTGATCATAAGCGTTCTTAGCTGCTGCAATCTGTTTCAGCTCTGTTTCGGTAAGTGCACGTTTCGCAGTATCACCTGCTGCAGGAATTTCCTCTTCTGTGGAGAAATCTGCATCCGGTACTTCTGCTTCATCTGCAATTACAGAGTCAGGGGTCTCTTCATTCGAAACATCTGCAATGTCTTCTGATGACTGAATATCCATCTGCGCTGCAGGCTGCTCACTGATATCAGAAGTAAATGCATCTGCGCTTCCGTCTGAGAAATCAGAACCTTCTGCCGGAACTTCCTGTGCCGGGAGCTCTTCTGACTGTACAGCTTCCTGTGCTGCAGGTACTGTAGTCGGCTGAGGTGCTTCATAAGCGCGGACAGTCTCTGCATCCGGGAGTGCCTTGAGCATTGCTTTCAGTGCATCAGATTTCAGCTGATAGAGATAACCTTCTGCTTTTTCCAGAGAACTTAAGTTTGTAACCTGAGCTTTCTGCTGATCATCAAGAGTATTGTATAATACTCTTGCATTTGCCACATAATCTTTCCAGCTATTCCAGATCTTCTCTGTCGGTACGTTGTTATTCTTTTCTGTCAGTTTCAGAGGTCCGTCAGACAAAGCACCTGTAGAGGATGTGGTGATATTCAGTTCATCAATAAAGGAGATCACATATCCTACTTTTGCATCTGTACTCTGGCGTCTGATAAACAATTCTGCTTTTTCAAGCTCTGCATAGTTCGTAACACGTTTCTTCTGATCTGCTGTCAGTGCATCATAAGCGGTTCTGGCTTCTATGACAAGAGCCTGTTTCTTCTGATAATTATCGGAAGTCACTTCACCGATTGCCTTGATCTTATCTACAACTGCGGCTGCAGCCTTCAAATCCGGAATCAGGTTTCGTAAATACTGTAAGGTACTGTAGTTAGTTACCAAAGCTTTCTGGGCTTCAGTCAGTGCATTATACTCTGCCTGTATGTTGTCCAGAAGCTGCAGAACATAGGGATCAAGGGTTAATGCATCTGAAGAAGGAAGTGCATTAATTGCCGCAACCACCTTCTCAGCAGCTGCTTTATCCTTTTCTTTCTGTGTCTGCCCCTTCTCCAGTTCTTTTATCCTGGCTTCTGCTTCTGTCAGCTTAGAATAATTGGAGATTACAGATTTTGCTTCATCATCAAGTGCATCGTAAAGATTTCTTGCCTTTACTACAGCATCCTTATCCTCCAATGTCAGCTTATCTGCTGCCGGCAGAGCATCAATAGCTGCGATTACTTTTGTAATAGAATCACCTTTACCGTTCTCTGCTGCAAGAAGCTTTCTCAGTGTGTCTTTGTTAAAGATTGCTTTGTGTTTTTCGTCTAATGCATTGTAAGCGTTTCTTGCTGCTTCAATTTCTTCTTTTGTACTGTTATCGTTAAGGGCAAGAATCATGTCGTTGACGGACTTGGTTGGGACTTTTACGTCTGTAAACTCCCAGAAGCTTGCGGTATTTTCGTATTGTCTGATAAATGCATCCAAACCACGGGCAATCTGTGGTACATCATAGTTTGTAAATCCATGAATACTTCCATCCAGAACTCCGTCTACATCTACCAAATCAAAGAATGCATCAAGAATATTGTTTCCATTCTTAGTATATCCACTGGAAGAATCTAAAACATTTACACCAAACGTTCCTGCAAAAAGCATTGCCTGTGCATCATTCCATGCGTTGTTTCCATAAGACATACATCCTGTTTCAAATCCTGGTGTACAGAATGAACCTGTTGAACGTTGTGCAATTGCTGGAAGCTTATGTAATGCCTTGTCTACAGCTTCTGTTACATCATCGTAACCAGGCTTTTTGTACCAGAAAATAAGTGGCTGCCATCCTATGGTATTGTCGGCATTTGCAAAAATTTTGTCTTCGGCATTTGACAAAGCTTTTGCTGTATCATGTGCCCATTGGTTAAGTTCTGTATCTTTAAAAGTGTCAGCGGTATACCCACCTGCTTTTATTGCATTAATAGCATATACAGTTGTATAAGTAAGTTCTGTGCTTTTTCTTGATCCAACTGCCGAAAGAAGGTCTACAGACGAAATGTCCCTTGGATCATATCCAATAGCTTCAATAGCTAAAATTAATTTTGAAAGTTCTGTTGTCTTCCATTGAGAAACATCAGTTCCCTGATTTTTAAGTAACTGCAAATACTCTTTGGTATTTGCAAACCATTTGTCAAAATAATTTGTATCTCCATATGGAATATAGCCGCATCTAGCTGCTGTAAAAATGGCCCAAATATCTGTATTTTCATAGGATGGGGATTCTTTAGATCCAAAGGCATTTTTATTTTGGCAATAGTTCATAATAATGTTACAAGCCTTTTTAGCTTTTTCATAGTAAGATGGCCAATTACTTGGATTACTTGAGTTTCCCTTAGCTCCATTGTCTACAACTTCACCAGTACCGTCAACTACTTCAACTTTGAAACTATACCCATCTTCTTCTGCTTGTTCTTCTTTTCCATCTTTAAATTTCAAAATAGGCATATTAATCCATTCTACGCTTAATGGACGTTCGCCTAAAAAACTCGTATCAATTGTAGCAGATTTTATATCTTTCTTTACATCATCAGATGGCAAAACTACTTCTATACCATATTTTTCAATAATAGATTGTTGTTCATCAGTTAAATCTGTAAATTTTACACCTATCACATTTACAACATTATTATCACCGTCATCGTAAATATTCTTTTTTTCACCATCTATAATATCTACTTGATATGGGAAATGATAATTTTTAGCATAATCAACAAAACGATTATAATCTCTGGGTACGCTTGTACTCCATACTTTAGGTTCAGTGGAAGCCTGAACTTTAAGAGTTATTTCTTCGGTTTGTAGATTATAATATGGATAGCCATTATTATCTTCTGGGGAAATAGTCCATTTTTTATTAAAGTCAAACCCTTCATAAGTTCCCTGGTTTTTCATTTCAGACGTAGTTTTGCCAAAATCAGCATAATTAGGAAACTCTTTATTATTATCTCTATTTGCAATATATTCAGACCTGATTTTAATGTCTGGCATATTTTCTTTATCATAATAACAATTGGTTGCACTTGCTGACGTACTAAAAAAACTTTTTCGTGTAAATGAAACATATAGAGATCCCCATGTATCATCTTCTATTTTGGGTTCCAGTTCATCTGCTAATGACTTTATTGCTTCCGAATACTGTCCATATCCTATACAATTTTGGTAAGTTATTCCAGTATAAGTTGTTCCTAATTGACAAAATTCAAATTCTAAATCATTCTCAACAATATCCTCAGCTATTTCTTCGATTGTTTTTTCACTCTGCAAATCGTAAGTTATCGCTATGGAAGAATCCATTAAAGTTCCATTTCCCTCGATTGCACCTATTGAAACATCTTCATCTTCATCGTCATAAATACAAGTTACGTTTCCTTTAATTGTTATTCCTTTTGCAATTCCATCACATTGCGAAAAGACAGTTTGAAATTCATCTGTTTCGCTATTATATGCATATGATTCATCAATTTGTACATTTATATTTTCTACAATTCCATTGTCATTTATACGAAAAGGAAATACAGCAATGTTTTCTTTTGCTTCTTTTGAAGCATATGTAATGGTGTGTCCTTTTCCGTTCAATATGCCGCCAAAACTAGATGTTGCTTCTGGAACATCTGAAATGTCAATGTCATTACATAGTATAACCGTTTTATTATTATAATTTTGTATATTTTCGATAAAATTATAATAATCTTGTTCTGTATTAATACAGTATTTCCCTGTTGAATCTTGTGATAATATATCTGAATTAGCTTTTACAAGATAGGCATTACTAAATAATAGAAAAGCTGAGAATATTAACTGATATAAGATTTTTTTTTCTTTTTTCTTTTTCTTCATATCTATTTACACCCTAAAATTAAAATAATATGAAAAAGACGAAGAACTAATGCTTTATAAAGTGAAACTTTATAAAGCATTAGTATCTTCATCTTTTTATTTGCTATTAAAATTTACTTTATTTCCAACCCGGAACCTGAATCCACTGATCTCCCTGCTGAACATAACTGGAAAATCCAAGATCTAATCCCATCATCATAGAAAAATCTAAGCATACAGTGTGTTCTTTAGTGTCGGAAAGTACAGTATCAACACCTAAGTTATCTGTATTACCATCAATAATAGTCATCCAACCTGAATAATTATTATAGTCTTTCTCAGAAAGCCAATCTGTTTTATGTACTATATTGTTCCAGGTTGAATTTTTTGTAACCTTCATGCTTTCTGTTTCTGTTGTATTAAGATTTGATAATTTGAAATATTTTCCTCTTCCGTTAGCAAGAGAGTTTGCTGTTTTATTTGCTGTACCATCATCTGCAAATACTTTCCCTAAATCGCTATTAGCATGATTTTCCATTTTAACAGCTGGAATATAATTTCCATACTGACTATCATACCAACTTAAAACTCCTTGATAATGATAAGTTTTACCATTTAAAGTCTCTTTTGTTTCAGTATCAGATCCCGAAACTGCTTTCAGAACATCTAGTGCAGTAACAGAACCGTTGGAATTTGTTACTGTAACAACTTTTTCTGGCACAATGTCTGGTGACGCACTATTTTTTCCTGTTAAACCAGTTGTCTTTATAGACACTTTTGCAGTTACTGTATCTGCCATAGCCGGTACTGCTGTGCTTCCTACCATTGTTGTTGCCATTAAGAATGCAATCACGCTTTTTCTTACTTTCATGTTCATTTTGTTTCCTCCTTAATTAAATGTATTATTTTTTTGCAGGTTATCCTGCAAAATATATCATTTCGCATCCTTTTCAGACCACGTTTGATACCTGTTTTCCATAAAAAAGGGTATAAAAAATAAACCTCCGTTATGCCTACAGATATTTGTTTTTTATTTTTACTAAAGTCCGTCTCCTGACTTAAAGTTCCAACCTACTTGCTGCCCTTCTCGGAAAGGATCTTTCCAATGGTTTCGCAGTGTTCGTCCTTATTACAGTGGGGATAAACCGTACCGGTATCTCACCGGATTTCCGAAAACTAAAGGGATAAAAAGCGACTTCCGATATTCAGTTATCAAAGTGCAAAAAAAATCCCCACCATACTGGCAGGGAATATAATGTACAGATTGAACTTTCACTCATATCCTTCGCATTATAGTATTCCCTTTGAATACCATTACAAGAATACAGTGAACTGCAGACTAAATATACTGCAAGGGAACGGAACCCTGTTTGGGATTCTCACCCAACGATTCTTCAATCATTACCGTAGTAATAAGCTGTACATATGCGCTAAACGCTATTTATTTAACAAACTAATCTTAACACCCCCCCAGTGCTTTGTCAATCTTTTTCACAATTTTACATAAATGGAAATCCAAAGATGACCAAAAACTTCCTCCTGCCAGTTATTCTTATTTTCCGACCAGCAGAAGGAAGTTTCCTTTGCGTTACATATTATACTCTTTATAAAGTTCTTTCCGTTTCTCAGCATCCGTCGCAGCACCCTGAACTTCCGCACTTCTTCCATCCAGGATCAGACGATTGATCAAAACACCAAGACGCGTTTCGCCCTGAAGCTCTCCAATGACTTTTCCTCTTGCCTCTCCACGTGCTTCTCCAATAGACTCTCCCAGAACCTTTCCTTCCGCACGTAATCTTTCAGATTCCAATTCTAACACTTTTCCACCCATAGTCTCACCTAACCTTTCCCGGACTACTTCCTCATCACGGCAAATGTAATCCGATATTTTTGTAATCAGTTTATTTAAATTCGTGTATAACTCTGCCCTTCCTGTTTCTGTCAGTTCTTTTTCCAGCATTACTCGGATATCTTCGTATTCATCCAACAAAGACTGCAGCTTTTCCGGATCTTGATTTATTCTATGTATCTCTTTCTCATACCGCATAATATAAAACGGCAAAAACATCAGCAGATTCTTCTCGAAAATTTTATCTTTTGTATATTCATCAAGTTTTACAGTAGGGATACGGTATACCTGAATCTTTCCATCTGGGAATACTACTTCCACTTTCAGAAAATCCGGCGTATTTTTCCCGCTTCGTAAATATAACACGCAGGACTTTGGAAACTCCATCCGGTATCTGCGTCCGTACTTTCTGGCCGAATCTAAAGCAATAGCAAAATCATACTCGATCATCCGGATTGCCATTGTGGTATCATCAACACTCTGACATTCGATATGATACAACTTCCTTCCAATCCTCAGGCAGGAGTCTGTAATAATCTCACCATTCTCCTGATGATGCTCATTTCGAAGCTGTATAATCTCTACATCCTCCGGATATGAAGTCTGAAATACTTCATTAATTAACGGTACTGCTAATTGCGGTATCTTCTCAACCATTGTACGAAATACGTCATCGAAGATCGTATTATTCATTAAATCCCTCGCTTTCATTATAGCATTTTCACAAGCTTTCTAAAACCCCGAACTACGGTTGACTACAAAAAAATTCACTTTTAATTGTTTCTGCCTCCTCTCCTTCAGACAAAACAAAAAGGCAGAATATCACGATACCCACAACAATTTTGTTTTGTCAGTATTATAAAATAAAAAAATTCTGGTGAAAATGTCGGCGAACGCCAGATAATCCTGCCTTGAAATGCCAGATCAGGCGGCAGGTGATAAATTTTCACTATGACTACAGTTTAAATTACATTATTCTGAAAAGCAAGACTTATTTTCTCATATCCAATATTCAACACTGAAAAATAAATGTCAAATATTAATCATATATTTTCACACAACCAGTACTCATCATTTTTGTCATATTTTGTAAAAAATGATTGCTTTTTTTTACAAAACATTTATAATAAGAACAAATTGAATATTTATTAACAATTACCGGTTTTAAGTTCTGCTGGTCACGGCACAGGATGTCGGACCTTCAGCCAAGAGGGAATCAGGTCAGAATCCTGGACAGTCGTGCTGCTGTATACGTGCAGCTGGGTCTCATATCCATTGCATATTATCATGTGAGAAGGAGAGATTACAGCGTCACTGCGTGAGTCAGAATACCTGCTTAAGGCTGCCGCCACCAACTACACGCAATGGGAAGTGGAAGGGTGATCTTATTTAGTGTACCCATTTTTGTACTAAAGAAAGATCCCTTTTTACCAGATGTTTTCTCTGTTTCTTACCGGAATACGGAGTATCGGCAACCTGACGGTTTTTGCTCATGCATTTCATCAACCTGCCCGTTTATGAAAGTATTACATTGCTCCGTTGCAGAGAAAACAAATATTCTATTGCAAAGGAGTTTTTTTTATGACATACAATATATCCGGCAGAAAACAAAACCTGACACTTCAACGCTGTAACTGTACCCCATATTTAAAAAGAGACATAGACATTCCGGCAAACTGTACCATTATTTCTGAAAAAACCTTCCAGAACAGATCCATGATCCAGTCTGTTTCATTTCCATATGGTCTGAAACAGATCGGCTCAAACGCATTTTCGGGATGCAGCCGCCTGAAACATCTGCTTCTTCCTGAAAGTCTGTGCCAGATTGGAAAGGAAGCATTTTCCGACTGTACCACTTTATCCTCTATCTATATCCCTCAATATATTTCCACAATTTCAAAGGGCATGCTCCGCAACGCCCACAAATTATCAGAAACTCTTTTTTCCAATAAAAGCAGGCTGCTTAAAATCCAGGCAGACGCCTTTTCAGAATGCTCTGCATTAAGAGAAATCTCTTTTCCTGATTCGGTTCAGGAGATAGGTAACGGCAGCTTTTACAAATGCAAAAATCTGAGTGAAGTCCATTTTCCGGAAAATCTGAAGGTAATCAGTAATCAGGCTTTTTATTCCTGTGGCCTGACTTCCCTGGAGCTCCCCGATTCACTGGAAATTCTGGATGAAAGTGCTTTTTTCAAATGTAATAACCTGATTACTGTTACTCTCCCGCCTAATGTCCGTTATATCGGAAAATGGGTTTTTCACGGATGTAACCGCCTGCAGTACCTGGAAATCCGCCATGATCCGGAGTATATCGGAGAATGGATCATTAACCGTGCAGCTACGATCCGTTGCTATAAAGGCTCCAAAGCAGACCGATATTGTCAGGAGTCCGGATTTAAAGTGGAATATCTTTGAATATTAGAGAGGCATTATAATGAATGATATATTTACTTACAGTCAGAAAAACGGAAGTACGATTTTTACTTTTCCAGGAAGGACAAAGGTTCTCAGCACCAGTCCTCTGAACGGCGGAATCACCACACATCTTACCCATGCACTAAATATTAACTGCATGAACGGTGATTATGAATGCGAAATGCTGGGAGATACCTATGAGAAGGATCTGATGGTACATGCACAAAGACTGGAAATCAACCCACAGACTGCCACCGCACTGAGCACAGCCGCCTGGACAGAGCTCTGCGCAGTGGAAACGCTCCGGCATCAGGAATTATCTGTAACTGCTGCTGTCACAGGAGGAATTGATTCCAATGGAATGTGTCCGGGAGACCCTTCCTCCTATTGTGAGCACAATGGTTTTTATGAAATGCTGCCTCCCGGAACCATCAATATTTTTGTATATATCAACCAGAACCTTACAGACGCGGCCATAGGCCGGGCACTGATGCTCTGTTCAGAAGCAAAAGCTGCTGCTGTTTCCCATCTTTTACTTGGAAGCTGCTATTCTGAGGAAATCGCTACCGGCTCAGGCACAGACGGAACTGTGATCGCAGCCTGTATGGATGGAAAAACCACCCTCACAGACGCCTCCGGACATTCCAAACTGGGAGAGCTTATCGGCAGAACAGTCAGCACTGCAGTCACACAGGCACTTCTGAAACAGACCGCAGCCAGCGGCGCAAGGCAGTTCCAGGTACTTATCCGAACTGCCAGATATGGAATCACCCCAGGTATCATGTGGGATTTTTATAAAGAACACCAGTCATTTTTCAACACCTGGAATGTCTGTTTTGAAAAGGCCTCTGCACTGGAAGATGTTTTTCTCTCCAGGAACCGTAACAGCAATCTGGTTCTATGTGTGTCTCTCTACCTCCATCTGATGGATCAGCTCCGTTGGGGACTGATCATGGAACCGGAAGGAATCCGCGAAGGAAAGAGACTGCTTCTCTATGGGCTTTACTGTGGTCCGGATACCTTCCTTGCCAGCTGCTATCCTGCCGGCGTCTGGGATAATGAGGAGATAAAAGGATTTTCACTCAGGGAATTGCTGATGTACATTCTCCTGTTTTATTTTTCCGTCCAGTCATGAATTACTGTTCCAAGAATCAAGCAATAAAATGTAATTTCCAGTCCATTGACCTGGCAATCACAGATGCCCGCTCCAATCTGCTGGACAGCCTGCGTTTTGCCTCCCACGACAGGGCTCACGGTATCTCCATTGTATTTGGCGGCAAAGTAATTGCCGGAACTGACGGACGGATCCTGGACACTCTGGCAGGCTCCTATGACGGGCTTATCATCGAATCCTTTAGCGTAGGCGTTCTTCCAAACTATGGCAATGACAGTTTTCTGAATGCACTTTCAGACTGGATCTCTGCCGGTAAACTGGTATGCATGGCTACTCAGGTAACCCATGAGGGCAGCGATATGGAAGTCTACCAGGTTGGAAAAGTGATCAAGGAGAAATTTCCCATACTGGAATCCTATAACATGACTCTGGAAGCTTCTGTTACCAAAATGATGTGGGTGCTGGGCCAGACACAGGATCTCCCAGAATGCAGAAGATTATTTTATAAAACCATTAATCACGATCTGCTGTTCCTATAATTCCGAAATCTCCATATCTTTCTATATTTCACACCCAAAAGGAGAAACTTATGAACCGAACCATAGAATATACAATCCCGGAATCCCAGAACGGACTTCGGGTAGAACAATTTCTCAGAAGAAAGGGATACTCCCGGCAGAATTTCACAGAAATCAAACGGATGCCTCAAAGTATCCTGGTAAACGGAATCCACTACTATATGCGTCAGACTCTGGCTGCAGGCGACCATCTCCAGGTCTGTATCTGCGAGACAGAATCCTCAGAGAAAATCCCACCGGTAAAGCTTCCCCTGAACATTGTTTATGAAGATGAAGACATCCTGGTGATCAACAAACCTGCCGGAATGCCTATCCATCCCTCCATGAAAAACTACTATAACTCCCTGGCCAATGCCCTGGCATGGTACTACCAGGATCAGGGAAAGCCTTTTATCTTCCGTTGCAGCAACCGCCTGGACCGGGATACCTCCGGACTTACCGTAATTTCCAAACACCTGGTCAGCGCCAGCATTATGGCCGATATGACAAAAAAACGCCTGGTACACAGGGAATACCTGGCAATCGTAAAGGGTGACCTCACCCCACCCACAGGAACCATCACAGCACCTCTTTCCCGCAAAGAAGGCTCCATCATTGAGCGCACCGTAGATTTTGACCATGGAGAAGAAGCCATCACCCATTATAAACTGGTAAAAAAAGAAAATGGGCACAGCCTGGTCTCCCTTCAGCTGGAAACCGGCCGCACCCATCAGATCCGTATCCATATGAAATATCTGGGCTATCCCCTGATTGGAGATTACCTCTACAACCCTGACATGGAACACATCACCCGCCAGGCCTTACATTCCTACCACATGGAATTCCCCCATCCCATCACAGGACAGAAGATGACCTTCACTGCTCCCCTTCCGTCGGACATGTCTGCCATCAGTCACCTTTAAGCACTACACGGATTCTCTTATAAATAAAGAATACGATCAGGGATGTCAGTGTGTATTTAAAGATATTGAATGGGAAAATGATCATTGCTGCAAATGTA
>ENA-OPVV01001824-OPVV01001824.1-human-gut-metagenome-genome-assembly--contig:-NODE-1824-length-14478-cov-1.779865_pt1 | contig 14478 bp, 15 predicted proteins | sample MGYA00241500_ERZ501992 | MGnify/ENA primary metagenome ERZ501992 (study PRJEB25962, sample SAMEA2043052) | human gut metagenome | biome: human gut; feature: human-associated habitat; material: faeces...
AAAGTTGTCAAAAGGGACGCCCCTTTTTGACAACTTTTTTTGAATGGTTGTCAAAAAAGGGCGTCCCTTTTGACAACTTTTGGAAATGGCTAGACCTCAAAAAAACTTCCGAGCCTAGCTATACATTTAGCTAGGGACGAAAGTTTAGTTCCGCGTTTCCACCCTAATTCCTAAAACTTTTTATTTAGTTTTAAGCACCTCAATTTATATTACTCCAAAGCTCCCCTTATAACATTTATTACTAATTTTCCACCTTCATTAGCTCTCTATAAATATTTTGTTATAATTTTTCTTTTTCATTGTAATTCTTTATTAAATTAATTCCTATTATATTCTTTTTGAATATAAATGTCAATTATTTACCATTAATTTTTAATAATTCTTCTTTATTTATTTTTATTGTTGTAGGTCTTCCATGTGGACATGTATATGGATTTTTTAATGTTAATAAATTTTGAATTAAATATTCAACTTCTTGTGGTACTAAATCCATATTTGCCTTTACTGCTGCTTTACATGCAACTGTTGCAACAAAACGTTCCTCAACATCTTTCAATGATGCTCTTTCGTTTGTAATCATTTCATCAAGTACTTCTAGAAAAATATTTTTACTTTTAGCACGATATTCAATATCTGGTATTCCATTTATTTTTACTGCATTATTTCCAAACAGTTCTACATCAAATCCATATGATTGAAATAAATTTAAATTTTTTTGTACAAATTCAAATTCTTTGTTTGTCAAATTATAAACCTCAGGCATTAAAATCATCTGGCTATTACTACTTATATGATTCTTATAATTTTCTTTTATTTGTTCATATAATAGTCTTTCATGTGCTGCATGCTGATCTATTAAATATAATTCATCTTCTATTTCAACAATTATAAATGTTCTAAATAAAATTCCTATATATTTATAATTTACTTCTCTTTTATTTTCCCTATGTATTAATTCATTTTTTGGCTCTAATAAATTTACACTTTCATTTGCATTTATTGTTCTTCTTGCAAAATAATTTTCAGATTTTAATACACTTTCTTCTATTTTATCATTTTCAACATTTGATGAATCTGTCTGAATCTCTTTTTTATCTTCCATCTTTCTGTCATTATTTTCTTCAACTTTTTGTCCAAAATGATTTGTTAAAAAATCAAATTCATTTGAAATATATTCATCATTATTTTCATCATTTTGAGTATTTCCAAGGAAATCTTTACTTAATATAGCATTTTTTATTGCATGATAAAATATCTTATAAATTTTACTTTCATCTTCAAATCTTACTTCCATTTTAGTTGGATGTGCATTTATATCATAAAAATTTGCTGGCATTTCCAAATTCAAAATAAAAAATCCATATTTTCCAATTCCTGTACTTCCTTTAAAAGCTTGATCAGCACTATTTATCAATACTTGATTTTTTATATTTCTCTTATTCAAAAATAATATTTGATCTTTTCTTGAATCTCTTGCAACCATTGTGTTTCCAATTACACCTGTAACTTTAACATCATCTTCTTCAAAGTTTACTTTTACAAGATTTTCTTTTATCTCTTTTCCATAAATTGAATAAATAACATCTTCAATCTTGCCATTTCCATTTGACTGAAAACATACTTTTCCTTCATTTATCAATTTAAAAGAAATTGAAGGAATTGATAATGCTGCCTTTTGAATCCAGTCTTTTATATATTTGAATTCTGTTGCATCTTGTTTTAAAAATTTATATCTAACTGGTACATTGAAAAATAAATTTTCTACCATTATTGTTGTCCCTAGTTGTGCGCCTGTTTCTTCTCTTTCTAAAATATCTCCAGCTTCTGCTACAAGTTTTGTTCCAAAATCATCATTACTTGTTCTTGAAATCATAGTAAGTTTTGCAACAGATACTATACTTGCTAATGCTTCACCTCTAAAACCCATTGTATAAATTTTTTCTAGATCTTCGATTTTTCTTAATTTAGATGTAGCATGTCTTTCAAGTGCTATATCCATATCATCTTTAGGAATTCCTTTTCCATTATCAATTACTTTTATTAATTGTTTTCCACCTTTTTTTATTTCAACAATTATTTTTGTTGCACCAGCATCTATTGAGTTTTCAACAACTTCTTTAACTACATTTAATGGTCTTTCTATTACTTCACCTGCAGCTATTTTATTTATTGTTAAATCATCTAATAATACTATGTTTCCCATATTATTCCTTGCCTTATGTAAATTTATTTAGGTTTATTTTGCTACCTATAAACATGGTTATATTCTATAATAAAAAAATAAAAATAGCAAGTTATCCTTGCTATTTTTTATGATATTTTATGCAAATATTTGTCTTTTTTTAAATGGTAATATATTGTTCGTTTCTTTCTCTACTGCTGAATTTTTCTTTTCGATTCTTGCTTTTTCTTGTGCTATTTGCTTTTTTTGTCTTTCTGCCATTGTCTCACATATTGCTTTTTGATATGTAAAGTGTGTGTCTTGTGCTATTTTTTGCCAATTATAATTTTCTTTTACTTTTATTTTTGCATTTTTTACAATATTATCACATAATTCTGGATTAAATAATAGTTCTAGTATTGAATCTGCAATTGAATTTGGATTTCCACAATAGCTTTTCATTCCTGTTACTCTATGTTCTACAATTTCTCCTAATCCTCCAGCATCTGATACTACTATTGGTCTTTCTGCTAACATTCCTTCAAGTGCTACAATTCCAAATGGTTCATATGTACTTGGAAATACTGAGATATCTGCTGCTTTATACATTCTTTCTACATCTTTTCCATTCATATATCCTGCAAAATATACTTTATTTGAAATTCCTAAATAATCAGCTTGTGCCTTTAATTCGTCTAACATTCCACCTTTTCCAGCTATTACTAATTTAGCATCATGATATGAAGCTAATACTTTTGGCATTGCTGCAATTAAATTTTGTACACCTTTTTCATATACTAATCTTCCCATGAATAATATTATTTTTTCATTATCCATTGCATATTTTCTTCTAAACGAATAATCTCTGTCCATTCCTGTGAATTTATTTAAGTTAACACCATTTGGAACAACATTTATTTTTTCAAATGGTAATCCAAATAGTCTTTGTACTTCACTCTTCATATAATTACTGTTTACTATTACTTCATTTGCTTCATATGTAAGCATCCATTCTGTATCATTTATGTATTTTTGATTTGGTTCTCTTATTCCACTATTTCTTCCTGCCTCTGTTGCATGTATTGTTGCTACTATTGGGATATCAAATGAGTGTTTTAATGTTTTTGCAGCATTGGCAACTAACCAATCATGTGCATGTATTACATCAAATTTTCCTTGTTCTGCAATTATTTGACTTGCTCTTTCTACCATATTAAAGTTAAGTTGTAATATCCAGTCTATAAAGTTGTTTGGTTGTATCATATAATTATCTACTCTATAAACTTTTACTCCTTTATCATCCTCATAATATGGAACTTCCCCATCTCTATATGTTACTACAGTTACTTCATGACCATCTTTTATTAATCTGTGTGATAGGTCATATACTACTCTTGATATTCCGCCAACTACTCTTGGTGGATATTCCCATGTAAGCATCAATATTTTCATTGATTTTACCCCTTTCTTAAGTTCAGTTTTCTTCTGTTTCAATTATACTTTTTATATTTTATACATAATTTTTGTTTTTGTCTATATTTTTTACAAATTTTTTCTACATTTTACTATCTTTTAACATATGTTATAAAATCATATGTTAAATCATTATTTTCATCTTTTTGATTTTCATCTCTTGAAACTTCTTTCCAAACTTCTTCATTAATTCTTGGGAATACTGCATCACCATCGAAATCTTTGTCTACTTCTGTTACATATAATTTTGTTACATATTGCATAAGTAATCTATATATCATAGCTCCACCTATTACATAGTTTTCATTTTTATCTTCTATATATTGTTGTATTTCAAGCATTGAATGTACAACTTTTGCATTTTGTGTACTTACTCTAAAATCAGGATTATTTGAAAATACAATTACATTTCTTTCTCTTAAATATTTTCCTAATATGTCATATGTATAACATTTTTTCCTTCTGTTAATTCTCTAAATTTTTTTGATTCTGCTGGTAATTTCATTATTAATTCATCATTTTTTCCTATTACATTATTTTTAGCTTTTGCTACTATTATACTTAACATTATTTTTTCCTCCATTACTTATCATTAGAACATTTACTAATATTCCCATGTTGGAACATATTCTTCTTCATGTTCTCCTAATTCTTGTATATATCCATTTTCTAAATCTAATTCATTTAAATAATTCTTTATCTGCTACAACCACATTTCCTTCTTCTAATAACTTTTCTACTTTTTCATATTCTTCTTTTGTTATTTTTCTTGCAATTTCTGGTATTTCTTTTGCCTTATATGTTGGAAAATATTGTGCCATTATACTTACATATACATTTGAATCTATATTTTCTTTAATCCATTTCAAAACTTTTTTACTATTTTGTACTTCATTTGGTAATATTAGATGTCTTATCATTAATCCTTTTTTCATAACTCCATTTTCATCAAGAACTGGTGTCCCAACTTGCCTATACATTTCTTGAATTGCTTTTGTTGCAATTTCAAAATAATTATCTACTTTTGAATATTTTTTCGCTAAATCATCATAATAATATTTTAAATCTGGTAAATATATGTCTACATATCCTTCAAGTAATTTTAGTGTTTCTACACTCTCATAACCATTTGTATTATATACTATTGGAATTTCCAAACCTTTTTTTCTTGCAATTTTTATTGCTTCTACTATATGTAGTGCATATGATGTTGGAGTTACTAAATTAATATTTTGGACATTTCTTTCTTGTTGTTTTATCATTACATTCGCAAGTTCTTCTATTGTTATTTCTTTTCCTCTTCCAAGCTGACTTATTTCATAATTCTGGCAAAATACACAATTCATATTACAATTTGAGAAAAAGATTGTTCCAGATCCTTTTTCTCCACTTATACATGGTTCTTCAAAATTATGAATTGAATATAATGCTATTTTTATTTTATCTGTTGATTTACATCTTCCTGGATTTTTGGTTCTATTAATTTTACAATTGTGTGGACATATTGTACAACATTCTAATTCTTTATTCATCTCTATATCCCTCTAAAAAATTCCACTTATTTCTCCATCATTTGAAATATCTATATTTTCTGCTGCAGGAGTTTGTGGTAATCCTGGCATTGTCATTATTTTTCCTGTATATATAACAATAAAACCTGCTCCTGCTTTTAATTCTACATCATTAATATTTATATTAAATTTTTCAGCACATTCTATATTTTTTGCATTATCTGAAAATGAATATTGTGTTTTAGCTATACAAATTGGTAAATTTCCATATCCTAATTTTTCTATTTTTTCAACTTTTTTCATTGTTTCATCACTAAATATTACATTTTCTGCACCATAAACATTTTGTGCTACTTTTCTTACTTTATCAACTATAGAATCATTTAAGTCATAACAATATTTAATTGTTTGACTTTCTGGCATATTAACTATCTTTTGTGCAATATCTATTGCTCCATTTCCACCTTTAGCCCAACTTTCTACAATACTTACTTTAATATTTCTTTTGCTTAATTCTTCTTTTAGATAATTTAGTTCAACACCTGTGTCTGTATTAAATTTATTTATTGCTACTATTACATTTTGTCCAAAAATATTTTTTAAGTTATCAATATGTTTATATAAATTTTTCATTCCTTTTTTTAATGCTTCAATATTTTCATTTAAAATTTCTTCTTTTGGAACTCCTCCATGATATTTTAATGCTTTTATTGTAGCAACACATATTACAACATCTGGTTTTATTTGTGCTTTTCTACATTTTATATCAATAAATTTTTCAGCACCTAAGTCAGCTCCAAATCCTGCTTCTGTTACTGTATATTCTGCAAGTTCCATTCCTAATTTTGTTGCTATTACAGAATTACATCCATGTGCGATATTAGCAAATGGACCTCCATGTATAATTGCAGGTGTATGTTCTAATGTTTGTACTAGATTTGGTTTTATTGCATCTTTCAATAATACTGCCATTGCACCTTCTGCTTTTAAGTCTTTAGAAAATATTGGCTCTTCTTTTTTATTATATCCTATTATTATATTTCCAAGTCTTTGCTTTAATTCTTCTATATTTTCAGATAAGCATACTATTGCCATTATTTCTGAAGCAACTGATATATCAAATCCATCTTCTCTTGGAACTATTTTACTTTCTCCAGATAGTCCTGTCTGTATTTTTCTTAATTGCCTATCATTTAAGTCTACACATCTTTTCCATACTACTTTTTCTATTTGTAATTTATTCCCATAATATATATGATTATCTATCATTGCTGACAATAAATTGTTTGCAGATGTTATTGCATGTATATCTCCTGTAAAATGCAAGTTTATATCTTCCATTGGAGCTACTTGTGCATGTCCTCCACCTGTTGCCCCACCTTTCATTCCGAAAACTGGTCCTAATGATGGTTCTCTTAATGCTAATATTGATTTCTTTCCAATTTTTCTTAATCCATCTGCAATTGCTATTGATATTGTTGTTTTTCCTTCACCTAAAGGTGTTGGACTCATTGCAGTTACTAATACTAATTTTCCTTTTGAATTTTTATTATATTTTTCGAAATTTGATATTTTTGCCTTGTATTTTCCATACAATTCTACATCATTTTCATCTATATTTGTTTTTTTGGCTATGTCTAATATATTTTCAAGATTTACTTGTTTTGCAATTTCTATATCTGTCATTTTCTCTCATCCTTTCTCATTAATATTATGCAAATAAGCCAACAATAATTCCAAGAAAAGCTCCTACAAATACTTGGATTGGTGTGTGTCCTAGTACTTCCACAAGTTTTTCTTGGACTTGAACATTAGTAAGACCTGGTGTTTCAATTATTCTATTTAATAATTTTGCTTGTTTTCCTGCTGCTCTTCTTACACCAGCAGCATCATACATAACAACTAAAGCAAAAATTAGTGCAAGTGCAAATATATTAGAATCAAATCCTTCTGCTTTTCCTATCATTGTTGCAATACACATTGCTATCGCAGAATGTGAACTTGGCATTCCACCAGCTCCTACAATTCTTTTAAAGTTAAATTTTTTTGTTTTTATTAATTCATATATTACTTTAAATGTTTGTATACAAAACCATAATATTAATGGTATATATAAATATCTATTTGTAATCATTTTTTGAAAATTGTTCATTATGCTGTTTCTCCCTTTTATTCATTATTTGTATCAAAAGGCTTTTCTTCAAAATCACCATTTTTTTCTAACAAAATTGTTATTTTCTTTTCTGCATTTTCCAAAATATTATTACATTGTTTTGCAATTTTCATTCCTTCTTCAAATTTTTTTACAGATTCATCTAAGTTTAATTCGCCTTTTTCTAATTCTGTTACTATATTTTCTAAATTTTCCATTGATTTTTCAAAATTATTTTCTTCCATATTTTTGCCTTTCTAAAATAAATATTATTATTTAGTAATCTTTGTTGTGAATACTAATTCTTCATCACCAATATTATTTTGATATGTTACTGTTACTGTTACATTTTTGTCTAATGAACTACCTTTTTTTACTTCAACTTCAACAGTATATCCTTTAGGAAAATTTTCAGAACCATATACATAATGTCCTCCTTTTTTTCCATCAAAAACAACTTGATTTGAAATTACCCCTTCATCCAATGCCGATATTTGTTTTACACTTTCAATTGCTTGAATGGCTAGATTTGTAGCAATAACTTTTCTGTTTATTTTTTCCTTTACATTTATTGTGTTTGAGATTATAGTAGTTATTAATGGTACAAATATCATTAATATCGTTACTGCTATACTTGCATCAATTCCTGTTACTCCTCTATTCTTTTTTATTTTTTTTAATATCTTTTTCTCCATGTAACCTTATTAGATTCCTTTCCAATCATTTGTATTACTGATATATAATATATCAATAATCATTAATAAAATCAATAGGAAACACAAAAAAAACGACTAGAAAAATATTCTAGTCATTTATATTATATAATTATTTATTTACTGTTTCTTTTAATGCTTTACCAGCTTTGAATACTGGAGCTTTTGATGCAGGTATTTTTATCTCTTCTTTAGTTTGAGGATTTCTACCTTTTCTTGCAGCTCTTTTTCTAACTTCGAATGATCCAAATCCAACTAATTGAATTTTGTCTCCTCCTTTTAATGCATCAGAAACAACTTCAACGAATGCGTTTAATGTTTCTTCTGTTACTTTTTTTGATTCTCCTGTTTTTGCAGACATTGCTGCTACTAATTCAGCTTTGTTCATTGTGAATTACCTCCTATATATTTTTGTAATAATAATATGTACTTATATTGCAGTATTTAAGCAATATCTGTACTTTTCTGTTTATTTATTCTCCAAAATATTATAAAATCCCTCTTTTTTTTTAATAAATTTTCATTTTTGTTAAAATATTTAAGATTTTATCTCCTTTTGGAAGCATTTTTATATCTTCTTTGCTATAAATCTTTAATGCTACTACTGACATTAAATATATTATAACTGCAAATATTATTGAAATTATTGTTGCTTTATTTCCATGTAAAAATGTATTACTTAGTAAATTATATATTGTATATGAGCATACTCCCATTATTCCAGCTGCAATTCCAGGTTTAATAACAAATTTCTTAAATGGTAAATCTAATTTTATATATTTTTGTAATACTATAAATACTATTGCAAATGCTGTTGCATGACATGCAATTGTTGCAATTGCTGCACCATATACATTTAATGCTGGTATTCTTAATAAAATTAAATTTAAAATTAATTTAACTACACATCCAGCTCCTAATGCAAATGCTGGTACCATTACTTTTCCAAATCCTTGTAATGCTCCACTTATTGTTTGATTTAATATTGAGAATATTACACCAATCGCAACAAGTTGTAATAATACTGCTCCTTCATTAGCTTTTGGATATAATAAGTTTAGAATTGGCTGTGCAAATACAACTAATCCTACTACACATGGAAGTCCAATTAACATTGATGTCATTAATGAAAATGATACTCTTTTGGTTGCTGTTTCATTATCATTTTTGGCTTTAGCAGCTGATATTGCTGGTACCAATGCTGTTGAAAATGCAATATTTATTGCTAGTGGTAAATTTGTTATTGTATCAACTTTTCCACCTAATATTCCATATAATTTTTTTGCCACATCTGATGATAGATATGTGTTTAATATTCTTTTTACTGTAAATGAATCTATGTTTTTATTAAATGATGTCATTATTGAACTTAATGTTAATGGAATTGACACCATTAAGATTTTCTTTACAATTGTTTTTACATCTTCATATTTATAATTTACTGTTTGTGCAATTTCATTTCCAATTTCTTTTCTTTTTGTTTTATAATATATGAACATATATGCAAAACTTGAAAATGTTGCTATTGTTGTTGCCACATTTGCTCCTGCAGCCATCATTTCTGTTGAAGTTGATGTTACATATGCAACAATTTCTACTATTACTATAGTTAATACTGTTTTAAATATTTGTTCTAATGTTTGTGCTCTTGCTGTAATCTTTAATGTTCTTCTACCATTAAAATATCCTCTAAACACAGATGATATTGATACAAAAAATATTGCTGGTGATAATGCAATTAATGTTAGTTCTGCCTCTGGAATTTGAATCCAATTATATGCAATTGTATGTGCTCCAAAAAATAATAACATTGTTCCAATTGCACCAATTATTCCAAATGTTGCTAATGCTACTTTAAATATTCTATTAGCACCTTTATTATCTCCTAATGCCAATCTTTCTGAAACCAATTTAGATATTGCATTTGGTACACCTATTGATGAAATTGTAAGTAATAATGCATATATTTGATATCCACTAATATATATTGCATTTCCAGCGTCACCAAAACCATCTCTATTTGTTAAATATAATGTATATATTAATCCCAAAACTTTTATCAAAATTTGAGAGAACATTATAGTCATTACGCCTTGCATAAAACTTTCTTTTTTTACTTTTGCTTTTTCTTCAGTCATTTTGCCCTCCTAACTATCAATTCAATCTTGTAAATTATATACATAAAAACCAAAAATATCAATAACTTTACTAAAATTTATTGACAAAAATCACATTTTGTATTAGAATATTTGAGTGAATATTGAAATATGATTTAAATTTGAACTTCTCCCCGGTAGTTTAAAATTTAAATTTCATATAAATAAAATTAAAATTTTAAATAGGAGGATTAGTACTACCATGAACAATGTTACATATAGTGCAAAAAAATCAGAAGTTGAAAGAAAATGGTATATAATCGATGCTACAGACAAGCCACTTGGTAGAGTTGCTACTGAAGCTGCTAGATTACTTAGAGGAAAACATAAACCAACTTTCACACCAAATATTGATACAGGTGATAATGTTATCATCATTAATTGCAAAGATGCAAAATTAACAGGAAATAAAATGAATTCAAAAATTTACAGACATCATTCAGGATATATTGGAGGAATGAAAGAAACTCCAGCTGCTGTAATGATGGCAAAAAATCCAGAAAAAGCTATGATGTTAGCTGTTAAAGGAATGTTACCACATACTTCTTTAGGAAGACAAATGGCAACAAAATTAAGAACATTTGCTGGAAGCGAACATAATCTTCAAGCACAAAAACCAGAAATTTGGAATTTTTAATTTAAGGAGGAACAATAATGGCTAAGTCAAATAAAATAACATACTTAGGTACAGGTAGAAGAAAAAGTTCAGTAGCTAGAGTTAGATTAGTTGAAGGAACTGGAAAAATAACAATAAACGGAAAAGATATCGAAGAATATTTCGATTTAGATACTTTAAAAGTTATTGTTAGACAACCATTAACAGTTACAAATACATTAACAAAATATGATGTTGTTTGTTCAGTTTATGGTGGAGGTGTTACTGGTCAAGCTGGTGCAGTTAGACATGGTATCGCTAGAGCTTTAAACGAAGCTAATGCTGAATATAGACCTGCTTTAAAATCAAACGGATTCTTAACAAGAGATCCTCGTATGAAAGAAAGAAAAAAATACGGTCTTAAAAAAGCTAGAAAAGCACCTCAATTCTCAAAGAGATAGAAATTACAAAACTTGGAATTTTATTTCCAAGTTTTTTCTTTTATATAAAATAAAAAATATGCTCTCTCCTATTTGAAAGCATATTTTTATTTTTTTACATTGATTCGAACATAAATCCACCCATGTATACTTGAATAACTGGTACTAATACTACAACTACGAAGAATATTAATACTACACCAACTATTGAATAAACAACTTGTGGCATTATTGCTGTTACTTTATCTATTGTATTTTTTATATCCATATTCATATATTCATTAAGTTTTTTCAACATCTCTGGCAAATCTGTTTGCATACCTATTTTCAACATCTCTGTATGCATTGATGAACATAGTCCTGAATCTTCAAATGGTTGAATCCATGAATTACCAGCTAGCATATTGTTCATTGATGTTTCGATAATAGCTAGCATTACCTGATTATTAGTAATATTTTTACTTACATCTAATGCATCTTGAATTCTCATTCCATTTGATATATTTAATTCTAATGCTTGAATTAGTCTTGAAAAATCCAATAAAAATATTAGGTTTCCAAAAATAGGCATTGTATATTTAAAATAATGGAAATTATACCTTCCTCTTGGTGTATTTATATAGAAAAGAACTGCCCCTACAATAGCTGCAATTGCTACTGTTGGAATTGGCCAATATATCATTGCCTTATCCAAAAATCCTTTAAACCAAAGAGTGACTGGAGGTAATTTCGCACTTGATCCCATTTCTTTAAATAAATTTTCCATTTGTGGTACTGCAACTAGTGTTCCTACAACAAGCATTATTATAATACCAACAAATTGTAAAATATTAGGTATTAATATTTTCTTTATCTTTTTGGTTAATTCTGTTGATTCTTCCAAATATCTTACAGCTTGTTCCAATGAGTTTGATAGTGAACCAGATAACTCCCCTACCTTTATCATATTTGTATATATGTATGGAAATACATTTGAATAATATTCCATTGTTGAATACATATATTCACCTGCTTCAAGACCGGCAAGAATATCTTCAAGAATTCCCTTAAAAGTTGGATTTTCTGTACTACTTATTATTGTTGATAATGCATGAATATTATTAAAGTTTGCCTTTTTTAATAAATAAAAGTCTTGTGAAAATATTACAATATCTCTTGTTGTTACTTTTTGGTTCATTTCGAAATATTTTTTTATAGAATCTGCAGCTTTGGGTTTGTTTTTGGCTTCTTTCTTAGTTTTTATTTGAGCCATATTAACTTCTTTAAATATTTCTTTTGCTTGAGCCATATTTTTTCTTTGTTTATTTTTTCTTAAAGATATTCCTACTTGAGTAATGTCTATTGGCATAATATTGTTTTCTTTTAATTTATCAATAACTTTTTGCTTACTATCCATTTCAATTCTATTACTGATAACTTGTCCTTTTTCCGTTACACCTCTATATTTATATACTGGCATCTTTTCGCCTCCCTCTAGTTATTCATATACATGCTTTTACCTTTTTTTATTCTTAATTGCATAATAGTTCTATTCAATACTTCTATATTCTTTTCTTCGATTTGTCCTTTTGCTTGTTCAAGTGTTAATTTATCATCTATAAATAATTGTGATAATGATGTTATTAAGCTTACACTACCCTTTTCTGTTCCACTTTGTATTGCGTCCTCAATTTCAGAAACACTTATTTTATCTCTTCTTATAACACCTGATACTACATTGTCTACAACCATAACTTCTGGTATTAATACCATTTTATCATCTTTTCCAGGTAATAATCTCTGTGATACAACCAATTTTAATAATGATGATAATAAATATTTAATTTGTGCTTGATCACGTACTTCATAGAAGTTTATCATTCTGTCTATTGTTTCAGCACAAGATTTTGTATGTAATGTTCCTATTACCAAGTGACCTGATTCTGCCATTTCTATGGCTGCTTCCATTGTTATTTTGTCTCTAATCTCCCCTATTACTAGGATATCACAGTCCTCTCTTAATGCATTCTTTACACCATCATGATATGTTAAACAATCTCTTCCACTTCCAACCTCTTTTTGAATTATTAAAGAGTTTTTTGATGTATGCATATATTCGATAGGGCTTTCTAGTGTTAATATCTTTTTATTTTGTGTTTCATTAATATGTGCTATTAATGCACTTAATGTTGTAGATTTACCAGAGTTTGTTTTACCAGTAACTAATATTAATCCTTGTGGTTGATATGTCATTCTTCTAACTACATCTGGTACACCTAATGCTTCAAATGGAGGTAATTCGTTCTTTATAATTCTCATTGTAAATACTGGAATTTCATTCGCATATGAAGCGTTTACTCTTAGACGTATTCCATCACATACATATGATGTATCTAATTTTCTTGTTTCATTAAAAACTTCATCTTTATCGACATTTCCTCTAACCAAATAATCATACATTTGATTCATATCATCTACTGTCAATTCATCCATTTCTTCTATTGGTTTTAATTGTCTCATAATTCTCAATATTGGTTTATTTTCTGCAATCAAATGTATATCTGATGCATCTTTTTCTATTGCTATATCTAAAATTCTGTCCATATTTATCATGGTCAATTCCCCTCTCTTTTGTTTAATATAATATTAATTGTCTATTTAACTCTTCTAATGTTGTATCACCATTTAAAATTTTTCTAATACCATCAACAACAAGCGGTCTATAATTTTGTTCTAATGCCTTTTTCCTTACTTCTATAGTTGATGCACCTTTTACTATTAATTCTTTTATTTCATCTGTTACATCTAAAGTTTCAAATATTCCTATTCTTCCATAATATCCCACATTATTACATTTTTTACATCCTACAGCCTCATATGTTTTTTTGTTAGTAAAATCAACTGTTTGTCCATATTTTTCTGCAATTTTTGTAATAATTTCTTTTTCTTCTTGTGTATATTCTCTTTCTCTTTTACAATTAGGGCATATTCTTCTTACTAATCTTTGTGATACAGTTGTTGCTAATGTACTAGCTATATCATAATCTGATACTCCCATTTTTCTTAATCTATTTATTACTTCAATTGAATCTATAGTATGTATTGTTGATAAAACATAATGTCCTGTTTGACCTGCTTGTATTGCAATTTCAGCAGTTTCTTGATCACGAATTTCTCCTAATAAGATTATGTCTGGGTCTTGTCTTAAAACTGTTCTTAATGCCCCAGAAAATGTTGATTTATTTCCTATTTCTATTTGATTTAATCCATCAATTCTTATTTCTACTGGGTCTTCTAT
>ENA-OPVV01001826-OPVV01001826.1-human-gut-metagenome-genome-assembly--contig:-NODE-1826-length-14449-cov-2.044393_pt1 | contig 14449 bp, 7 predicted proteins | sample MGYA00241500_ERZ501992 | MGnify/ENA primary metagenome ERZ501992 (study PRJEB25962, sample SAMEA2043052) | human gut metagenome | biome: human gut; feature: human-associated habitat; material: faeces...
GAAGATACTCTCTGAGCGGAGCCGTACGGAGAGAAGCCAGTACTTTCCGGTCACCAGCTTCCAGAGGGAGACGCTGTTGTATCCGTCCGCACATCGGCTGAATGGTCTGCACATCGGCTTTCACTGCTTCTGAAGCCAGACATTGTTCCCAGCTCCGGACATATTCCTCCCATGCCCCCTCGGCCTTGTGATGTCCGTGCCGGCCCAGCATAGCGGCCATCTGTCCGTCAACCGATTCCCCGAGGCCATCAAACCATGCCACCGGTTCTTTACCGATACGACGATGTTGCAGGCGGGATGCCGACATACTCAGTGCCGGAAGATGGATATAAACGGTCAGTTCCTCGCCCGGAAGCAAGAACAGGGGAAGTTCTGCCTGATTCACTTTCAGCCGTGCCTTACAGGCTTTCACCAGATCAAGTTCCACATGAAAAGACCCGTCCTGACGCACTTTCACCGGAAGTTGCCAGTCTTCCGGAAACAGGCTGTCATTATAGTTCAGACTCATGTTCATCAGCATGCGTGTATCATATCCCAGCACATAGCCATTGAGTTTCACAGGCCCCATCTTCAGTTGCGGATCGGGCAGCTGTTCCTCAACAGGTTCTTCTTCCTCCAGGAAAGTGGGTACGTATACATACGGATCAGTCTCAGTGAGCTGAATACCCCAGATATTCCAGCCCGACTCCATTTCCACGAAATCAACTTCATGGATTCCCGACGGTACGGGAGCAAACGAAAGTATGACCTCCAGACGGCCCGATTCGGGGATAACCTCCGGTTCAGTCAGGCCGTCAATAGATACCTTGTCTGCTTCACGCAAGGGGAAACGATACTGGGCGGTCTGCAAATAAGTCTTCGACGAAAGCACGGCAGGAGTTCCCGGCTGCCCATAAAACACCGCATCCACCTGAGTCTGTTCATCCGTCAGAGTGATCTTCCGGATTTCGATTTCCGAGGTGTTAGCCGTCACAAAAGCCGGACATTCCACTACTCGCTTGTGACTGATTTCAGCCTGCAAGGAGAGACACAGCAGACAAGCCATGCAAATCATCCATAAACGTTTCATAGTCCTTCCAATTAGTTCAGCGTTATTCCGTCATTCTTCTTCGTAGTTCTGATAAAGGAAATCGTTGTAGGGATATTTCTGCACATGCAGTTCGCGGACCTTCTTATACAGAAGATCACGCAATTCTTCGATATTTGTCCGATTCCGGGCTGAGATGAAGATACAGTTATCATTCATCTTGGCCATCCATGTCTTCATCAGTTCTTCCAGTGTTATATTCTCTTTGGTCTTGGGAGTCAGATCATCTTCTGCCTTTTCCACATAGGTATAGGCATCAATCTTGTTGAACACGATCATGGTCGGTTTTCCTCCGGCTCCCAGATCCGTAATCGTCTTGTCCACCACCTGTATCTGTTCTTCAAAGTCGGGATGGGAAATATCGACTACATGCACCAGCAAGTCTGCCTCACGCACCTCATCCAAAGTCGACTTGAACGAATCCACCAGGTCAGTAGGAAGTTTGCGGATAAAACCTACGGTGTCTGACAACAGGAAAGGCAGGTTCTCAATAATCACCTTGCGTACGGTTGTATCCAGAGTGGCAAACAGCTTATTTTCTGCAAAAACATCACTCTTGGCCATCAGATTCATCAGCGTGGATTTTCCGACGTTGGTATAACCGACCAAAGCAACACGGATCATACGTCCGCGGTTCTTACGCTGCGTAGACTTCTGGGTATCGATATCAGCCAGACGCTGTTTCAGCAAGGCCATACGGTTCAGGATGATACGGCGGTCCATTTCCAGCTGGGTTTCACCCGGGCCACGCATGCCGACACCACCACGCTGACGTTCCAGGTGAGTCCACAAGCGCTGCAAGCGGGGAAGCATGTACTTATATTGCGCCAGTTCCACCTGTGTCTTGGCGTTGGCAGTCTGCGCACGCATGGCAAAGATGTCCAGAATCAGCGACGTACGGTCTAGGATCTTTACTTTCAGTTCATTTTCAATATTACGGATCTGCTTGGCTGACAATTCATCATCGAAAATGACCATACCGATTTCATTCTCTTCTTCCTCAGCCTGCTGCTGGAGATATTCTCTGATTTCCTGCAGTTTTCCTTTACCCACGTAAGTCACAGAATTAGGAGTATCCAGCTTCTGCGTGAAACGCTTCACCACCTCAGCTCCTGCCGTTTCAGCAAGAAACGCCAGTTCATCCAGGTATTCATTGGTCTTACGTTCATTCTGGGTCTGAGTAACCAGTCCCACCAATACAGCCTTCTCGGTCTGTGCTTCTGATATAACAAATTCTTTCATTCGATAAGCTTCTATTTCTAAACATCGCAAATATACGGAAAATTTTCCATTGAAATCATCTTCGGAAAGATTATAGAAAAACGGCAAAGCGAAAGGGACATTCACCGGAGCCGAACGGGGAATCCGACAGCATTATGCAAAGGATCTGATGACATCGGGCGGACAATCTGAATGCATCGGGCGGACAATCTTCCGGAATCGTCTGCCCGATTCTGTGTGTTCCACCTAGTGGAACTTTTTGTTTCTCTAGGTGAAACTTTTGTTTTGTGCTGGTGAAACTCAAGTTTCATGCTGAGAAAATAGTGGAATCCTTTCGGGAAACAGGCAAGAACAAAGAGAGAAAGGAGGATGACTGAAAGGACGCCGCCCCATTTTCATCAAAAAAAATACCGGAGACCAGAGACAAAAAAAGCCCGGTCATTGTTATTCAATGACCGGGTTTCTTTATTCAGAGGCAAAAGGAAAAGCCTTCTGCCTTTTCTGTTTCAATGTCTATTAATAAGCAGGGTTCTGAACCATGTTCGGGTTTGCATTCATTTCTGATGCAGGGATCAACGGAAGAGCCTTCTTCGAGTTGCGGTCGAAGCTCTTGGCTTCTTCTGTCAATACATCGTGCCATCCCTTGTCTGCATCTGAAGTGTAACGAACGATAGTTTCACCACGTCTCATTGCATCGAAGTAACGCTGTCCTTCACCAACGAGTTCCTTACGGCGTTCTGTATAGATACGATCCAGTGTAACGTTGGCAGCAGTTACCTGCTTGGAAGCATCTGTTGTACGGTTGCTGATAATGTCATTCAGCAAGCTGGCAGCCTTGTTAAGGTCACCTGCCTGGAATGCAGCTTCAGCAGCTGACAGATAAACTTCAGACAGACGCAATACCGGAACATCAGCATAACGAGGATCTCCAGCAACAGCCGGCATCTTGTTGATATATACTTTGTTTCCGGCATATACTGATTCAGGATCCAGCGGTTCAAGAAGGATGTTGTTTCTTACATCCTGAGGATCAGAAGTCAGCATATCAGAGAATGCCTTTGTAACAACAACATCACCATATCCGACACCTGCTACATCTGAGTACAGATAAGCGATACCTTCACGGTCTGTCCAGTCTGTTGTATCATCGATCACCAGTTCGAACAGGATTTCCTTAGCATGAGCTATATTCGATTCAGACCATGCGCCTACATATTCAGAAGTGTTCCACAAAGAATAAGGAGCATTATTGATGATGTCTTCAGCAACAGCCAGAGCATTGTTCCAGTCGCCCTTGGTCATATATACACGTACCTGCAAAGCTTTCGCAGCCCAAACGTTGATATAACCTTTACTGTCTTCATCATTAGTAGTCATCAAATCACCAGAAGAAATAGCATCATTCAGGTCTTTTTCAATCGCTGCATAACATTCAGCAACAGTACTACGAGCTGGTTTCTCTTCTGCTGCTATCGGTGAAGTAACGATGGGTACACCCAATGATGCTCCCTGATCCATCGTATACGGTTTACCGTAAACACGAGTCAGATCGAACAAAGCCATTGCACGAAGCACTTTTGCTTCAGCAACATACTGTGCAATTTCGGCCTGTGCCTCTTCTGCATCTGTAAGCTGACCGCTTTCAGCAGCCTCTATCACACGGTTTGCACGCGCAATTACTACATACGGAGTCTGCCAGATAGAAGAAGAAGATCCGAAATCGTCAGCAGTAGAATAGTTCATATAATAGTAGAACTGAGCACGTCCACTACCACTGTTGAATTCATACTGGATATCTTCACCTCTAACGTCTCCATATACAAACATCAGTCGGCCATAGTAGTCAACCAAAGTACTGTTTCCTTTTACTGCAGCATAGATTCCGGCCCGTGCATTCGCAAGGGCAGAACTTGTCTGGATAGCTGTTTCCGCATCGATACCATCAGCCGGAGTCTGATCCAACCAACTATTGAGGCAAGATGACAGGCTGGCGGTCATTGCCACACCAAGCGTAGCTGTAAATATATGTCTAAATATTCTCATTTGTCTTAATTCTTAACGTTAAAAAGTCAATTCAATACCGAAAGTAAAGGTTCTCAGAGCCGGAGTTTCGAATGTACATACACCACTTACCGGCATTTCCGGATCTACGGTCAGTTCTTTAGACTTCCAGGTCAGCAGATTTGAACCAGAGAAGTAGATACGTGCATTGCTCATACCAATCTTGTTTGACCAGCTTTGAGGCATACGAACACCGAAGGTCAGGTTCTTCAAACGCAGATAGTCAGTAGACATCAACCAACGTGAAGACATGGACTGAGAATTGTTACCATACTGGAATGCAGGCAATTTAGCTGAAGTATCGCCCGGGCCTGTCCACATATCTTCCAGTGTGTAGTAAGCAGGAACAGCACCATTATACAGATAAACGCCACCATCACTGTGCTGCCATGTAGCATAGTCAAATGCATCTCCACCCAGAGAGTAAGTGAAAGTGAAGCCCAGATCGAACCATTTCCATTTCAGGTTGTTGGTCAAACCACCTTCCACCTTCGCATCGTGTTTACCTACGATTGTCTTGTTAGCTTCAGAAATATTGGTTGTCGTCTGACGTGCATCAGCAGTACCGTCGTTCTTGTAGAACAATTCCTTACCAGTCTGCGGATATACACCTGCGTATTCATACAGGTAGTAAGAATAGTAAGCTTCACCGATACGGTGGATCAGCGGTCCGGAAACGACTTCATTCTGTTCACCGTTCAAAGTAACCAGTTTATTGGTGTTATGACCGATGTTCAAAGAAGTAGTCCATGAGAAATCATCAGTCTGGAAGTTTGTAGTCTGGATAGTTACTTCCACACCACTATTCTTCAAAGAACCGATATTCACCGGCTTATATGGATAATAACTTGAGTTGTAGTAACCGCCAACCTGAGACAGCGGAAGATCGTAGATCAAGTCGCTGGTCTTGCGCTGATAGTAATCGAATGTCAAAGCGAAACGGTTCAGGAAAGTCAAGTCCAATCCAACGTTGAAAGTCTTGTTCTTTTCCCATTTCAGATCAGGATTAGCAATACCGATAATACCCATACCTGAAATTCCATTATACTTTTGACCAAACTTATACAAACTCATGTACGCATAATAATCAGAAGGCTGAGTACCATTCACACCATAAGACAAGCGCAATTTACCGTCAGTCAAAACTTCTTTGGTTGATTCCATAAAGTTTTCATGAGTAAATCTCCATGCACCAGATACAGACCAGAAGCTACCCCAACGATTCTCTCTAGCCAGACGAGAGCTACCATCTGTACGATAGCTTGCGCTCAGATAATACTTACCTCCGAAATCATAGTTCACACGACCAAGGAAAGAAGTCAGACGATAAGACTGGAAGCTACTTTCTGCAGAAGTTGAACCTGCAACAGAAAGTTCATACAAATCATCCGGATAATCCTGTCCGGAAAGGTAATTGTATGCATATTTGTTATCTTCTGTTTCAAAGCCAAGCAATGCATCAATGTTGTGTTCACCGAAAGCCTTGTTGTAAGTCAACTGAGTCTGAGTGTTCAACTGTTCATTCTTGCTGATGATACGCTGCATAACGCCACCAGGACCACCATTGTTAGAATATCTATCCCACAATACGTCGTTGGTATTGGTCATGTAGTCGTAAGAAATCTTTTCACTCAAGTTCAAGTTATCCCAAATATTATAGGTAGCCTTAACTGTATTGAATGCCTTGATGATAGTAGCACGGTCAGAGCTGTGCTGGAATTCATACAAGGGGTTTACACCAAACATACCACAACCATTATTCAATGAACCATCTTCATTGTACGGAGTAGAAGAAGGACTCTGGAAGAATGCATAGTTGGCAACAGCACCATCGTAAGAAGTACCTTCGTTTGTTTTCTTCTGAATCATCTTAGAGAACTGGCTTGTTACCTGAACGGTCAGTCTCTTGAAAGTATGAGTCAAATTCGCATTTCCAGTGAAACGTTCCAGACCCTGGTTCTGAATGATACCATCCTGCTTAGTATAAGACAAAGATGAGTAGAACTGAGTGTTCTGTCCACCACCTGATACGCTTACCTGATAGTTCTGGTGACCACCAGTCTTGAACAATTCATCTTTCCAGTCAGTCCAGCCGTTAGCAGGTTTCGCAGCAAAAGAATCAATGTTTGAATCAGCAAATGCAGCAGCTTCTGCTTCAGAAGCACCCTGACCATACAAGCCGTAATTCTTCAAACCTGTCCACAACAGTTCGCGACGTTCGTCACCGCTCAACTGCGGACGATAGTTGATAGCCATGTTTGAGAAACCCCAGTCGCTACGGAAGTTTACTTTCGTCTTACCCTGGCTACCGCTCTTTGTAGTAATAACGATCACACCGTTAGCAGCACGCGAACCGTAGAGTGAAGCAGCTGCGGCATCCTTAATTACGGTGATAGATTCGATATCGTTGGTATTCAAAGTAGCCAAAATGTTTGTACCAGCATCACTGTAAGTGAACTCGCTGACGTTACCACTGGTTACCGGAGTACCGTCAATGACGTAAAGGGGATCATTACCTGCATTGATAGAACCCATACCACGGATTCGGATACTGCTTACAGCACCCGGGTTACTGGAAGACGAGCTGAGTGATACACCCGGTACGCTACCAGACAATTTTTCTTCAACTGAGATTACAGGCACATTTTCCAAGTTACCAGTATTTACAGTTGAAGCGGCACCTGTAAACGACGCTTTCTTAAAATTACCATAACCAGTTACCACTACTTCATCAAGTATTTCTGAATCGGGATGAAGTACTACGACAACATGAGGCTTAACAGCCACTTCCTGCTGTTTCATTCCAACGAATGAAATAAGCAAAGTTTCCGCCGAACTATATTTTTTGTATAAAATGGAATGTTTCATTGTCTGGACGCGTTGTTTGCCGGTTATAATGTGGTATCCTCTGCTATAACTGTTCCTCTGTTTCTACTTGAAAACTGTCCGAAAACAGGAGTCTTGCTATTGATCACTAAATCTGGAGCCGTTTTATTCCTGTACTCTTTTTCGTTCTCTAGCGGAGAATTGAGCCAAAGAGTACAGGGATAAAAATCTCTATCCGGTAGTGTCTTGTTTACCGGGTTCTTCAGCTGCGAGCAGAAAAAGTTACACCTTATTATATTATATATAGCGGACACCGTCTTTCATTTGGTCGTTTTTTCATGCGAACAGCATCGCTTCAGGTCTTTAATAATTGTGTCAGAAAAGATATTGCTGTAACCTTGTGTCGTTTTAATGCTTCGATGGCCTAAAAGTTTCTGTACTGTCGTAATCTGGGCTCCTTGGTAAATCAACAGGCTCGCATTGGTGTGTCTGGCAGAATGGAAGGAAAAATGTTGGGTGATTTGTGCCAGTTTTCCTATCCGGATCAATTCTTTATTGACCAGAGAATTCTTTTTCAGTCTGAAAAAGAAATCAAGATTCTTTCTGTATTTGTTCAATAAAAGCAGAGCCTTTCCCTGAAAGAGCAGGCGTAAAGGTAATCGTGTTTCTACTCCTGTTTTCACAGAAGTAAAGACCAGCCAGATCTGTTTTTGATCTTTCATCAGATTGTCTGATGAAAGATGTGTAAAGTCTGAATATCTTAAACCTGTATAACAACAAAATAAAAACGCGTCTAAAGTATGTTGCAGATGGCTCCATCTCAGGGGTAATTTTAAGTTTTCCAGAGAAGAAATCTCTTCAGGCCGGAGGAATGTATGCTTGCTTTCTGTCATTTTTATCTTGTATTTACGAAAAGGATAATTGCTGCTGTCCATTAAATCTTGATTGATAGCTTCGTTGATGAAGGTTTTGAGGTGTTTCATGTGTTTGGCTATTGTATTAATTGTATATTGCCGTTTCCGTAAGTAAGTTTCAAATTCTTGGAGAAAACTGTATGTGAAATCTTCAAAGGAAAGTGATCTTTTAAAATCTTTCAATAAGGCGAGGGTTGTCTGTAAATTGTGTTTGGTACTTTCTTTTCGGGAAGAATTTTCTACCCAATGTTCACCAAAATCAAAAAAATCAGCAGGGTGATGTTTGTAGTGTGAGGGTGTGTCCTTCAATAAGGATAAAGATATGTCTTTCCCTTCTTTCCATGCTTTCAGTTCTTTCCATTGCAGTTTGAGCATAAATTCTTGTAACATCCGGTTCAGTTCTTCCTCCTGCGGATGTTTGATAATAATTGCATGTCTGGTGTCCCATTGTTCCGGGTAAAGATAGATGTGTGTGGAAAAATAGATCTTTTTGCTTTCCAGATAAGCCTCTACTTGCACCAGAGCTTTTCCTTCGTTATTTAAACTCTTTTTACGATTGTAAACTAAACGGTAATTAATCTTCTTCATAGGGCTTTGTAGTTAATAAAACTTTCTATATTTCATGTTTTATTGATGAACTATCACAAAATATGCCTCTTTTCTTCAGGACTCGTTTGAATCTTGCTTTTTATATTCTTTTGTTGCCTGTTAGAGTATGTTTACTTAAATAATCTGACATAAATGCATTCAATAGGTGTATAAAAGTTGTATTTATACATCATTTCCTCATCTAAAAGTGTTAAAAAGCACGTTTTATGACAGAAAATACTAGAAAAATAGTACTTTTTCGCTTTTTATTACTAATTTTGCGTTTTGTTAGAGTGAATGAAATTTTATTAATGTAAGGTTAAACTTTAAGAGAGATTTTTATGAGAAGAAAATTGATGCTGTTATTGACCTGCCTGTTGATAGGTATCGGTCTGGTAAACGCTCAAACTTCGAAGGTGACAGGTGTTGTCACTTCAGAAGAAGACGGGTTACCTGTAGTAGGCGCATCTATCATGGTTAAGGGTACTACAATCGGTACCGTTACTGACCTGGATGGAAAGTTTACATTGCCTAATGTGCCAAGTTCGGCGGAAACTTTAGTCATTTCATTCGTAGGAATGAAACAACAGGAAGTATCTGTAAAACCTCATGTAATCGTGGTGCTTCATCCCGATGCTGAAGTTCTTGATGAAGTAATGGTGGTAGCCTATGGTACAGCTAAGAAGTCATCATTTACAGGATCTGCATCCAACATCGACAACAAGAAACTGGAACTTCGACCGATCACAAACGTATCCAAAGGACTTGAAGGACAGACAACAGGTTTGCTGACAACATCCGGATCCGGCCAGCCTGGTGAATCCTCTAAAATTGTCATCCGTGGATATGGTTCCATCAATGCATCACAAAATCCGCTGTACGTAGTGGACGGAATTCCTTATGACGGTGATCTTTCATCTATCAATCCGGCCGACATCGAGTCTATGACCGTATTGAAAGATGCCTCTGCAGGAGCATTGTATGGTGCACGTGGCGCCAATGGTGTTGTCATGATCAATACCAAACGTGGTAAAGAAGGTAAGACTTCTGTAACCTGGCGTTCCACTGTCGGATGGTCTTCAAGAGCTATTCCGGAATACGATATGGTAAATCAGAAAGATTTCGTGCAGCTTACTTATGAAGCTCTCCGTAACGGATATGTATTTACAAGCGGATACAACTGGGCTGATGCTGAAGCTCAGGCACGTGCCGACCTCAGCTCTACTTTGGGCGGCGAACTCTATAATCCGTTTAAGAACTACACATGGGATAATATTATTGATCCCGCAACAGGTCAAGTTCGTGCCGATGCTACATCTGCATGGAACGAAAGATGGATGGATGCTCTGCTCAACAACAATGCATTCCGTCACGAACATCAGTTAGGCTTGAATGGTGGTACAGAGAAGACCAAATATATGTTCTCTTTAGGCTACCTGAACGAAGATGGTATCCTGACCACAACCGGATTCCAGCGTTACAATGCACGTGCGAATGTAAACAGTCAGGTTACAGACTGGTTCAATGCATTTGTTAACACCTCTTTGTCTCACTCTGTTCAAAACTACAGTGACTATACAGGTGCTTCTACATCCAATGTATGGTATTCATCACAATTCGTATCCCCTCTGTTCCCATTGTACGTGAAGGATGCAGAAGGAAACAATGTATTGGATGAAAACGGAAATCCACAACTGGACTATGGAGAAAACGGTCGTCCGGGAAGTTACAACGATTATAACCCATTAGGAGGACTGGTCGACGATAAGGCTGAAATCAAAAACGACGTAGCCAGCATGCGTACAGGATTGACATTCGGTTCGGACAAAGACAGCTATGGAGTTCTCAAAGGCTTGAAATTCGCTGTAAACTTTGGTCTTGACTACCGCAGCCAGTCAAGCATGTCTTATATGAATATGTATCATGGAAACCAGGCAGCAGCTGGAGGTTTGCTTATCAAAGACAACAGCCGCATGCAAAGTTATACATTCAACCAGCTTTTGACCTGGAACCGCAACTTCGGTCTGCACGGATTTGATGTCATGCTGGGACATGAATTTTATGCATACAAATATGAATATCTGCAGGCAGGAAAGACCAACCTTGTTGATGGAATTCTGGAACTTCGCCCGGGTACAACATTGTATGCAGCCGATTCTTTCACCCACAACTACCGCATTGAATCATGGATGGGACGTTTCAACTATGATTTTGACGAAAAATATTATTTCTCTGCTTCCGTACGTCGTGATGGATCTTCACGTTTCTATAAGGACAACCGCTGGGGAACCTTCTGGTCAGTCGGAGGTAACTGGCGTATCTCTAAAGAAGCATTCCTTCAGGATGTAAAATGGATCAACAACCTTTCTGTCAAGCTCAGCTACGGTCAGCAGGGTAACGACAATATTCTGAATTCACTGGGAACAAGCGACTATTACTTGTGGCAAAGTTTGTATAGCCTTGAGTGGGCCAATGCAAACCAGATCGGTGGTTTCATCTCAACACTGGAAAATAAAAATGTTACCTGGGAAAAGAGCGGCAACATGAATGTCGGTGTCGAAGCACAATTATTTGACAATCGTGTAGCAATCAACGCTGAATATTATAACAAGAAAACCGTAGACATGCTGTTGTCTTACCCGATGGCAACATCTACCGGATTCAACGGTTATAATGCCAACGTCGGTAACATGCGTAACAGCGGTTTTGAACTTGAACTGAGAGTCACTCCTGTCCGTACAGATGATTTCAACTGGGATATTACCTGGATGGGATCTACGGTTAAGAATAAAGTCCTGAAACTGACTGGAGAATCCGATGAAATCATCAGCGGTGTATTCAGTATCAAAGAAGGCATGCCGGTCAATACATTCTATATGGCCAAGTCTGCGGGAGTTGATCCTGCTACGGGAGCACAGCTTTACTGGGTATATGATACCGACGAAAACGGTAACCGTATCAATGAACGTATCAGCAGTGACTATGAAAAGGCCGCTACCAGCAAATACTATTTAGGAAGCCGTATTCCTGATCTGTATGGTAGTTTGGGAACAAGCCTGTCATGGAAAGGCCTCGACCTCTCTATCCTGACCACTTACTCTATCGGAGGAAAAGTTTATGATAGCCTTTATGCTGGTTCAATGAACAATACGTACTTCAACAACGCATGGAACACTCACGAATTACGCCGCTGGCAGAAGCCGGGAGATATCACGGATGTTCCCCGTGTAGAAGTTGGAGGTACGTACACAAGAACTGACCGTTTCCTGATTGATGCGTCTTATTTCACCATCAAGAACATTACGTTGGGCTACAACCTGCCGAAAGCATGGATGAACAAAGCGCACCTGAACTCCGTACGTGTATTTGGTTCTGTTGATAACCTCGCTATATTCAGCCATTTGAAAGGTATGGATCCACAATACAACTTTGCAGGAGAAACAAACTACAGCTACTCACCCAACAAGACATTCTCATTTGGAGTTGAAGTTAATTTCTAATTGCTTAACAAACAAAGATTCGAAAATATGAAAAAGATATTCAAATATGCAATGGTCGGACTGTTAGGTTGTGTAACCCTGTCTTCCTGTCTGGAAAGTGCACTGGAAACCTCACCGACTGATTCTATGTCCGGAACAGGCTTGTTGGCAAATGCTAATGCTGCTCTGGTACCCTTGAACGGTATCTACCGTTCCATGTATGCTTCCTGGTCACCTAGTGACAATACACACCAGAGTTTCGGTATCAGTTCTTATACACTGATGGCCGATCTTATGGGTGAAGACATGATTCAGGCAGCTCAGGGAAGCGGATGGTTCTGGTTCGACTGTCTCTACAACGTAAAATCCCGCTACACTTCTACAGCCTGGCGTTCCTATGATGTATGGAACTGCTACTATACCTGGATTTCAAACGCCAACTATATTCTGGCAGCTGAATCCACCATGGAAGGAGAAAAGGCAGATGTCAACTATGTAATCGGACAGGCTTATGCCATCCGTGCCTACTCATACTTCATGCTGGCTCAAACCTTTGCCCGCACATACAAAGGACATGAATCAGAGCCTTGCTGCCCGATCTATACGGAACCGACCGTAGCCGGAACACAAGGAAATCCACGTTCAACCGTACAGGAAGTGTATGACCAGCTGAATTCCGATATTGACAAGGCTATCGAACTGTTGAACGGAACCGAACGGAAGCACATCAGCCACATCAACTATGCAACCGCATTGGGACTGAAAGCACGTATCGCATTGGTTATGGAAGACTGGAATACAGCAAAAGCTGCAGCCAAGGAAGCCATTACAGCGAGCCAGTGCACAGTGCTTCCTGTTGAAAACTTTGCCGGACTCAACAACAGCAGTGCCGCAAATGTCATGTGGGGAGCTGAAATCATTTCCGACCAGTCAACCATGTATGCAAGTTTCTTCTCACACATGGATGCTGACGGATCAGGATATGCCAACAGCGGTGCATACAAGGAAATCAGCAAAACACTTTACAACCAGATGAGTACAGCTGATACTCGCCGTGCATGGTGGGACCCGACAGATGAGCGCAACGGAGACTACGGCTACATGCAAAACAAGTTCCGTTTCTCGGACACACAGACTTGGACCGGTGATTATATCTGGATGCGTGTAGAAGAAATGTACCTGACTGCAGCCGAAGCTGAATGCCGTCGGGGAGAAGAAGCTGAAGCCATTAAAGACCTGACTTCTGTAATGAGCAAGCGTGTAGATGGCTACACCTGCAGCAAGACAGGTGCTGCATTAGGCAAACTGACAACCGATGTAACAGGCTCTCTGCTGGAAGAAATCATCACTCAGCGCCGTATCGAATTATGGGGAGAGATCGGACGTATCTATGATATCCGCCGTCTAAAACAGGGATTTGTCCGCACGACCGAAATGGGATGGCCGGTAGCCACCTTGCTGACCAACCGTCCGAGCAACGATCCGGAAAGTTATATGTGGGTATTGACTATCCCTCAGACTGAGTTCGACGGTAATATTAACATGGATCCTATAAAAGACCAGAATCCGGTGGGAGATACTAAATAATCAAAAAACGAACGAATATGAAAATTAAAGGATATATACTTGGAATAAGTGTCGCCATGGCATCACTGTTGGTTTCTTCCTGCGACACGGACAACCTGACGGATGTTTACCAAAGCTCGACCATTGGAGCCACATTCATTACTGCTTCTCAATCCGTATCATTCCCCTCTTCCGGTTATGAAGGTTTTGATGTAGAAGTGGTACGTGCACAGACAGAAGCACCTGCAACCATCAAAGTGACCAGCGCTGTACTGCTGGATGCTGACGGAAATGCATTGCCTCTACCGTCTACCATTCAAGTTCCTTCCGAAGTAAATTTCGAAGCGGGAGAAGGACGCAGCTCTCTGCATGTTTCCGTAGGTGACATCACACCGGGAGAAACTTACCAGCTGGCTATCACTCTGGACGAGACTGTTGCTCCGGTTGATGCAACAATGACTAAGATCATTTCCATTTTCCGGGACTACACTTATACCTCACTGGGCACCGGTACCCTGAATTCAACTTTCTTTGAAGCTACAGGAACCGCAGAAATCCAGAAGGCAGACCAGACTACCTGGTACAAGGCTATCGGACTGTATGAAGAAGGTTATGACATCATCTTCAAGGTAGCACAGGATGGCAAAACCGTTACCGTTGACCAGCAGGCTGCAGCCAGCGATATCAGCGGATACGGTACCTTGTAC
>ENA-OPVV01001847-OPVV01001847.1-human-gut-metagenome-genome-assembly--contig:-NODE-1847-length-14258-cov-8.095332_pt1 | contig 14258 bp, 7 predicted proteins | sample MGYA00241500_ERZ501992 | MGnify/ENA primary metagenome ERZ501992 (study PRJEB25962, sample SAMEA2043052) | human gut metagenome | biome: human gut; feature: human-associated habitat; material: faeces...
AGTCGCTATTGTTGTATATAAAGGTTTAAAACTTGTAGTTTATCGAATGCTTACTTTCCTTCTACATTGACAGTGAAGAGAAATCAAAGAGAGTGGATGGTAAGAAGGTGGCAGGATACGAGATTATTTCACACTATAAGAAGAGGGTAAGTCTATTCAAGAGAATTACCGATGTCAAGAATCCGATACACTATAACTTGGATGAAGTTCTGGAAATGATAAGGACAGGTACCGAGTTCGACCTTCAGAAAAAAGTTCAAAATGTCAGAAATGCTAAGGATAAGGACGAGAAGGATAGCATGAAAATAAGAATCCCGGCTGTTACATGGAATGGAATCTTCGAGAGCAAGAATAAAAACTGTCTCTTGGTTTATTCCTCTTATACAGCACTTGACTTCGACCATATTCCAGAGGATGAAATGCCTGGATTCATAGACAACCTCAAGAAATCTTCTCATGTATATGCCGGATTCAGGACTTCCAGCGGTGAAGGTTATAAAGCTATCATCCTACATGATAACCTGGAACCTTCCTACCATGATAACCTTTATGAGCAGCTCTTGACACATTATAATTGTGAGGAAAAGGATACATCAACGAGAGACTTGGCCAGAGGGAATTATCTTTCTTACGACCCTGATCTATGGATAAACCCTGATGCTGTACCTTTCCATTTTGTTCCTTCTACCCCAGTCCTAAAAGAAGATAGCAAGATAAGGACGGAAACTGTAATCAAGACTGAGACTAGTGAGGAAATTCTTGCTCAAGATGATGATGAAGCTTCAGGGTTTCTTTTAAAGCTGAGAAAGCAAGTTATCTCAGACGAAACCATAATAAAGTTTCTGAAGAGTATATGGACTGGAAAAGCTATCGGTCAGGGAAGAAATAATACTGCGATGTCTTATGCTGGTGTACTTTGTAAGGCTGGGATTGAGAAGAGTAAGGCAAAAACTTTCATAGAAGAGCTTATACCGGGATTCGATATTACTGAAATTATAGACTACGCCTACACTCATAATATATACGGTTGTGAAAGAAGAAGGTATATCAAGAAAAAGAAGGATTAGTAAGAGAGAAGGAGTCATCAATTACTGGTGGCTCCTTCTATTTCTGTTGTCCCGGATAGTTGATATTTTTGGTGGAACATGGGACAGTGGGACAACTATAGATTGTTTTATTGTCATTCTGTCTTAATGAGCTGCCTAAAACCAATGATATATCCAATGGTTTTTACAGAAGATTCTTGATAGCTCCCTTCAATAACTGATAAAGCAAAGGAGTCAATCAATGAAACTTATCACTGGTGGCTCCTTTTATCATCATCACACCTTCAATACAATCACATCATCCAGGCTAGTAGTGTACTGGTGAGATATATATTCGCTTTTCAGATGCCATGTCTACAAGTATCCCAGAGTGGAACATATCCTTATTCTAAGGTAATTCAATTACATTGAGATTTATTTTGAATTCCTCTCCCAACAATCAACCGATGTATTGTCTTATCTATTTCATGCTTCAACTCCTTGTCATCTGTCTTTATCTGTTTTAATCCAGAAACGATATCACCTCTACGATAATTTTCATTAAACCAACCTAAAGTCTCAATTGCAGTCAAACGAAGTATTTTATCCCGAGTATCATCTGATGCGAATTTCAACAACGGATCAATACCAACAGTACTGGGATGATTACGGAATATTACAATATCCAAGCGAACCCGACTCAATTTAGCTTTCGTATCAAACATTTCTTTCATATCAACTTGCGTATTTTTCTCGTTCTGCTCGATCTGCTTCCTTATACGTTCTACAAACAATGAATCATAAAACCTTCTATTTGCAACCTGTTTGTCTAGCTCCTGCAATAATGCATTAGCATCAAATGCGCCTATTCCAGATAATAGTTTAAAGTTTAAACGTGATTCATGCTGACGATTCAGATAAGCCTGAATAAAAGCAGGAATAAGATCTGGATGTCCATTTTTCTCAACATATTCACAAGCTAGACGTCGTACCAGTTCATATCCATCATTGAGTGCAGCCTGTAAAACTTTGATAGCTTTCTCCGGATAATTCAACGCCAATAAACGCATAGCCTCCAAACGTACAACAAAATAATCAGAGGTGAAATACGTTTCTTCTAACAATTCCGGCAGTGACTCATATCCCCCTTTACATAATTCCTTCAGTGCCAAAGCACGTAAATCAGGTAATGAACTCTTAAGCTGCCGTTTCCAATAGTTCATATTTCCTTCCTCCAAAACCAAAGCACGATTGATATCTATATCAACCCCACTATTATTAGCAAAATGGAAAGTAGGATCTCCTATCAAATGATTCTCTAAATAACAGACCAAACGATTGAGCTGACCAACACGCATGCCAGCACCTAACAACCCCAAGAACTCATCAGGCCACTTATCTTGAATTGTATTAACAGTTCCTCCCTGAGTTACCAATGTTTTCCCCTCCGAGAAGATATATGCGCCAGCAATATTATCTTTCTCATAAAAAGAACCGTTAAAACAAGCATCGAACATCACAAAACGAGCTTGTGGCTTTAGTGGATGAATATCTGTAGTATAAATATCAAGTGACAAATTATAAAGAGAGTCTTCTTTTATTTTCTCAGGATCGAAAGCCTCTTCACACCATTCACGCGGAACATTATAGTTTTCCATATATGCTGTAATCGCCGCCTCTCTTCCTTTCTTTTCGGCAAAAGAAGGTATCTTACTACGCAAAAAGCGCTTTACATTCTCAATACTGCCTCCAATAGAACTAACTTCCTCATAACCATTTAAATACTGGGTATCAGAAGCGCCATGATGATGAAAAAGCATAACATCAAGTCCTTCACTCTGTATTTCATTCAAATAAGAGTTTTTAATGGGAAAACGCACATCAAAATCAAAAAACTTCACCGTCGATCCCGGACGGAAGAGTTGAGGAAGCTGTTCACGAATAGCCAACTGCTCTCCTGCCCATGCTATCGGATCTTCGGAGTTATATCCATGCCCGCGTCCCATGCTCAAATAATCAAGCACATTATTAGCATTCTCCTGCTTCTCTTTTACGACCTTTTCTAGATATTTATTCAATAGTTGATATTTATCTACCCCTTCCAGCTCCAACGGCTTTATACGAGCTGAATAAATGTCAGGAGAAAGATATTGCTTAGAGTCTGCACGTAATGAATAATAAAAATACAAAGGAATATCTGCATCCTGCTTCAAGAAATCAAACTTCAATTCAAAATCATCATAAAAACGGTCGGAAGGAACACTAGATTCCTTCCAATCATGCTTCTGATCCATTTTAAATGCTGAAGTCAAATGTTGAGCATCACGCAACATCGGAATAGGAATATCACCAACAAACACACAACCTTCAAGTGGTGATTTTCGGTCGGAGTGTAACTGAATCAGCAACTCACGAATCTGTTCAGGAGATTTCCAATTATGCACCAAAAGATAAGTACCCAAACCATCAGCCTCTACACTTTGTTTATATGCTTCTAAAGCACTTTTTGCATTTTCATAACTAGTACTATCCACTACAATAGCAAAAGTTGTGGGCGTCTTTACGCCTGGCTTGATAATCTGTTGAGCGTAAGAATAAACACAAAGACTCAACAGAATCATTAATGTCCATAATTTCTGTTTCATAATACGTCAAAATAAATTAAATTAACCTCTTTATTGTCTGTTGTAATTCAAGATAAAGTTCATCGGGTAAGTCTGTCTGCAAAAGTTTCCGACACCCTTCCAAAATACGAATGCGCTCCTGAGAATGTACAAACCATCCCAAAGCCTCAGCCATTGCAACCCGAACTTTCACTGGGGTTTCTTTACATGCTAACAAATCTAAATAGTCTAAGACATAACAATGGTAAGGATTATTACGTAACATACGAATTGCCGCTATACGCTCTGTTACAGGCAATTTTTCATTCTTTATTTTGGCATTAATCTGCTCCACCATTGCAAATTTTCTATTCAAGATCTTTTTGACCTGTATCTGTTCCTCAAGCGCATTGGTGCGCTCAGTCTGCCTATAAAACTCATCTATAGCACACTCCACTTCATTCTGCGGAAAAAGAGGAAGTACGGAGTTTATGATATAGCCAACCCTTTGCCGTTCACCACCATCAATCCACTCACGTATTAAAGCAGGGAGCAGAACAGGATCACCAATCTCACCTGCATAATTTGCGCTATGACGCGCTATAAGTTCATAAGAATCTCCAATACCCATATGTACAGCTTCCGTAAAACAAGCATTATTATAACGTCCCAACAACTTCAATGCCTCCATTCTAACAGTGTTCCAAGAAGTACTCTTAAAAATATTCAGAATTTCATTAGCATTGGTACATAAGCTATCAGCATCTACTATCATTCGTAAAGTCAGGCTCTGAATATCTGCATACGGAACCGAAATCAGTTTGCTCCAATAATCGGATTGTCCTTGTTTTAGCTCTATATCTGCATCCAATTTCAAATCTGTTATTATAGGTGCAAAACGGGCTGTCGGATCCCCCATCAGATGTCCTTCAAGAGTTGCAATCAAACGGTTATACTGCCCTACACGTACACCATGCGACAGTAATCCTATCAACTCAATAGTCCATCGGTCCTGCAATACATTACGAGTATTACCTTGAGCAACGACTGTATTACCCCGATTAAAAAGATAATAAGCTGCCAGATAGTCATCATCTTGGAAGGAACCATTATAACAAGCATTAAATAAAACTATTTTTGGATAAGTCGCCACGCCAGACAAATCTTCCGGTGTTAAATAAACATCTGCAGATATAATTGAATCATTCTTCCAAAAAGAATCAAGATGCAGTTCTTTAAAAAAAGCATCCGTCAAATGATATTTTTCTATCAGTATCTGTTTCAATGAGTCTTCATTTTTTCCTGCAGCTACCATCTTCTGCAAGCTATGATACAAATAGGTCTTCACTAAACGTAAACGTTCCTCAAACTTATCTCCAGTTCTTTCGTTATTAATAACTTGTTTTGTGGGAAGTCCATGTTCATGAAACATAAACAAATCAATGTCCGGACGTTGTAACTCATCCAACAGACTATGCTTCATAGCCTTATCCATCCTAAAATTCAAATGCTTAAAATTCTGTCCTTTATAAAAAGCCAAAGGAAAGTTCTCTCGATATGCTTTTTCTTCATCCATCCAAGCTATCAAGCAATCAGAATTGTAGGCTCCTCCATTAAATGCAACTATGTTATCTAATGGATCTTTAGAAATCTGTTTTTTTGTATCTGCCGCCTTTATAAAGAAATCAGACAACGCTACATATTTATCTCCCTTCCATCCATCAGGATACTTAATACGGGCTGAATAAAAATTGGGATTTAGACACTGCGGACTATCCTCGGATAATTTATAATAGAAATGATTCGTCCGTACAGAATCCTGTCCTATAAAATCAAATTTCAAATGCAAATCATCATAAAATCTGTCACTTGGAACAGATGATTGTGGAAAAGGAAATGTCTCCTCATTCATTTTGAAAGCTGTGGTCAGATGTTGCGCATTGCGTATCATGGCAACAGGTATATCTCCAACTAAAACGATACCCTCCAAATGTACAGCTTGGTGATACACTTTTATAATCTCCAGTTTCACTTCATCAGGTGTGTTCCAATCACCACGTATAATATAGGTTGACAGCCCATCTGCTTCCACAGCATCCCGATACTTTAACAAAGCCATCCGCGTAGCTTCATATGTGGAGTTATCAACCACTATTGCAAACGAAGTTAGACCTTGGCTTACCGGCGGCTCTATAACGGTATGTGCCGAAGCAAATGCAAAACTCCATAAAGCAAGATATAATAAAACAAGTCTCATAAATCAATTATTTTTAAGTCTATAATAGGTTCTTTCTGCCTCTTGACGAATTGTATCCAGAAGCCGCTTATTACGGCGTAACTCATTACATACTCTCATTATCTCCGGCCGCTTATAAGAGTATTTATACCAAGCTAAAGAACGCAACAAACTCAATTTAAATTCATCACTTTCTGATGGTTCCTGCAATAATTTTAGATAAGTACCAACCGAACCATGAATAGGGTAGTTACGCAAAGAATTTACGTACAACAGACGCATTTTTTCTTTAGCTTTTCGCTCTAAAATAGCCTCATCTGAAGCATAACGTGAAGCATAAGCTTTCATCAACTGTCTACGTACATCATCTTTATTTCGAATATAACTATTGTTCAGAACATTCTCTATTGCCTCTTTAAGTGGCTCTTCATCAAACACATTTAAGCCCAATGCTATATTAAAAACAACTCGCGCTGCATGGCGGTCCTCAATATATGCCTTAACCAGATGTGGTAAATATTCATTCTTTCCTACCGATATCATCCGCCGTACTGCAGAACGACGGATAAACTCATATGAATCATTTAGAGCAGGTATTAAGATTTCTTGGAAATTGGAATCATTCAGCTTTTCTAACAAAGAGAAACAAGTATAACGTACCATAGCCAAAGATGAGGTTTCAAAGGTACGTCGTAACAATGCTGAAATATCTTCATAATCATTCTCATACAAACGATGTAATGCTAAATTTTGTATATCAGCATAAGGAGATTGAAGCAAAGACAGCATCTCAGCTTCAACATAAGGTCTCTGACAAAGTACAGATGCATCTACCGTTGAATCAAAGGATGTAAATCGAACAGTTGGATCACCAGTAATATGGGACTCCAGAATATTAGTCAACTGAGCCCATTGCCCAATTCGAGCCCCCAAGCCAAGCAGTCCCAACAATTCGTTTGCCTGTTTATCCTGTAACACATTTACAGAATTAGCAAAGGTTGTCACACATTCTCCAGCTGAAAATATATACCGTGCGGCAATGTAGTCATCTTCACGAAAATCACCATTATAACACGCATCAAAAATAACCATACGCACATTAGGAGATACCTCGGTCACCTCCGGCAATGATAAACCCATACGTACGTCTTCCAACGAATCTTGCAGTATAATATCCGGATTATCATACCCTCCATACCATGTAGAATCAAATCCATATATCGTAGTAGCTTTCTGATACTCTTTTTCCAAAAGATTTCGATTAGATGTCCAGTTACGAACATATTTCCGCCGACTGGCCTTTATTTGTTTTATATGTTCTTCCAAACTGCTTGTTTCAGGAATATCCGAAAAATATTGACGATCGGGCAAACCATGTTCGTGAAAGATAGCCAAATCCAAATCTGAGCGCTTAATCATATTTATAATATCATTCTTTGGATAAGGAGTAAAGCAATAACGCATGAAACGAGCCCTTCCTTCTTTATCAAATACGCCAGGCATTTGTTCACGCAAATTATAAGCTTCCGGAACCCAGGCTGTCAATGAATTTGAATATGATCCATGTCCTGTATATGAAAAGAACTGATCCAAACAATTGTTTTGACGATGCGCCTTAACTACTTTTTGTAGATAGTTACGAATCTGTTCATACTTATTCACTCCATTTGCTATAGGTTTAATACGACCTGAATAGATATCACAACGTATGAGTTGAGGAGAATGTACCCCCAACTCATAATAAAAACAAGACGGATGAAGAGAATCCTTTTTTACAAAGTCAAACTCCAAATGAAAATCATCATAAAACCGGTCACTTGGTACTGAAGATTCATGCCAATCTATGTCCTCATCCATTTTAAAGGCTGAGGTCAAGTGCTGAGCTTTACGAATCATCGGGACTGGAATATCGCCCACCAATACTACTCCTTCAAGTTTATGTTTCTTATACAAAGATAAGATAACTTTCTTCACAGCCTCCGGATTCTTCCATTTATCATAGACCACAAAGGTAGGAAGCGACTCTTCTTCCAATACCTGCTGATAAGCCCTCAACTCAACAGAACATTCTTTCCAAGTCTGTTCATCAGCAATAATGGCAAAAGAAGAATGTTTTACATTCATTCCTGGTTTCACAATTGTTTGTGCCCCCAATTGAACAACACATAAACTAAAAAAAACGTTTATTATAAAAAACACGAATAATCTTCTCATAATCAGAAATTGCAACCGACACTAACATATAAATAACTTCGATGGCTGAAGCCAAAATCTTCTGCCTTCACATAATTAAAGCCAACTTGAGCAAAAACCTGTGTATGACTTTCCTGTTTTAGTTGCTGAGAATATACAGCAGCAGCTCCTAGTCTCCAATAATCCGCCATAAGATAATTCGTATCCAGCGTTTCCATCTGAGTAACGGTCAAATAGTCGGGGTGTGACCCACCATAGTGATAACAGCCGGAGAGATTCTTATTATATCCTCCACGTAATGTCACTAACAACCGGCGCATTAGTTTTTCACTTAATATAATATTCTTTTTACCGCACAGTTCCATATATATATTTTCATGACTTTTTATTGAATAAGGCAATAGATATTTATCTTCTTGATTTTCATAATATGCTAAAGCCTCTACACGCCAATTATACTCCTCACCACGATTACGGATCAAGCTATAATGGAATATCGCAGATTTAGTTTCATAAGTGGAGCGTACATTACTATACATCTCCATCCATCCTGTCTGCGACTCTGTATTATCACGCTGGTTAATATATTGAATTCCATCAATCATACGACAAGATGCATCCATTTTTATATGATGAACCAGTTTGTCACCTTTAGTATAAAGGGTTACTGCAACTTCACCTAACTGGTCCCTCACCGAACCAATCTTCCGCGGTGTAGAATATGACACCTCTGCAGTTTCAGCTTTAAAAGAATAGGCACCTTCCAGAAGTAAATTTAAATTTGCTGCAGCATAATTATATTGGATTGCACCACCTAAGCGATTACCATAATAGTTAGTTGTACGCCCTGCACCAATCCCCTTAACAGCCACTCCTAGTCCGAATAGTTCATAATAATCCTGATCAGTGTAAGAGTCTGAATTTCCCATCTGAGAATCTTCCTTCACAGAAGCATATAAAAAGTTTGCCCCTAAACGATGGTGAGAATTAATCGCATAGCATAGTCCAGGCATCAATTCTAATGTATAGAAGCGTGTATCAACACGGGGATCTCGTTGTTTGGCTGCTAATGAAGCTTGATATCCACCTTCCAAACCAAATGATAACCTTCCCCAATATAGTGGAGTTGCCGCCCTGAATCTTAAATCATAGTATTGATTTCTCCAATCACTTTTATAAGAGTCAGCGACATAATAAGGCATACCTCGGAAAGGATTTGTTACAGAAGCATTATAACCAGCATCTGATTTATTTTCTTGAGTAAAAGAAAAAGATCCCCATACATAAGCATCTTTCAAATTCAGAAATCCCTCACTGCTTACTCCAACAGAACGTTCTCCTTCCCCCTGCTGAGGACGAGAAAAATTACCACTAGTATTTTGAAAATTTAATTTCACATCTGAATAATTCTGAAGATTATCAAAAGCAGTTCCAGCAGCATTCTGTGAATGAAGCCAAAGTCTTTGTTCCTTCATTTGTTCTAAGCCAGCCATAGAAAGCTCTTGCTGAGCCTTCACTTGTATTTTACCAATACTAAGCAAAACCAACAAACAAGCAGTTCTCCATATATAATTTTGTTGTTTCATATATTATCTTCATTAAGTTCTACCTTCATTTTAACGTAACGTATGATTCCATGCAGGCATTTTCACATCATGGCGACGCAGCATAGGTACCACTCCTCCTTCAAAATCATCAGTGCTGTTATTTGTGTCTTGAAAGATTAAAGCACCATTTTCTCTACGGACAGGTTCTCCATTCTCATCCACTGACAATTTACGAGTAACACCTAAACCACAGTAGGTTGCCCCTACAAATGTCATTCCTGCATCCAAAACTGCAGGCATTCGCTTAGCATTTACCATAGACTCGTTATCAATACACTCTACCGCATCCAATACATACTTAACAGGAATCTTGGCATAATATGTATCATTATTAGGTTTACTCAAATCTGTAGTTTTCATAGAAGGATCATTAACAGGATCCCAAGTATCTCCTTCAGGAATTTGAAACAATACCATTGCAGGACCAAAAACAGAAGTCAAATACTGAGGCATAGTTCCCATTTCTGCTTTTCCATCATAAAATACATGTACCATGTCATAGGCCGGCTGATCTGGGAAATTTGCATTATTCATATTAAATTCAAACTCAGATGAACTGCCATTAATTGGCGACATAGGGTTATATTGTGGCAGTTGATGATTAGCTGCAAATTGTGAGATTACACAAGACTCACCAGGCTCTAACGGATAATCAGTTCCATTTCCCGGGAATTTCCAAACTCTTTCTGCATAAGCATAGTTATCCCCATCTTCTTCTGGCCAAACAGGTAAATTTACTGTAGATTTACTAGGGGTTAGATTTGCAATACAAAGCCCATCCAAATATAGTCTAGAAGATGAATTATTATAAACCTCATAAAACTGATCACGAAAATAAACACCACCTGTTTCGGGTCTGGAACCTGCATAATAAATTTCTTTAAACACCAATGGACTTACTTTCAGTCCTTGAGCCGTAACTTCGACCTCATTCACATTTCCAAACAAGGCTTTATTAACAAGGTTCCCATTTACATAAAACTCATCTCCATCTGCATTCAATACTGTTCCTGAAACTGTAATGGTATATATTCCAGGAATTACTCCATCCATTTCTACCTTTCCTATAGCACATTCCTTGGAAAAATGTAAATCTTCTTCATAATTGTCGAATTTCAGAGTCAGGTCTTTGATTTCTGCCAAATTCTCAACATCAAGCTGTATATTTACAGAAATACTCATAGGTGACACGTTATCCACACCTCTTACATCTCGGAAGGAATCACAAGATGAAACTAAGAGCATCCAGATTAATGATACTATATATATTTTTCTCATATGCATAAATTATTTCTGTTAGAGGGTTAAAGAGAGTTCTAATCCGAAGAAAAAGCGGTTATTCAATGTTACATAGCTACCTGGAGTACGTTTTGATTCTCTGCGTGGATAACTTCTAAACATATTATTAGCAAAGAAAGAGACTCTAAAATTATCACTTATTTCCTTAGTTACGTTAATATTAAAGTTAAAATAAGGCGAATAAGACTCTTTAATAGCGTCATTGTGATTCACTGTTTTCAACAAGTAATCATAACCATCAGCCTTCAGCTGTTCTGTTGTAGTATATTTGCCAACCTCGAACATATGTACGGAAGCATCTTCAACAGATATGTACCCCAATGGAATTGAATCATTCGCATACGTTGACCAATCAGCCTGCTGCCATATAGCCTGCGCACTTAAAGTTATCACAAAGCCAATACTTGGTATATTATGCGTAGCACGTAAAGTTGTAGCAAACTGCTGATCGTTTCTTACTTTATCTTTGGGTGCATAAATAGCAACATTCCTACGCCCAGAAAGTCCACTACCTGAATTGTCATAGAGATTATATCCATTATTATAACTCTCTGTGCGCATCCAAGCTCCACTCAAATTAAATGCAGTACGAATAGCATCTATACGTCCGAAATCCAATTCGAACTCTATTCCTTTATTATTAATAAACAAGTTATTGTTTGGACGATAATAATCAGCCAATACAGAATGAGTCGCTACAGTTCCCAATTGATTATTATCATTTCTGCCATATTCATTAATTGTTAATGGTCTAAATGTGGTAAAATCTTGGCTTAAAGTATATCCATCCTTTAAACGCTCCAAATACGCAGTAACTCCCATTCGCATTTTCCCCAGATGAAAATCTATACCAGCCTCTGCTTTATAATTTCTAGCAATCTTCAGCTCCTTATTCTGTACATCAAAGACATGAGTTGTAGTTATCAACATTCTCTCATTTTCCGGAATATTCTCATTGGCCAGCTCATTTATATTCGCATATTCAAAATATGCATTTTCAGGATATAGATATAGCAATGTAGGCATCTTACTTGTTACTCCATATCCTCCACGAAGAGTCAACATATTAGGAATCAAATCAAACGAAGCATTAAAACGTGGAGAGATCACTCCTCCAACCACTGACATATAGTCGTAACGGACACCTGCTTGAAGATATAAATTACGCTCACCAAACATCCAATGAAGGTTCTCTTCAGCAAACGCTCCTAACTGATTAATAAATGGAATACTTCTATAGGAACGAGGGCGAAAAGTAGCATTCTTCTGTGAAAGATTCCTATACGGAGGAGCTGTGGGGTCAAAAGTCTTACCGTCTCCTACGTTACCATCCGACTTAAAATCAACACCGAATAACATACGATTATTTACTTGACCAAATTGCTTAAACAGATTTGCGGTCAATTTACCATACACATTCACCTCACGACTATCAATCTTATAGATACCTTTATAACTATCAGGAAGATATTGTGCATAATAGTTTACATCTTCAACCCCAAAATGGGTCAGTTCATTACCTTCCGCATCATAAATATGTTTTCCCGGTATATTAGACAGAATAGCTCCATCTGTAGTCGTCATAGAATAATATGAATTAGCGACTGAATAAACCTGCTGATAAGAGCTCTGCTTATCCATGTAAGTTGCCGAAACTACATAACGTAGGTTTTGCAACCATCCCTTATGGATATTCCACATTCCATTTGTATTAAATATAACTCCTTGGTCACGGCCATCAGAAGCTACTTGTGTACGTGTATCATCAGGATTCTGCTTACGTGTATCTTTCCCATAAATAAAATCTACCGAAGTATTACTGCGTAATTTATTATTAAAGAAGGTATTTGAATACATTACACTTCCTGTGGCACGCTGATAAAAAAGATAAGAAGCTTTCGGGTCCTTAGTATTATAGGCATAATCTCCACTTACATTTAATGCCCCTTTATTTTCACCTAACTCAACTCCAGTACCGACAGAAACTTGATACACATTCGGATTTGCTTTAGCTTTAATACGCAAAGGCTCACGACCAGCCTTGGTATGCACTATTACAGCTCCGGATGTCAAATCTCCATACTCTACAGAAGGAATACCACGAATAACCTCTACTGACTCTATATTCTCTGTAGAAATACTACGTACATCTACCCCTCCACTAGGAGAAGCCCCTCCCGCCAATGAAGTAGAACCACCAGCCACAGTAGGGTTGAGAGCCTGTAAATTGGCATTATTAGAAATCGGAGCTCCATCCTTAATAATAGATGTTCCCAATGCATTCAAAGCGTTATTATCTGTCGTCGTATTCACCTGACGAATATTAATTTGTTGAGTGGCATTCAGTGTCGGATTAGAAGAAAGTCCACCAGGGATTAGAGCCATAATATCATGTAGACTAGTAGCTTGCATATGATCCATAGCCGTACGTGATATACTGGATGATGTCGCCTTACCAGCCTCATTAGCCTGGGCTGTCACCAAGACTTCTTTCAATTTAAAATTCTCATCACGCAAACTGAAATCAAGTTTCATATCACGTGTTATATTTACTAATGTATCAATTGAAAGTTTACCCAAATATTGTATACGCATATGTACTTTTCCTTTAGGCACATTATCCAGCACATAACTTCCATCTTTGGTAGTCGTGGTACCTATTGCGTAACTTGGAAACGATACTGAAGCATAATCAAGAGGCACCCTCCGTTTCTGTGATACATCATAAACCGTCCCATAGACCTTCACTTTTTGAGGGGTTTGTGCCTGTACAGCCAAACCATGTACTCCCCAGCCATATACTAGCAATCCAGCTATTAAATTGGCTCGCAAACTTTTTAAGTTTCTTTTTTTCATTTGCGTTAATTTAGAATTAATTTAAATACCTACTTTCAGGGATATAAAAATCTATCAAATTGATACTTAAATAAATTTATAAGCAACAATATGATTAAATTTTATATTATCTTTTAACAAAGATATCAAATCATTAATTAATAATAGAAATGCTTTTAATATATTGACATACGATAGTTATTTTTTTCTATTATTAATTATTTTATTGTCTATCCGCATTGAGATAAACAGTTATTTAATATATATTAACACATCACAATATATATTACAAATTGCATAGGAGTGTATCTTGTGTTGATTTTATATTTCTTAATAGAAAGATACATTGAAATTCTTTGGAAAAAAAATACCTACTTTTAGGGGTTGCACATTTTAAATACTATAGTAGGGATATTCAGTAAATGTCCTTAAAATATATGATGGCATATGAAGATGATAT
>ENA-OPVV01001852-OPVV01001852.1-human-gut-metagenome-genome-assembly--contig:-NODE-1852-length-14243-cov-2.384198_pt1 | contig 14243 bp, 10 predicted proteins | sample MGYA00241500_ERZ501992 | MGnify/ENA primary metagenome ERZ501992 (study PRJEB25962, sample SAMEA2043052) | human gut metagenome | biome: human gut; feature: human-associated habitat; material: faeces...
CCAGCCATTACTTGCAAGCCTTTTTCCTTATACCAGTTCAGCAACTTCATATGTGCCGGCTTCGTCGCGTCTCCATAGTTCCAACGCATATAGATACAATCTTTCGGGAACAGTTCGATCGCTTGATCCAACTTTTTGGTATTCCAGGCCTTATCCAGTTCTTCACCCGACATATCACTTAAAATCGTAGTCCAAAGGCCTGCATATTTCAATGGCATATCATCCCAGAATATTGGAACACGCCCTTTCTCCTTCGCATAATTACATACATTCTGCAACCAATACATTTGCAACTCAAAAGCCGTTTTCCCGGTATCCTTACAACGTTTGTCTATCCCGATTGCAGTAATCTCATCCCCGCCGATATGCAAATACTTACCATAAGGCATCGCTTCCAAAGCATCTGCATACAAATCATACAGCAAATCGTAGGTTTCCGGATTGGAAGGACACAGTTCCCAATCGCTTTTCGGATTTTCTCTCAATTCCCAATGATGTTTCAGGATAAAACTGGCATGTCCCAATCCTTGTACCAACGGAGATACATCGATATTTCTTTCTTTGGCATAACGACATAAAGCCTGCATCTCCTGTTTACTGATTGCATTGGGAGAAGCTATTTCCGGACGTCTCGTATATCGCAGCTTATCTTCCAGTTCCCAAATAACCGCATTGATCTTATATCGGGCCAGCTTGTCCATCATGGCATAATAATATTCCATACGGTCCAGATGATGTTTAGTATCCAAATGAACGGCCCGATAAGCAATCGAAGGGAAGTCTGTTATCTTCATCGCCGGAATAGGACAGTTATAATCACGGCTGTCTTCCAAGACTTGCTCCAGCGTCTGACAGCCATAAAACAATCCAGCCTCACTCCGAGCAGCAATAACAACTCCTTTTTCATTTACCGACAAGACATAACCTTCTTCCGATTCCGGGACATCCTTATCCGTAATCGTCAGATAAACTCCTTTTCCCTGCATCTCTGCCTGGGGCAAAGTGTTCAAGATAGGACCCAAAACCGGCATTTCCCCGGACGACTGATTAACAATAAACTGTAAATCTGTACCGGAAATTCCTTTTCCTTTCAATTCCTCTATATGCTGAGGTTTAGGAAGAATCTGAAAAACAGAACTGATGGCCTGAATCTGTGTTATTCCAACACTGACGAGCATCAGAATACTTAGAAAAAACTCTTTATGTCTCATTTCTCTGGATCAAATTGAATGCTGAAATCTTGAATAGATGAAACCAATGGGAAACTGCCCAACTTCTTCGGCAAACCTATTTCCGCGGGAGTAGGAGGCAAGAAGTTTCCTTTCGTTCCCTTCATAGACATTCCCTTCTGACTCAAGGAAACAATTCCGTATAAAGGCTTATCAAAAGTAACCGAATACTTCAGCAACGAATATTTCTGATTAATCTCTTCCGGATAACGTTTCTCGGTTTGAGTTTCATCTCCCACCCAAACATAAGAGGCACTATTGATCTGAACATAAGTAATTCCGTTGATCTCATCTACATAATTACTATGATTATGCCCGCTAAATGCGGCAACAACTTTCTTAAAACCAGCTCTTTTATTTTCAGCTTCCAAGACATCTCTTACATCATATCCATTCCCCATCGCCCGGTCAATGCTCTGATGAGAAAAAAGAATACACCGTTTGTTGGTCGCAGCCAAATCCTTCTTCAACCATTCCATTTGTTCCGGATCCATAAATTCCCTCATTTTCATATCCACATAATAATTCGCTTTATTATAAGGGATATATTTTTCTCCGTCAAACAAGTTATTCCCATCCAGTACAATGAAATGGAAATCTCCTTTATCAAAGGAATAATATCGTCCCGGCATATTAAATCCAGCAACAAATTCTTCCTTCGAATATTTATCCAAATCATGATTTCCTAACACATGAAACGTCTCTCCTTTAAATCCATTCCAAACTTCTCTTAAAGGCATACTGACACTATCCAAACGAATAAAGTCGCCTAACTGAATCAAAAAGTCTACATCTTCCTTATTGGCTGCCTCTACGACCGCTTGCATACGTTCCTTTCCATCAGGCAAATCAGGAGCATGCAAATCCGAAACAATAGCAAAACGGATCTCTTCCTCTTCTTTCTGCGTAGAACAAGACAACATACATAGACAAACGACACACCATAATAAATATCTTCCTGCTAATTTCATTTGTTTTTCATTTTATATTCAACAATAACTAAGATTTAAGTCTAGCAAAAATACGAATTTACCTGAAACTTATTGGAACGCTATCAAAAAATTCCTACTTTCGCTTTATAATGATTCACGTAACTATTAAATTCATATTTTATCATGACAAAACAAATGTATCTTTTCCTATGGGTGTTAATTTGTTTAATGCCTTTTTCTGTTACTCGGGCAGAAGCCAATAAAAAGCCGTTTGTGATTCCTGAATTGAAAGAATGGAAAGGGGCAAACGGTGATTTCATCCCTGGGAATACGACTCGTATCACTTATTCGGAAAAAGAGAATGGAAGCCGTCAGGTAGCTGAACAACTGGCTGCCGATTATCAGACTTTATTTGGGAAACAGATTCCAGTTGTTGCCGGTAAAGGAAAAGCCGGAGACTTTGTCTTACAGCTTAAGGCCGACAAGAAACTGGGAGATGAAGGATATGCCATTCAGATTAAAGACCGGGTGATACTGACTGCACCTACTACCAAAGGTCTTTTCTGGGCAACACGTACCTTACTTCAACTGGCAGAACAAGACGAACAGCAGGCATTGCCTAAAGGAGAGATCCGAGATTTCCCGGATTATGCCATCCGAGGTTTTATGTTGGACTGCGGACGAAAGTTTATCCCAATGTCTTTCCTGCGGGATTATGTCAAGATCATGTCGTATTATAAAATGAATACGTTCCAGATCCATTTGAATGATAATGCCTTCAAGCAGTTCTTCGAACACGACTGGATGAAAACCTATGCAGCTTTCCGCCTGGAATCAGAGACTTTCCCCGGTTTAGCTGCTCCCGACGGACACTATACCAAGAAAGAATTTATCGAACTGCAGTTACTAGCCGACAGCCTAGGTGTAGAAATTATTCCGGAAATAGATGTACCGGCTCACTCATTGGCACTTACCCAGTATTGTCCGGAAATAGGAAGTCAGGAATATGGCATGGACCATCTGGATTTATTCAACCCAAAGACATACGAATTTGTGGATGCCCTGTTTAAGGAATATCTGGAAGGAGAAAATCCGGTGTTCCGAGGACCACGTGTACATATCGGTACAGATGAATATTCCAATAAGAAGAAAGACGTCGTAGAGAAGTTCCGTGCCTTTACCGATCATTATATCCGTTATGTAGAAAGTTTCGGAAAACAAGCCTGCGTCTGGGGCGCTTTGACACATGCCAAAGGCGACACGCCTGTCAAATCAGAAAATGTACTGATGTCTGCCTGGTATAACGGATATGCTGATCCGGCCGAGATGATGAAACAAGGTTATCAATTGATCAGTATTCCTGACGGTTTATTATACATTGTTCCGGCAGCCGGTTATTATTATGATTATCTGAATACAGAAAGATTATATAAAGAATGGACTCCGGTTCAAATAGGAAAGGCGGTCTTTGAAGAGCATCATCCACAAATATCCGGCGGTATGTTCGCCGTATGGAACGACCACTACGGAAACGGAATATCTACCAAAGATATTCATGACCGTGCTTATCCGGCGATGCAAACATTGGCTGTCAAGATGTGGACAGGTAAAAGTACAACTCTGCCTTATCAGGAATTTAACGCAGATCGCTTACTTCTCAGTGAAGCTCCAGGCGTCAACGTGGCCGGTCGGGTAGGAAAGGAACCTGCTTGTGTGATGGAATTACCTCAAATCGAATCCGGACAAACGACCGAATTAAAAGAAATCGGTTATCCTTATTCTGTCTCTTTCGAAATTGAAGGAGCGAAAGAAGAACCGGGAACCGTCTTGTTCCGTTCAGCCGATGCCGTAGTTTATCTGGCTGATCCGATTACCGGACGTTTAGGATTTGCACGCGATGGCTATCTGAATACCTTTAATTATTATCTTCCGGTAGGACAAAAAGTAAAGCTAACTATTTCGGGAGACAATAAACATACAGCATTATATGTCAACGACCAACTGAAAGATGATCTGACGATCCAGAAACGTTGGTTCAATGAAGGCAAAGACAAAATGAATTACGTCCGTACCTTGGTTTTCCCTCTGCAGAAAGCCGGACAATTCAACAGCCAGATCCGCCAATTGAAGGTGTATAATTATTGGGTGAATGACTGAATAACTTCAGAAATTCATAAATAAGACGATTAATCAAATTACAAAGGTAAAGCATGGAAACAAAGATCTTGAATAAGATCATGTTCAATACTTTACCTTTGTTCTTACCTTAACTAAATATTCCTATTCATATTTATATACTCCATTTTTACATCTCTAAAAAACAAAACTACAATTATGGCAAAAATTAAAGTTCAAAATGCAGAAATATCTGTCGTATCATACAATGACAATGACTATATATCGCTAACAGACATGGCCCGTAGCCAAATGCAAGACCATATTATCTTTCGATGGCTCAGTTTAAAAAGTACACTAGAATATATCGGAGAATGGGAAATCTTGTATAATCCCCATTTTAATTGTACCGAATTCGGTACAATTAAAAATATGGCGGGAACAGCATCCAGAACTTAAAGGAAACATCCGTGATTATGCTTCTATTAACGAACTTATTTGTCTATCCAATATGGAAAACCTAAATGCCGTCTTTATTGACCAAGGGATGTCTCAACACGAACGAATATTTAAACTCAATCAAATAGCTATTCAACAAATGAAAATACTTGAAGATGGTGGAAACAGGAAATTATTGAAATAAAAATATTCAATAAATAATTAAAATCCAGATAAATATAATCTATCTCACAATTTATATTCAAATTAATGAGCTTTTTCTGCAACCAAACTATTTTGAGGTGCGTCTTATAGATAAACAAATAAAATAAACAGATATGAAAACAAAAGGAATGATTGCATGGATTGCTCTGATAGCAATGATCATGGGAGGTTTCACAACTCCACTACAAGCGGAAAATATCGAAGGAAATGAAAAGCTGGTAACAAAGAATATTCAAATTGACGATTATACCGCAATTCAGATAGGTAATATCAATCAGTCGGGAGGTTCTTTCAAGTCGTTGTTTTCACTCATCACTTCCGGCGGAAACTCATCCTGCTTCCCTCAAGTATATTATCAGCAAGGGAATAAAACAACCCTGAAAGTAACAACCGACGAAAACATCTTACCCGTATTGACTTTTCAGGTAGAGAATAATGAGCTCAAAATACGCACAAAAGAAGGAACGTCTATTTCTCCCAGCAAGCTATTGATAGAGACTTCGTCTAAAGACCTGAATGAATTATCAGTAAGTGGAGGTGCAGATTTCTTTCTGAAATCAGCTTTGGAAACGGAATCGATTGAAGTTAATGTATCCGGTGGAGCGGATGTAAAAATGGAAGAATCCGTACGTGCCTCAAAAGCAAGCTTTAATATCAGTGGTGGTGCAGATCTGGATGCTACACAACTGGCATGCGAAAAAGTATCTGTAAGCATTTCTGGTGGAGCAGACGCTACTTTGGCAGGCACCACCCGTCAGGCTGATCTGTCGGCTTCATCTGGATCAGATTTGGATGCAAAGAATCTGAAGGCTGAAGATGTGTCTTGCGATGCCTCATCTGGTGCAGATATCACCGTATATGCCACTAAGACCTTACAAGCTGATGCTTCTTCCGGAGCAGATATCAGTTACAAAGGTGATCCAAAAACAGATATATCTGCTTCAAGTGGTGGTGATGTGAATCATATCAACTAAATTTTTCCTACATTTGTACAGGTTTGTGTAAATAGAGTTGATGTACAACTGTAAATGAAGGAAAAATGAAAACAAAAGGATTCTTATTGCTGGCATTCTTATTCGGTCTGTTTTTGAATGCTAAAGCAGCCGACAATGTAAACGGCAACGGTACATTGAGTACCAAGACCATTAAGATTGATGATTTCAACGAAGTGCGGATTGACGGTATCATGGACTTTAGTTATGTTCAGTCGGATGATCCCGGTAGTTTGGAAGTAACATTAGATGAAAACCTTCATCAATATCTGAATGTAGATATTCATGACCGTATATTGACCTTAAGCTTTGATAAGAAAGTAAAGGTTGGCAAACTGACCAAGTTTGTGGTAAAAACCAACTCGAAATGGCTGAAAAAGGTCAAAGCTGCAGGCAACGCCAATTTCATGGTAAACAGCAAACTGTCTGGTGATGAACTGGAAGTAAAAGCCAATGAGAATTGTTTAGTACAGTTTAAACAGCCAATTGAAGTAGGAGTCTTGGATTTAGACGTTTCAGGCAGTGCCAATATGGTCGTTGAAAATATGAAGGTCGACAAACTGAACTGTAATATGGGAGGTTCTGGTTCTATCCGTCTGAAAGCCGGATCAGCCAATCAAGGGAATTATACAGTATTAAGTAGTGGTGACATTCATGCTTATGGCGTAGCTATTCCGGATGTAAAATGCAAAATGGCAGGCAGTGGTTTGGCAGAAATCCATCCGACGGGTAATCTGAATGCCACCTTGGTTGGTAAAGGAAACATCCGTTACAAAGGTCCGACCGCTGTACAACAACGTGTCATCGGAAAAGGAACTATAGAAGAAGTCAAATAAGAATATCGGGAATACTTCCGAAAGTATGATTCAAAACCAACGAGGATTGATTCTGATTCTCGTTGGTTTTGTTTTTAATTCCCGTTAGTTTCAGTAAACAACCAGTATGTATTCAAATCAGACACTCAGATACGGTCTGACGATCCTGTTCCAACTGAGATTTCAAGGCCAATAAGGAAGGGAATTTCCGGTTATCACGAATCTTAGACACAAATGAGACTTCGATCTCTTTACCATACAAATCACCGGAGAAATCCAATAAATACACTTCTATAGACTGACTATTCCCATCATCCAGTGTCGGTCTGTTTCCTATAGAAAGCATGCCTTTATAACGTTTACCGGAAAGAACAGCCCAGACTGCATAAACACCATTTCCGGGTAGGATCTTACGAGAATCTTCTACCGAAAGGTTGGCTGTCGGGAAACCGATTGTACGTCCTACCTGGTGTCCTTTTACAATCTTTCCCTTCAGAGAATAAGGATATGATAACAGAACTGCCGCCTGTTTCACCTCGCCTTCTGCCAAGAGCCGACGAACTTCAGAAGAACTTACTTTCGTCTGCCCATTATCATAAGGTAGAGCCTGGATCACATCCATTCCCAAAGCCTTCCCATATACAACATACTGATCAAATCCTTCGGCCCGATCATGCCCGAAACGATGATCATAACCTATCAGTAAAGCCTTTACCCGAAAAGCTTCGGCCAGTATTTTAGTAATAAATTCAGCTGCCGAAAAACGGGATAACTCCAACGTAAAATCGAGAACCAGACAATAATCCACACCTGTCGTAGCCAATTGAGCCAACTTTTCCTCCCAAGTATTCAACAGCTTTGGTTGATAATCGGCATGTAAGACAGCCCGGGGATGCGTCCGAAACGTAATCACGGCCGAAGGCAAGCCTCTCTCATCCGCCACTTTCTTCAACTGGTCTATCAGGAAACGATGCCCCAAATGTACACCATCGAAAAAGCCGATCGTTGCAGCCAATGCCTGCGGACATTCCTTTTGTCCGTTTCTATCTATTACTATCATTCCGCTGTTTTCTCCCTATTTTTACGCGCCTCTTCACGGGCTTTCAGTTCTGCCTTGCGAGCTTTTTCCCGTTCTTTCAACTTCTGTTTATAAGCCCGTTCTTTCTCTTTCCGTTCTCTTTCCTTCTGTTTCAGTCGTTCTTTATAAGCCCGTTCTTTTTCCTTACGCAGTTCTTCACGAGCCTTCAGTTTCGCTTTCCGATCAGCTTCAGCCTGTTTCAGCTTCGCTTTCCGATCAGCCTCCAATTGCCGCTCGCGTTCTTCCTTAGCCTTCAACAGTTTTGCCTCTTCGGCTTGTTGCTGAGCCTCTATTTCTGCCCGGATCTTCTCATTCAGTTCCAATTCTACCTGTTCGGCTTCCTGCTCAGCTTCGAATACCCGTCGTGCCTCTTCCTTCTGCATTTCCTCAGCTTCTGCCTGCAAACGGCGGATTTCTTCGATATCCTCCAATGTCAAACCCTTGTCTTTTTCAGGTTTAGGAGCTGTAAATACAGGTTCTTCTCTCTCTGGCAACGGTTGTTCTTCCAGAACAGGTTGCAGGGTATCAGCCGGTTGTACAGTCAACGTATCCGGAGAGATAACAGGTATGACCGTATCTGTAGCCAACGTATCTGTTGGAGCTACCTGTGTTTCCGGTACAACCTCAGCTTCTTTAACCGCCGGAACTGTATCCGTCGGAACCTTTTCAGTCTCCGTTTCTTCCGCTTTCTGGGCTTCCTCAGCCTGAGCTTCCTTACGAGCAGCCCAACGGGCAGCTAACTCAGGAGCCTGATCGTGGAAATGTTCATCAAAGAAAGCAATATATTCATCCAGCGTTTTACCATGCATCAACGTTTCATAATTATCTTCCGAAATAGGCAAAATATCAATGGCTTTATCCAAGCTAGAAGCATATCCACCCTTGTCATATATCATCTCATAATAATACCAAGCCTCATCGAAATTATAGAAACCACTCAACACGAAAATACTAGCAATACCAGATTCCTCAAACGACATATCCAGCTGCTTGACCATAAAGTTGGCAAAGTTGTAAGCTGCCACCGTAAAGAGCAATTGGTTACGATCTACCAACCCCGTCGGGTAAATCATAATCATCCGATAAGGAACATTTGGCTCAGCCTTAAACGTCCGGGCAGAATCAGCTGCCGACAATGAGCCATCTTCTCCTGTACCAAAGCGCAGATTCCATGTCATACCCGTAACACCGCCCTGAACCATCTGACGGCCACGTAAAACACCTTTCAACATCTCGCCGGCAAGTTCCGAAACATCTTCCGAAGGATACTTATCCAGCAAAGCCTTCAACGCCTGTTTAAAGCCTTCGGCATCGCCAGCCTGTACATAAGTCAATGCATCCAGGAACATAAATTTCGGCAACAGTTTTGCCAATGGATACTTCTCGCTGACCATCCGGAAATTCCGCCGTACAGTAGAAGTATCTTCTGCCAGATAACGTTCGTATGTCTGTTCATAAATAGAATCCTGCACCACATCCATCATCCGGATATGATATTCATAATTCGGATCGGAAATAGCCACGGCATAATCACTTTCAGGGAACTTGGCCATCATCTTCTGTTTATACTCTTCCGCCAGTCCGACATCCTTTAGACGCAAAGCCATTAAATAAATCTGATAATAACTTTCCATCAGATGTGAATTATCCGGGAAGCGTTTCTCCAAATTCTGGAAAGCTTCTATTGAAAGCGACAGATCTTCCAGTTTATCCTTATAGATCATAGCCATGTTATACAAACCATCTTCAATGATTACGTTCGAAGCATCTACATCTTCGGGCGTCATCGGAAGCTGCTGTAAATAATATTCCCGTGACTTCGGATCGTCTGAACCTACGACAGAAGAAGTATCGCCTTCACCACCGGCAGCCAGATCCTGTGATTGTTCGCCCTCCATTCCTTCTTGGGCGGTTTCCTCGTCCATGTCATTCGGATCATTAAATGTCGTGAGTGTTTTCTTCCGTCTTCGCCAATCATCTTCCAGCGGACGACGTCCCCATTTTCTTTGGAACTGAGTTTTACCTTGCGCTACGGCCTGCGGATTATAGAAATAGAACGAAGTACTACCCGACGCCGTAGGGAGTGTAATTGTATTAGCTTCCGTTCCAGGACGATTGATTCCTGTTCCTTTAGCACTCTGTTCTGCCAGAAAAGCCTCCTTTTCGGCTTCTTCCTGAGCTTTCTTTTCCTCTTCAATAACTTGTTCGATGATCTTATCGATAACAGCCAAACGTTCTTTTTCCGGCATCTTGGCCAACGTCTGTAAACTATCTTGTAAATGGACTGCTTCTACATGAACAACCAACTCATCCAATACAGCCGACAACTTAGAGATACGTTCATAATCTTTGTATTCCTTCTGAATACCGGCTAAAGCACCACTGAAGTTAGGTTGCGCCTTTACATAATCACGTTTCTCGAAATACAAATCGCCCAATCGAATCTGGCAAAGAGCCTTATCCAATCCATTCTGTGTACTTTTCTCAACCCCCAACTCATAATTCTTAATGGCATTTACCGTATCTTCCCGGCTCATATATACATTTCCCAGGGCATAATACACCTGATCCAGCATATCTTTATTCTTCTGGTTCTTGGCCATCCGTTCCAAACGTTTTACCACCTTCTGGTAATCACTGCCCGAAAAGACTTCCGTCTGACGGATACGAGCGGCAAATTCCAATTCATACGGAGGATTCGAACGTATCACTTCGGCAAAGGTCTTGTATGCCATACCATCCATCTCGAGGGAAGCATACATTTGTCCAAGCAGATACCGCATCCGACTCTTTTGTAACCGGTTCTTTTCCGCCTTGATCGCCGTCTTCATATAAGGAATTGCATCTTCGAACTGCTGATTCTTGATCAAATAATCCGCATAAACAGCCGCATATTGATTCAGGCATTTCTTCGGAATACCGTTTGTATTCAGTTTCCCCAAAATATCTTCCGCTTCATAATTCCAGCCCATCTCTGCATAACAACGAGCTTGCCAGAGTTTGGCAGAAGCGACCAGTTCTTCATCTTCCTTGTAATGACGGGTAATATAAGAGAAAGTTGCGGAGGCTTGAAGAAAGTCGGCATTGTAAAACTGAGCTTCCCCCATCAGCATCCAGCATTTCTTCAGGAATGGATTATATTCTTCCTGATTCTGCCACTTGACTTGTTTCGGGTCATTCCTCCAGCCCGCTTTCTTCTTAGGTTTTGTCTTTATCGAATGTAATTTGATAGCCTTATTACTTTTCTCAATAGCCCGGTCGAAGGGACCACCGGTTTCTGCTTTTTCCTTTGGTTGTGCACTGATCGGATACATCAGAATCATATCTGAATAATTCTCCTTATATCCTTTCTGCATCGACAACAAGGCTTCATCAAACGAAGTTTTCCCGTTATAGTAGATATTAAAGCGAGAATTCAACGCATGATAAAAACGATTGAACCGGGTATTTTTCTTCGTACTGCACGACCAAAGAAACGATACCGCAAATAAAGCGACTATGTAATAAAAACCTTTCTTCAAAATAACAAACGACTAACGACTTCTCATGAAGTAAATGCGTATATATTAACGTATCAGAAGCGCTTTTATTGCCTTTACTGCCAAAAAGAGCAGTACCAGTACCAAGATAATAAAAGCTCCTGAAGGAATATTCAAATAATAAGATAAGAACAGACCGACAACAGACCCGACAAAACCAATCAGAACACTGCCCCACATAATCTTTCGGAAATCGGAAGTCAACAGGTTGACCGTGATTTGAGGTAACGTCAGTAAACTCATCAACAACATAATCCCTACCATACGGATCGCCAACACAATGGTTATGGCAATCAGGCACATCATCAGATATTCTATCAAACGCACAGGCAATTGTTGTGTCTTGGCAAAAGCCTGATCAAAAGCCACATAAATAATCTCCCGGATAAAAATACCAAACAACAACAAGACTACAACCGACAAAACAGCACTCGCAATGATATCTGCCGGAGCTATCGTCAAGATGTTTCCAAAGAGATACGCCGAGAGGTTAGGAGCATAACCAGGTGTCAGAAAGATAAAGATCACACCCAAAGCCATACCTAACGACCAGACGCCCGCTATGGCTGAATCTTCCCGAATTTGTTGGGTTTTGCTTGCCCATTCCACGCCAAAGGCTGCCAGAATAGCAAACAGCATGGCCGAAACAATCGGATTCATCCCGATGTAAAAACCCAATCCCAACCCACCAAATGAGGCGTGCGTAATTCCTCCGCTGATGAATACCAAACGCCGGGATACAATATATGTACCCACAATTCCACAGGCTATGGCTGTAAATAAGCTACCTAACAGAGCATATTGGAAAAAAGCATATTGAAACAATTCCATCTTTCTTTCCTCTCCTTAATGAATTCGTCGCTCACCAACAATCAGAAAAGCCTCGTCTTTCAGCTCATCCGGCAAACAAATGCCACGCAATTGCAAACTGCGCAACCATCCGGCAACTTCAACTTCCCGCAAGGTAAAAAGGACTTCCCGAAACTCATCTACTGCCGATTCATCATATGCGTCCGATTCTACACCTTTGAAGCGGTCGAGTTCCTCATCATTATAGTACTCAATAGACTTACTGACTGCCGCCAATAAACTATCCCGCTCACAAACTTCATGCTGACCGCAACATTCTTCCGGAATCTCTTGAGGTTCCGGTATTTCAGTAATTTCGCCACGTTCCAGCATTTTCTGCAATTTCTTATTGCGGAAATAACCCAAAATGGCAGCAACAATACCTAAAACAACCAGACTTAATAGGATATACCACATGACTTATGTATGTTTTATTCTGTCTTTTCTTCTATCAGGAAACCTGCTTCTGTCAAATGTTCCCAATAATGCGGATAACTCTTGCTAACGACTTCAGGATGCATAATCTCGATTCCTGCCGGACGAATCAAAGCCAACGGAGCAAAGGCCATAGCCATCCGATGGTCTTCATACGTTGCTATCTGTGGATTCTCTTCGGCTTCGCATCGCTCTCCATCCCATTCCAGAATACTGTTACAACTATCTTTCAACACATAGCCTAACTTATGTAATTCCTGTTTCAAGGCTTCGATCCGGTCGGTTTCCTTAATCTTCAAACTTTGTAATCCAGAAAAGCGGAAAGGAATATTCATTCCAACGCAGGTTACAACAAAGGTCTGTGCCAGATCCGGCTCATTCACGAAATCATATACTAACTTCCGTGTTACATTCCCGATCTTTTTCAACACAACTCCGTCGGAAGTAAATGAGGTACCCACACCCAATTGGGCAAACAATTTAGCTCCTGCAGCATCACCCTGCAAACTTTGTTTGAACAAACCTTTGAGTTGAATCTCGGCCTGACGCGACAAAGCCATCATTTCATACCAATAAGAGGCTGCACTCCAGTCTGATTCTACCGTAAAAGGTATAGGCTGATATTCTTGAGGTGCTACTCGGATGGTCGATCCTTTCCATTCCGACTGGACACCAAACTGCTTCATCAATTGAAGGGTTAATTGAATGTAAGGCTTTGAAATGATATTTCCTTCTAAATGAAGGACTAACCCTTTCTCCATCAAAGGAGCTACCATCAATAATGCAGAGATATACTGCGAACTTACACCACCAGACAAAGAGATTTCTCCACCTTGCAGCGCACTGCCCCAAATACGTAACGGAGGAAAACCTTCTTTCTCCATGTATTCAATACGAGCCCCAACCGCATTAAGGGCATCTACCAATATTTTAATCGGTCGGTTTTTCATTCGTTCTGTCCCGGTGATAGTCCATTCGCCTACAACCTTTGCCAAAAAGGCCGTCAGGAAACGCATCGCTGTGCCGGCAGCCTGTATGTCAAAATCCCGGTCATTCGAATTTAAAGCCTTTACCAGCACTGCCGTATCATCACAGTCTGAAAGATTTTGAATAGGATAGGGGCTATAACTAAGTGCATTCAATATCAACGCCCGGTTACAGATACTTTTGGAAGAAGGCAGTTGAACAACTGCCTTCATTTCTGTTTCCGGAGATTTTATTCTATAGTTCATACTTACCTGTTATTTGGCTACAAAAATAAGGATTTCCACACGCATAAAAAAACGGAAGGCAATCTGTTTTCACAAACTTAACGTCCAATTGATACAGGGACTTCACCAGTCCAACAAGCCGGTTGCTTGATCTTGAACAAATGTAATATGACAGCAGCTGTATTAACTGTATTATTCGGTTCCTCCATCTTCTTTCCCCGAGGAATACCCGGCCCGACAATTCCCCATGGAACAATCATTTCATCCGTACTAACGCCACCATGTCCGTATTCAATGCCTCCATGATCTGTCAGGAACATAAAGTGTGTATCTTCATACAGTCCTTCTTCTTTCATCTGATCCAAGAGTTTTCCGATTTCTACAT
>ENA-OPVV01001881-OPVV01001881.1-human-gut-metagenome-genome-assembly--contig:-NODE-1881-length-14035-cov-1.850429_pt1 | contig 14035 bp, 9 predicted proteins | sample MGYA00241500_ERZ501992 | MGnify/ENA primary metagenome ERZ501992 (study PRJEB25962, sample SAMEA2043052) | human gut metagenome | biome: human gut; feature: human-associated habitat; material: faeces...
CGTGGATATGGAAAATCCTTACTTCAATATATTGAAAATCTTTATCAAAACAAAACAACTTTTTTAATTGGTACCGCCAATAGTTCAATGACAAACATGCTTATTTATACAAAGCTTGGTTATCATATCGAATCAAGAATGGTGTATTATATGGCAAGACTAGTGTCTTCACAGAAAAATGTAGAATTCATAAAATCAAACTATGATGACATCAAAGATGTATACAGCATATGGATATGTATGGATACAGAAGCCGATGAAGACTCTATAATAGAATTAGGCTTGCAGCCAAGAGTAATCTATGGCAATACAAGCTGGCTTCCACAGCGAAGCATAATGAATGGAGCGGTTATAAGAATAAGAAGCAGAGCAGATGTCGAAGAATCAAAAAATAGGCTTATAGCAATGCTAGAAGTATTATTTTCTGGCAGGGCAAGACAGGATAAGATGAACCAGTTAGAAGAATACGGACTTGAGATGACAACAGAATTAGAAGGGTGTGTGAATGATATGTGTAACATAAGTGATTTGCTGGTAGAAGAAAGCGAGGAACGCGGAGAAAGACGAGGAATGGAACGAGGGGAGAAACAGGCGCGTCTTGACAGCATAAGAACATTAATGAGAAAGTTGAATCAGACAGCAGAAGAGGCAATGGATACACTGGATATAGAGGAAAAAGATAGGGAGACGTATAGAAAGCTGCTATAAATGCAGAAATAAAGAATCTGGTATTAATAAATTGTAATCTGGTAAAATAATGAATTAATTCTTGTTACATTAATTAGAGCATAGTCATAATAAATATAATAACGTCAGTAGTAGAAGGATATAAAGAAAAGTTGGCTGACAGACAGTAAGAGGGTTGTTGCTGCGGCAGCCCTCTTACTATGTTATTACGGATTAAATACCATCTTCATCTTCAGCATCATAATCTCTGCCGTTAGGGAAAAGTAAGGAATCATCGGAAAGTTCTTTTTTCATTTCATCGTAATCCTCTTTGACGGCTTTATATGGGGAATCTAAATCTGTATCATAACTCCAGCCAGCTTCCTCCATTTCATCTAACATCTCTTTTTTTGTCATATAAATTTCACCTCCGTTGTTTATAATTATAATTTTTATATTGGATATATTCAAGTTATACAATGTGATAATACTATTTGCTTGGTTATAAAAACGCACATAAAGTATATGTAGATAACTGCAAAAGAGCTTTTGAATTCAGTCGTACCGGTATACAATTAAAATTTAAGAGGTTTTTCATACAATTTTCATTACTTTTGTACAAATTATCTAAAATAAAACTGTATATACCGCCGAAAATATAAAAAATACCCAATAGGCATCTTGACCCACCAAGTTGGTTGTGCTAATATTAACTCAACTTTTGAGGTATTGGATAAAGGTTTAGTGCATAGTGACTAATATAGTGAATGAAAGCTGTATTCTATATTACTATGTGCAAGCCTTTTTCGTATCTGATTAAAAGTGCGTATTAATGAAGAAGGAGGAATCCTAGTTATGAGGATTAAAAAAGAAGTTAGGAAGATTGTCGCTTCTGTATTAGCTTTCTTAATGGTTGTAAGCCTTATTCCGGTTAATAGTCTTATGACAAAAGCTAATGCAGCTTCAAAAACTACTTTTGAAGGTGGAAAGACAGTCGAAGACGGAACTTGGAAAGGATGGACCTGGAATGTATTTGGTAGCAGTACAGATGTGACAAAGGCATTTGCTACAGATACAGGAAATGGAGGAGTTACATTAGAAGTAACAGGTGATAAAGGTAAGATTAATGGTTCAGCTAGTGATCAGGGATTAAATACATTCTTGTATGAACTTGATAAATCTTATGATTTTACAATCACAGCACAGGCTAAGGTTGATACATTAGCAGCAAATGCTCAGGCAGCCTTTGGTTTAACAATTAGAGATAATGTGGGAGCACATGGAAATACTGCAAAGTTAACAGCAGATAAGAATAATTTTGCATTTGTTGGTGGATATGGTAATCAGGCAGCAAGTGGACATGGTAATGCTGGATATAAGACAACAGCATTGGCACATACAAGATTAGGTGAATCACCAGAAGTAGGTGGAACATACGACCTTGCTATTCAGAAGGTTGGAGATAGTGTTAAACTTTATTTTAATGGTGAAGTTGCTGCAGAGTGTTCAGCAGATGATTTAATTACAGATAATGCAATGTATGTTGGATTATTTGCTGCAAGAAATGCTAAGGTTACATTTAATAATGTTAAGTTAGCTTACACACAGGACAGCTCATCAGTAAAGGTAACAACAAATGTTACAGCACCTAAGAAGACAACATACTGTGCTGGTAATACATATGAAGATGTTGATTTGACAGGCTTTAAGGCTACAGTATCAGTTGATGGAAAAGAAAGAGAAATCACAGCATCAGATTGTGTTGTTGATATGAGCAATGACCCATTTGCAGAAGTTACAGATGCTGGAAAGCTTAATCTTTTATATCTTGGACAGACAATAGAAGTGCCAATAACAGTTATCAAAGAAGTAGTATCTGATATGTATATTGAATATATGCCAGTTAAGACAGATTATATGGTAACTGATACAGCTCTTGATTTTACTGGTTTAGTAGGTAAGGTTGTATACAATAGTGGTAGAACATTTGATTTAAAGACACTTATTGATAGTAATGATACTAATACAAAAGTAAGTGATGTTGATTTCACAACTGCTGGAAACAAAGAAGTAACAGTAAGCCATACATATGGTGATGTTACAAAGGAAGTTGTTATTCCTATAAGCGTATCAGATGCAACAGTTAAGAATATTACAATAACATCACCTAACACAACAAGATTTTATACAGACACAGAATATGATGCAGATGCTTATGTAGAAGGTCTTACAATAACAGCTGATTATTCAGATGGTTCAGCTAAGGTTATTCAGGGTACAGATTCAGTTAAGGCTTATGTAAAGGCTAAGGCTGCTGAACTTGATACAACTAAGGCAGGCGAGTACACATATGTAGTAGAATACAATGGTGCTAAGGCTGAATATACACTTGAAGTTGTTAAACCTACAGTACATTCACTTAAAGTAGATGTATATCCAACAACTACTACATACGTTAAGGGTGCTGACTTTAGTTCAGACGGACTTGAAGTAGCTGCTGTATATGATAGTGGAAAAGAAGTTGCAGTTGCTGGATCAGATGTTAAGGTCGATTCATCAGCATACAAGAAAGATGAAACAGGAACATATGACATTAAGATTTCTGCAACAGTAGAAGGAAAGACGCTTGAGACAACAATTCAGGCAACAGTAAGAGATAAGAAAGAATTTAAGTTTGAAGATCTTACTTGGAATTCAATTATATTTGGTCAGTCAGTTTCAAAGTCTAAGATGAGTATTGATACATCAAAAGAAGGTTCAGTAGTCATTGAAGCTAAGGAAGGTGCCGGTAAGTGTACAGATGATGGACAGGATGGTATAGCATATTATTATACAAAGTTAGATGCTAAGAATGATAACTTTGATATAACAGCTAACGTAACAGTTAATTACTTTATTACAAAGAAAGCTCCTGATGCTCAGGAAGGCTTTGGTATTATGGTAAGAGATTCTAACGGTAAAGATGGTGATGCATCAATCTACTACTCTAATTCAATTGCAGTCGGTGGATATTATGGTCAGGTAAATGTATTCGGTAGATATGGTGTTACAGATGGAGATGCATCTAACAGACATAATATTACAAGATATGGTAAGTATAATAAAGCATTAACATATCAGATTAAAGAGGATAAGCCTCAGACTTACGAATTAAGATTAAAGAAAGATAATTCAGGTATATATGCCTGGATGAAGGATACAGCAACAGGTGAATATGTTAAGGGCGCAGATGTTACAAGTGCAGTAACAGGTGAGACTAATCCAGGTGGTGAGTTAGAGAATATCTTCTATTACTTACCAGCAGATACATTCTCAACAATAGATGAAGATAATATGTATCTTGGTTTCTTCGCAGCAAGAGGTGCTAAGATTACAGTTGATACATCATCAGTTAAACTTAATGTAACAGACAGAGCAGCAGATGCTCCACAGACATTTGACAAGCCAGCAGCTACAAAGCCAGGTGTATCACAGACAACACTTAGCCAGACTTCATCAGAAAGATATGAATATGGTGTATCTGTTAATACAAAGGGACTTCTTACAGTTAAGCAGAATGCTAAGACAATTGTGAGCCAGCAGTCAGTAGAAGCAGGAACATATACATTTGATACAACATTAATTGTTGGTGATAACAGATTCCAGGTATACTTTGAGCCAGATGCTACTCAGAATATCACATCAGCATCACCAGTTGTAATGAATACAACAGTTAACCGTAGAATAATTGCTCCAGTTAAGGAAGCTATATATTGTTCTCCAACAGGTACTTCATCAGCAGCAGGTACTAAGGAAGATCCTGTAGATGTTCAGACAGCATTAACATACTGCCAGTCAGGTCAGGCTGTATATGCACTTGGTGGTACATACAAGCTTACTAAGACAACAGGTATATGGCATGGTAATGATGGTACTGGCGAAGACGGAATGAAGTACTTTATGGCAGCACCAGATAATACAGAAGATGTAATATTTGATTTTGGCGGAAGTTTTGTAGATAGTAAGTTTGTATCTAATACATTTGACTTATCAGGTGATTACTGGTATGTAGCTAATATGAAGTTTGCTAACGGTGGTGGTGTTACACTTGGTGGAAGCCACAATATTCTTGAGGGTTGTGATTTCTATGGTCACTCTAATTCAGGACTTTCAGTATCAAGAACAGATGGTTCTAACAAAAAGGCAGACTGGCCTTCATACAATCAGATAATTAATTGTAACGCATATAACAATAGCGATAAGTCACAGAACAATGCAGATGGTTTTGCTGCTAAGCTTACTTGTGGTGAAGGCAATGTATTTAAGGGTTGTATAGCAGCATACAATGCTGATGATGGATGGGATCTATTCTCTAAGGGTTCAACAGGAGCTATTGGAGCGGTAGAAATCTATGACAGCGTATGCTACGGTAATGGTATGTTATATTACAATGGTGCATTACATGACTCAAAGGGTGATGGTAATGGATTTAAGATGGGTGGTTCTGGTATAGCAGTTAATCACAAGATATATAACAGCTACTCATTTGGTAATACAGCTAATGGATTTACTAATAACTCAGATCCAATGGGAACTTATGTTAACTTAGTAGGTTATAATAATGGTGGTTCTAACTTAGAATTACATGTATATACAGGTGTTGAACCTCAGTTTACAGTAGAGAATGTTAAGTCTTATTCAGACGATACATACAAGGAAATTGTAGATGCAGAAGGTAAGGCATTACTTAATAAGACAGATAAGGAAGCAAAGGAAGATGTAATCAGCCGTTACTATTCACTCGAAAGTTTCTTTATTAACAAGAATGGCGAGTCAGTTAATAGTGAAGGTGCAAAGCTTACAGCAGAAGATTTCAAGAATCTTAGTGATTTCAAGAATATCGTTACTGGTGGTATTGATACAATGCCAGAAGGAAAAGGTGGTAAGGTTGTGTTAGGCGACTTCCTTCAGCTTGTAGAGGACAGACCAGAAGAGCATGTATGGGGTGAGTGGACAGTTAAGACAGCACCAACATGTACAGAAAAGGGTGTTGAACACAGATTATGTACTAAGTGTGATGCTGAACAGACAAGGGAAATAGATGCATTAGGACATGATTTCAGCGATGAATTCACAGTTGATAAAGCACCTACAGTATTAGAAGAAGGTTCTAAGTCTCGTCATTGTAAACACGAAGGTTGCGATGAGAAGATAGACGTTACTTCAATTGCTAAGCTTACACCAGATACAGTTGCATCAGGTGATATGAAAGACATCGTAAGTGTTGTAGTAGATACTGATGACATAGAGTTTACAGAAGCAGAAAAAGAGGCAATTGCTAATGGTGCTGATGTAAAGATTGAAGTTGATGTTAAGAATATTGCTGACAGCGTAACTGCTAAAGATAAGAATGCAGTAGAAGGTATTATATCTGGTAATTATGTAGTTGGTTCATATTTCGATATAAGCATTATATTATCAGTTGGTAACGATAAGAGAACAATAACATCTACAGATAAGAAGATTGAATTTACAATTGCTCTTCCAGAAAATCTTATTAATACAGATTCTGCAGTAACAAGAACTTATAAGATTGTGAGAGTACACGATGGTGAAACAACTATCCTTGATGCAGCATTTGATGCAGCAACAGGTAAACTTACATTTAAGTCAGATAAGTTCTCAACATATGCAATCATCTATAGTGATGCTAAGACTGAAGGCTCAGGAGATGTTATAGATAAACCATCAACAAGTGAGCCAGCAGCTGGTAATCCAGCAACAGGAGAGAGCACAGCAACAGGTGATACAACTAACTCAGTAGTATATGTAATCTTAATGATTATGAGTGTTATGGCACTTGCAGGTGTATTCTTCTATGAGAAGAAAAGAAAAGGATTATCAAGATAATTAAAAAGTTTATCCGGTTTACCTAATATATAGTAACAAAAACTGCCACTTTATGATTAACATAAAGTGGCAGTTTTATTTTTTTATAGCTTTTTTGCTTCTTATGTGATAAAATTTAGGCTGAAAAAGTGAATTGAAACTATAATAAAAGAGGTGTTATGTGATGAGTGAAGTTTCAACAATGGAAAGAGTAATTCGTTCTGATGTATCAATGGAAGAATGTAAGAAGATAGAGAAGGTTCTTAGAAAGAACAATATTTCATATTTTGAAAGATGGAAGTTACATACAGGACTTCTTAGATTTCTTAATAATGATAAGAATGCCAAATGTGATATTTTAGTTCATATGGATTCGTTTGAGAGAGCTAAAGCACTGCTTGCGGCAGGAGGCGTTATGGACGAACCAGTCAGTGAACATAAGGATTCAAAGAACTCTAAGAATAAATAATTAATTATAAAGAAATATGTACAGGTCAGGAATGGAGAATACTATATAATGAGAAAGAGCATAGTAAAAAATGCTTTAAAGACGAAATCAGCCGTTATTATAGCTGTCATTATGAGTGTGTTGTTTGTATCGGGGTGTGGGAAATCATCAAGTGTAAGCAATAATGATGTATTAGATACAAGCGAGGTTTCAACACAGGAAGAAACAACAATTGATACACACCCGTTTGACATAACAATGACATTTACAGGTGATATTAACATTGCGGAGGGTGAGCCGACAACTAAAGAACTTGATAAGAATAACGGAGATATTACTAAATGTATATCGCCAGAGCTTATAAAGTATATGAAAGATGCAGATATTACATTGGTTAATAATGAATTCTGCTACAGTGACAGAGGTGCACCTCTTGCTAATAAAATGTGGACATTCAGAGCTGGTCCAGAGAGAGCAAAGGTGCTTAATGCACTTGGAGTAGATGTTGCACAGCTTGCTAATAATCATGTATATGATTATGGACAGGAGGCAATGTATGATACATTTTCTGCTTTAGAAGCAGTTGGGATTCCGTATGTTGGAGCTGGAAGAACGCTTGAAGAAGCAATGAAACCATATTATACAGAAGTTGACGGAAAGAAGATAGCTATCGTGGCAGCTTCAAGAGCTGAAAAGTATAAGATGACACCACAGGCTACAGATACTACGCCGGGAATACTCAGATGTTATGATACAGAGTTATTTGTCCAGACAATTAAAGAGGCCAGAGCTAATGCAGATTATGTAGTTGCTGTTGTCCACTGGGGTACTGAGCATACAACTGTGCTTGAGGACGTTCAGAGGTCTAGTGCAAGGGAATATATAGATGCAGGAGCAGATGTTATCATCGGCGGTCACAGCCATTGCCTTCAGGGTATAGAGTATTATGAGGATAAGCCTATATTCTATAGTCTTGGTAATTTCTGGTTCGATGAATATAATGTTGATACAATGCTCGTTAATATCAGAATAAGTGGCAATGATTATGGTGATAAAATTGATGTATCAGTAGTGCCAGCTGTTCAGGACGGCACATTACAGGGCTGCGTGACACGCATATGCACACAGGAAGAAGATAAAAGCAGAATATTCAGCCTTCTTAATAAGGTGAGTATTAATGCAAATGTGGCAGATGACGGAACAGTTACGCAGGTGAAATAGGTCTGTTGGCATAACGGATGGTATATGGCTTGAGTGGCGGCTCGTATCAGGGGCTTACGCCAGAATATTTAATTGGATATTGTTATAAAACAGATTGCAAAGAAAACCGCGGTTATTATCAAAAGTCAGGTACTTTGAGCACGCCGGTACTTAGGTGCTGTATTTTAGCACCTTAGTATCCGCTGCGTGCGAGAGTAGCGAGAGCGTGCCTGACGTTGATGATAACCGCGATTTTCTTTACTGTCGTCCGTTAATTATTACTGTATTAGTGTCATATATTGAATGACTATCGTGAAGCAATATGTATTAGTCTGTAGTATCTTTAAGCGACTGCATATATTCATGCATAGATTCTGCAACAATCTTACTATGTGCTACAGCCTCTACAACAGTTCTTGCCCCATTAACGACATCACCAGATGCGAATATTCCCGGGCGTGATGTATGACCTGTTTCGTCAGCTTCAAGAAGACCACGTTTATTGGCATTTAAGCCTTTAGTGCTGTTGACAAGTCTTGTCATTGGTCCCTGGCTTATTGAGATAATAACGCTGTCTGATTCATATAATGTGTCGCTTCCATCTACATCAGTGAATGAGCCATCTTCATTTTCTATTACATCTCTGAATATTACGCCGTTATCTTTAATCTCAACTGGTCGTTTGTTATATTCAAATTCAACACATTCAAGAGTGGCGTAGCTGAATTCGTACTGGCTGGCAGCTACTTCTTTAGTGATAGAGAAGCAGGTTAGCCTGCGGACACCTTTTCTTATCGCTGTTCTTGCAACGTCCATAGCAGCATTACCAGCACCGATTACGATTACACGTTCTCCAAGCTTATAGCTGTCGGGGTTGTTAAGATAGTTAATTCCAAAGTGGACATTTCCAAATGTCTCGCCCTTTATGTGAAGTGTGTTAGGATTCCATACGCCAGTTCCTACGAATATAGACTTATAACCATCACGGAATAAATCTTCAATAGTTATTGCACTTCCTATAAGAGTATTAGGACGTACCTTGATACCCTTTAATTCAAGATGGCGGTATTCGATATCGTCAAGAACTGATTTGGGAAGACGAAATTCAGGAATACCATATCTTAAGACACCGCCAATTTTGTCCTTGCCCTCAAATATAGTTACCTGATAGCCATATCTTGCCAGGATAATAGCGATTGTAATTCCAGCAGGACCTGAACCGATAATAGCTACACGCATACCATTAGATGGCTTAGGACCTTCTGTCATTTTGTTAGCATATGTAGTTGAGATATAATTCTCTATTGTTGAAAAATGTACAGGTGCTCCCTTACGTCCAAGAACACAATGCCCCTCGCATTGGTTTTCGTGGTTACAGACAAGACTGCATACAGTTGTAAGAGGATTATTTTCAAAAAGCATTTTACCTGCTTCATCAAGCTTGTTCTCTTTGAGTAACTTAATTGCCAGTGGAATGTTGGTGCTTATAGGGCAGCCTTTCTGACACTGTGGAACTTTGCATTGAAGACAACGATTGGCTTCATCCATAACATGTAATGCCATATATACCTGCTTTCTGCGCTAGTGCGCCATATAATAATAACCAGAATATATAGTCAGCAGGAAATGTTAGTGCCAACTAATATTCTGGTTATATTCTAGCATATGTGATTGCTTATTAAAAGAATAGATAATCTTTTCACAATTATTTGAAGATATTTCTGAATAATCTAACCAATATTGATTGTGAAGGTGCTGATGTGACTATAGTATCTGTAGTATTTAACATTCGTAGTACATACACGGCGATAAATAGCACCGCAGATAATATAAAGATACAATTCAATAGGCGGCTTAACCTGACGGAAGGCTTAATACGTCTGGTATTAACTATATATACGATAACACTTATTAATAGCACTGGAAGTGTAAGGACAAGAGGATGATAATTAAGTGCAGCGTGTGTATCACCGTGAAGAATTGCAAGCACAGCTCTCGTCATACCGCAGGCTGGGCAGGAAATGCCTGTTATGAATTTAATAGGACAGCCAATATGGGTAAAATAGAGCAGTATAATAATAAGGAAGAAACAGGCTGATAATTTGAAAATGTTCCAGTAAGAAGATGTTCTGATGTTATGCCAGCGTATTGATGATTTAACAGGGTGTGAGCCGGCAGTTGTATTGTGCTGTGGGTTCAATGAATGTTTCATATTCTTAATAAAATCCTTAATATTAATAAAATTCTTAATATAATAAGTTACATTGTTAGAAATTATAATTGCCAATTATAGGTGCAAGTTAATTAATAAATATATAACAAATAGTGAAAAATATTACATATACACCTTGATAATAACGATAAGTTATATATTTTAATAAATTTTTAATTTTTGTGCATTTTACTCTATACAATTGTATTTTTAATGTATTTTCTTCTTATTATATAACATAATGGTATGTCTGCATACATTTTTTATATATGTTATAAATGATAAAACATAAAGAATTCTATGTAAAATATTAAAAAATAAATAAATGACCGATGGTCAGTATTGCTTGATATTCCTTAATTGTACTAACTTTTATACATAATAAATGCTGTATCATAAAGTCAGATAATACATATATTTTTATGTAATATTAGAAAATTATCATATCCATAATTAATTGAGATAACAAGTTGATGTACTGATATACATACATAGATTTGTATAATATGTTAAGATTAAAAAGTTAAGATTGTTAAAAATTAATTTATTTGCTTTACATTTCCATAAAATGGGTATAAACTTCGCAGTGAGAAAAAGAAAGGATAAGGAGATGGTTTTTTGAATGATTTAGCACAGAATCTTATTGAAGAGCTTCAATGTGAGACCGTCTTTACGATTCCTATTTTGGGTGGAATACCAGTATCTGAGGCAGTTGTGGTCACATGGATCATTATGGCAGTCCTGGTTGTAGTTTCATTTATACTGACCCGAAATCTTAAGGTGGATCATATAAGTAAAAGACAGGCTGTTGCTGAAAGCATAGTTACAGGTCTTATGAAGATGGTTCAAGGAATGGTTGGCGAGAAGGGTAAGGCTTATGTGCCGTATCTTACAACAGTTATGTTATATATTGGTGTTTCCAATATTATCGGACTGTTTGGATTTAAGTCCCCAACAAAGGACTTAAGAGTAACGGTAGCACTGGCACTTATGAGTATTATTCTTATTGAAGCTGCTGGTATCTATCACAAGGGTGTTAAGCGTTGGTTACACGGCTTTGTTGAGCCGGTTGCAATCGTAACACCAATTAACATTCTCGAAGTTGTTACAAAGCCACTTTCACTTTGTATGCGACTTTTCGGTAATGTATTAGGAGCTTTCGTTATTATGGAGCTTCTGAAAATGATACTTCCGGTAGGACTTCCGGTTGTGTTCAGTCTGTACTTCGATATATTTGATGGTTTACTTCAGGCATACGTATTTGTATTCCTTACATCATTGTATATTGATGAGATTACAGAATAATTAATTAAGAAAGCTTGTTGTGTAGGCAGATAGCCTATATATGAGTATATGTTAAGAAAAAGGAGATAAGATTATGAGTGGAACAATTATAGCTATTGGCGCAGGTATCGCCGTATTAGGTTCATTTGGTGCAGGTATTGGTATTGGTATAGCAACTGGTAGAGCTTCAGAAGCTGTTGCAAGACAGCCAGAGGCAGAAGGTAAGATTACAAAGACACTTATTCTTGGTAGTGCGTTGGCAGAGGCTACTGCTATTTACGGTTTCGTTATCGCCCTTATGATTATCGTTATGCTTGCTTAAGCATAATAAAAGCCTGCTTTGGCAGACAAATATAAAGATAACAAGAAAAGATTAAAGGAAAGGCAGGGAATAAGATGCTCCAGTTAGATGTTTGGAATGTTTTATTTACAGTTATTAACCTTTTAATTCTCTTTGTGCTTATGAGAATATTCTTATATAAGCCAGTTCAGAAGATTATTGCAGCAAGACAGGCAGAGGCCGATAAGCAGTTTGACGAGGCTGCGGCTAAGCAGAGCGAAGCAGAAGAACTTAAGACTAAGTATGAAGCAGTTTTAAGTGATGCTGAAAATGAGAAGAAAAAGGTTGTTGCTGAGGCGAGAAAGACTGCTGATGAAGAATATCAGCGTATCGTAACAGATGCACACAAGACAGCTTCACAGATTAAAGATGACGCCGAGGCTGAGGCAATAAGCCAGAAAGAACAGATATTAAAGAAAGCAGAAAAAGAAATTGCAGATATGGTTGTAGATGCAGCAGCTAAGGTTGTCGGAAGCAATAGTGCCGATACTAATGCAGCACTTTATGACACATTTTTGAATAAAGCAGGTGATAAATAGTGATACAGACAGCAATTGATTATGCAAAAGAATTACATAAAGCTGGAATGACACACGAAGAATTATCTTCGGTGAAAGATATATTTGATGTTGTACCACAGGTTAAGGAAGAACTTAATGATCCTACGGTATCACTTGAAAAGAAGCATCTTGTGATTCAGAAAGTATTTTCTAAAAATGTAAGAAACTTCTTACAGCTTTTATGTGATAATAATGATGTTAATTTATTTGAAGAAGTATATAAAGCTTTAACAGAACTTGAAAAGACACCAGAACAGAAGGAAAGTTCAGCAGTCCTTACATATGTTGAAGCGCCATCTGATGAGCAGCTTGCAGGTATTAAGAAGTTCATTGAGAAAGAATTCCATAATCCTGATATTAAGCTTGAGATGGTTAAAGATCCATCTCTTAAGAGTGGATTTGTATTAAAGGTTGGCTCTAAAGAGTATGACTGGAGTGAGAAAGCACGTATTGACCAGTTAAAGAGCAGTATTGCCAAGGCGGTTGGCACAGGCTCGGCTACAGCAAGTGAGAAAGGTATTCTTTCAATCCTTGAAGCTAATATCGAAGATTTTCAGCTTGAAGTTAAGGATAAAGAGATTGGTGTAGTTAACTGGGTTGGTGATGGTATTGCCAATGTTGATGGAATTGACCACGCTTTTTATGGTGAAATCGTTATATTCGACAGCGGTGTAAAAGGTATGGTTCAGGATGTCAGACGTGATGAAGTCGGCGTTATTCTTTTTGGTAGTGATATTGAAGTTAAAGAGGGCAGTAAGGTTGTCCGTACAGGAAAGATGGCTGGTGTTCCAGTTGGTGAAGGTTTCCTTGGAAGAATTGTTGATGCACTTGGTTCACCTATTGATGACAAGGGTGATATCCAGGCAGATGGCTACAGACCAGTGGAGTGCGAAGCACCTGGTATTACAGAGCGTAAGTCAGTATCAGTACCTATGGAGACTGGACTTCTTTCTATTGATTCAATGTTCCCTATAGGACGTGGACAAAGAGAGCTTATTATTGGTGACCGTCAGACAGGTAAGACAGCTATCGCAACAGATACAATTATTAACCAGAAGGGTAAAGGCGTTATCTGTATATATGTCGCTATTGGACAGAAAGCTTCTACAATAGCCAAGCTTGTTAATACATTAAAGACAGCAGGTGCTATGGATTATACAACTATTGTATCAGCTACAGCAGCAGATCCAGCACCATTACAGTATATTGCCCCATATGCAGGTACAGCTATGGCTGAATACTTTATGCACAATGGCAAAGATGTACTTATTATATATGATGATCTTTCAAAGCACGCGGTTGCATATAGAGCAATATCACTTCTGCTTGAGCGTTCACCAGGACGTGAAGCTTATCCAGGTGATGTATTCTATCTTCACTCAAGACTTCTTGAGAGAGCTGCAAGAATGTCAGATGAATACGGCGGAGGATCACTTACAGCCCTTCCAATTATTGAA